>Ga0265594_1001670_pt1 | contig 16988 bp, 18 predicted proteins | sample saktaG_11_FD_190147 | JGI IMG/M metagenome (GOLD analysis project Ga0265594, IMG submission 190147) | Saline water microbial communities from Sakinaw Lake, British Columbia, Canada - sak_2011_5_24_80m | ecosystem: Environmental > Aquatic > Non-marine Saline and Alkaline > Saline ... | reverse complement strand
CTATCCCCCCTGATTCTTTAGAGCTATCCCCCCTGATTCTTTAGAGCTATCCCTTAGATATCTTCAATTATTAAGAATTATTCTTTTATTTTCCCCTGTGCCTTAGCATATTTATACACAGGCAATTTCTTAAAATCAGCTAAAGCCATACCCATAAATTTTAATTGTTCCATAAAGGCTTTGGATTTATAGGGAGGCAAATCCCACCCTTGCTTTGTCCAATCAGCATTGTCTAAATCAGCATCAATGTTAAACATTTATTTACTTCCTGCAAACATTTTAAAAATATCATCCCATGATAACCACATAGGGTCCAGTAATTCTTCCAATGGAGTCCTTTTCATAGCAGAATAGAATTGTCCTTTCCCTATCTTCCCCAAAACTACAATTTCAGTTTCTTGCTTACATCCCCATCCAGTTTGAGCAGTTGAGAGAATTCTACTTGTAGGAATTTCAGACTGCATAATAATACTGTACCCTTCTTTACTATATTTAGTAAAATCATTAGCTGTGCTTATATCTGTAGAAAAAGATGAAACTGGTTGCATCCCAAAACTAGCTTTTTGGACTGTACGTTTACCCAATAATCCTATCTCTTCCATTTGCTTTTTATTGAGAGACATTCCTCTATAAGAAATAAAACTTTTTATTCCTTTCCTTTTGAAAAATTCTTGAGTTATATTATATTGTACTCTTACAAATGCCCGCATTGCTTTGGCCTCAACACCAATATAATGATTATTTCTTGCTATTTTGATAGTCTCTTTCGAAATATGACCCAAAGCTTTTTTAATTCCAAATTCATCTTGAACCGCGATTTGGAGGGCTATAGCTTCCGGATGCTCATCTCCACTACTAACTGCCCAAGAGCCGATCCAACCATCGATTTTATCATATTGTGCCTGAAAAAATTCACGTTTTACTATTTTTTGTAGACCAGAATATCTTTTTAAAAATTTTTCATAATCAGAATAACTCCTAATCGCTTGCCAGCCAATCCTCTGTTCTTTAGAAAAAGAAGGAAGAGTATCAAATTTTCCTACAAAGTAACTAAAATTATCTCTTAGAACTAATTCATTAAAATCTTTATTTTTCTGCAATTCTCTTACAAGATTTTTAACTATCTTATCCTTAGTTTCGATAGCTGTTTCCTTTACACTTTTTTGATCCAGCATCGTATTCATTTTTTTCATTTCTTGTTTAAAATAAGTAACATTTCTCGCAGGAATTTTAAGTTCTGGTAGACCAGGGATTTCCGCCTCCTCCGGCTTTAATCTCTCAATTTCCTCTTTAGTGAATAAATTCTTGCTGTAAGTATATTCAGTATAGCATCTGCAGTTCGAGCTCCAGACCCCTCTATCACTTTTTCTTATACCCCTTCTTACCAGGATTATATGCCATTTCGGTACCTCTATATCATAGACATAGCCATTATAAAAAGCTCTTGTTTTTTTAAAATCATTGCGAACAGTTCCATTTTTTCCGACAAACAGATAGCCTTTAACTGGTGAGAATGAATTTGCATCCATATCATCTTGGACTCCCTTATTAAAGTATATCATTCTATGATCCGGGGTCACCGATAAATCTATCCATCTAGAATTAAAATGGATCATCTTCCCCTTAAACTTATAGCGGACAAAATTTATAATAGGAAGATATTCCCTTTTTAAAGAATTGGGGTCAATGGAATAAACTTTTTCTTTAAGAGTTAATTTTCTAAATAGCTTCCAGCCTTTATCAGTATAAACTTCAGTATCCCATGTATAGCAATGCGGATGTAAAGGTGGACCAGGCGGACTCTCTTTTTTAGAGTAAACATACTCTTTACCATCCAATGCTAAACATTCAGAACAAACATTTCCACCTGTTACATGCCAAGTTTCCCCTATCACAAAGGAACAGGCCCTACCATAGGCACTATGTCCAGAACTAAAGCTTCTGGCTAACTCTGTCCTCACTATTCTATTCGCTTTAAAATGAGCTCCTGTCAATGGCTGACCAGATCTCTCAATTATAATTTTTCTTACCTCTCTACTAACCGGGCCCCATGCCTTACCCTCTACCACTGCCAGATCAAGTCTTCTTTTTATAGCGCCAAGTGCCTCATGGCCATAATCAATGGAAGTTTCAAGAGCATAATTGGCGCTAAATTCAACTGCCTCTTTATTTATCATAGTAAAATTGGGAAAGCCAATGCGAGGGATCTCTTTCGTAAGAGTTTCAAGCTCACCTGCTCCCATTAGCTCACCCTTACTTCCCGCTTCTCTCACTGCGCCGGGAACAAAATTATTGAGTTTACCATCTACAATAGATATTTGATGCTCTATATCCTTTTTTATCAATCCCAATCTTACAGTTTCATCAACAGAGATTGGCATCCCTTTACCACGTCTAATTCCCCTATCTACAACAATATGTTGGATCTCATTACCAGCATCAGTATAGATTTTTCGTAAATCTTTTAAACTTTCTTCTGTATATTTCCCAAAGTTCTGGATGGATCGCTGAGTATTTTTACTGATCAATTCAGCAACATTTTTATCAGGGGATTCGAATAAAATGGTCTCAATATCTCGTGCAACCTGATCACCAAATTTTAAATTTTCTATTGAATTAGACATTATCTTTATCTTTATCTTTATCTTCCATATTTTTCTCTTTCTTCAGATTCTATTTTCTCCATTCCACTTTTATAGAAGTTTTCTTCTGTTTTACTTAACTCTTCTCCTCTAACTTTTTTCCAGAAGATATTTTTAAGCATTTGCTTTTCTATATAGTCTTCTTTAAACTTTCTTCCTTCAAATGTTTCCTGGGTTTCCTTTTCCTCTTCTCGTTTCTTTAACCTTTCCTCAGTTTTCCAGTCAAAACCCCCTACCTTTAAAATTGATTCATCACTCAAGCCCAAATCTTTCAGCAAGGTCATTGCCTTGGCTTTCTCAAGCATATCATCCTTTGTAAGTTTTGGAAAGATAAGCCTGATGGGTACATCTATCATTTTTCGTTTTTTTGTTCCTTCTTTAGTTTTTACTTCATATTCAGCCGGAAGTTGCCTATACTTTATTCCCAAAGAAATGACATGTTTAAACAATATTAAAAATTCTGCTTCCCATAGATCTTGCATATCTACAAACTTCTGCATCACTGCTGGTTCTTGAACTCTTCCAGTAGAATATGTAGTTCCTCTCCCTTCGGAAAGCATATATTCAGGAAGCATAGCACCTACCGCTATTTGTTGTCGCAACATTCTAGCATCAGCCTCAGCGGTTCTAGCATCAATTTTTGGTTCTACTACTTTCCATTCAATCGCTTTATTGTGGAAGAGAGCCGTCCCAAATTTTGGACCGTGAGGATAAAGAGCTTTCTGAGCAGCAACATCGGCAGCATTTCCATCAACAATACATTCAAAAAATATTGCTTGCTTTATTTTATTTAATAAACATCGATTTTTCAGGAAATCATTATAGCGATATATCCAAGAAACTATACTTTCTAAGTCAGATCGCCCACGTAAAGAATTAGTAGCATTATTTATCATTATATGTTGTATTTCACCACCAGGAATCCAATCTGTAACCTGCATGCCGGTAGTAGTAGAATAAACTCTTTTATATTTTATCACCTTTCTAATATCATATGGATCGGTCTCTATATCAGTAATCTCAAGAGGATCTATGGGGATAAAATCAAAAGTTTCAGGAGTTTCCCACGTATTGTCTTTGCTTGCTTCTCGTATCACACCACCATGAAGATACTCCTTTGATTCCTCAATTTTAGTGGTAGTAACCATTTTCGATTCAGGAATATAGAGAAAAAGCTCACCGAATATTTGCAATTCATTGGAAATTTTTTTTTGAAGCTGATCTATCCCATGATAATTATAGAAAGCATCAATATAAGCTTTAGCTTCTGGTTCATCAATTTCATATTCAATTCCCTTGCCGAAAACAAATATAGTAGTATATTTTATATTAGCCCTAGAGAGAGGATCTTTACAAAATGCATTCCAGGCCTGTTTTAATAAAGTTTTTCTATCATACTCTTCAAGCTCATGCCCTGCCCCTCCAAGTTTAGACCATCCTGAAACTTCATCTGCCAAATCCGATTTAAGAGATTCTCTTAAATCCTGAATCTCAGAAATATGAGAAGTCTCAATCCTATCAAGCTCTTTCTTATGGCTTTCCCCAAGGCTCTGAATTTTTTTATCCATACCCAGCATCCGCGTAATAATTGACATTTATATCACCTACCTTTATTTTTATTATGTTGGATATTCTTTACTATTATTCTCGAATATTCTTTATTTTTTCATTGAGAATTCTTTATTTTTAAATTTCCACATCAAGATTCCATCTACATTTGAGCAGCCGAGCTTATCGAATTCAGAATCAAAAAATGTAGTAAGCCTCACTCTATCCCAACCTACCACCGGGCCATATAAATCATAATGGGAAAGATATGGTAAATCATATTTTATTATATATGCCCAAATATCCATCCAAGTCCAACTTGCTATAGGGAAAATTTCTTTAATTTTTGATAATGACCTATCTGCCTTAATTCTTCGCTTTCTCTTTGGACTTTCCTCCGAACGTAAACCAATAAAAGAAGCATCATAACCTTCCCTAAAAAGTTGAGGAAGCAATCCTCTTATCAAATCCCTCCCAAGAACATTAATCGCTTTCCTTTTTAATATACCATATTTTGAGGAAGTTTCAATTCTCAAATTTTTAACCCCAAGTTTTTTGGCATTCTTCAAAATTTTATTTTCCATTTTTCGGGGAATGTAATATCCACCATAATCCCAATGTAAAACCATGATATTAGAATTTTGCTGTAGAACTAAATGAGTCATACAGGTAGAATCCTTGCCCCCTGAAAATGCAATGTAAGGAGTGCTGTAAGTATTAAATACATTTTTAACAATAAATTTTGACTCTTCAACTCTTTTCTTGAAATCTATCATCTTGCTATATGTTAAAAAAGTATCTTTCCATTTTTTTATCATAATAAATCCCACCATTAATCTATATAAGTCAGGAATACTAGATACAAACAGTCTTGCCTTTAATACTCAGGGTAAGATTCTTATATTTTTACTAAATATTATATTTTTTAAATCTCCCTCCTAATTTGGTAATCCTCTCAATTAAAACTGCAAGTTTACGTTTATTTATATCTATCCCCAAAAATGTTTTCCCCTCCCTGAAAGCCGCAATGCCAACAAGACCACGACCTATACATAAATCAAGTATTCTTTGAGAATTTTCTTCATTAATAGCAATGGCTGGAGTATATTCTTCATCTAACCCTGAATAATCATAATTACAATATTCATGTCCTCCCCGCAATAGAAAACAAGGATTTTTTTTATAATAAGTGACATTCCAATAATCAACGCAAGGATATATTTTTGATAACTCTCTCAAAAATAAATCTTTATTTTGTCTCCCTATCTCAAGATAACATGAAAAACAATCGATTTGTTTAATTCTATCAAATAATTTCCCATAAAATTCGGAAAAATCTTTTATATATGAATTCAATTCTGCCTTGGTTATAAAAAAATTTGCGTTGCCTTTAGACCAGGGAGGATCACAGTATATCATATCCACCTGTTTAAATATATCAGGAATATCATTTCTTATATCACTAACTAATATATAAGAATCTGTTTTTTCTTCCTTCCAAATTTCCCCTGGTTTTATCGAATATTTTTCCCAAGAACTGCCATACTTTTTTTTCATTATTCCCCTCTTCCCATGCTTTTGAATATTCTGAATTAGGAACTTCTTTACATATAAAATAATCCCTTAAAATAAAACTTTATCTCTTTTATTTTAGTTCCACTTTTGCCCCCGGAATAGCACATTTCGCAATACTCTCTGGCGCCCAATAAGGAGGTCTCCATGCCACATTTACAAATTCGGATGCTGATTTTAAAAACTTTTCCGGAATAGGTCTCATGGCAATCCCATCATAAACCAAACTCCAATCCTCCCTCTGTCTCTCTATTTTAAAGTTTCTAACTGCTCCCCAGCCAACTCTGGTGTTATCTCCCAAACCATTAACCAGGGAGCATAGCCTACCTATAAGCTCATAATCAGCTAACATATAAAAAATAACAGTTCTTGTGGGAATGTAAATATGTTGAATCATATAATCCTTGAAAAATCCTGAACCTTTATAAATTTTCCTTTTTCCCCCAGCCCATCTATCCTCAAATCTTTTGTATAAAATTTCCAATGCTTTCCTATCTGAATCAAAAATTGAAACTGAACAATGATAAAGTCCTTGATTATCTTTTATAGGGAAAGGAGGTAATCTGATACCTTTTAGCATCCTAGAAAAAGGAAATTTATTCGGTAAAAGATAAAAATAATCTCCCAATGCATCAATAGTAAGTAAATGAGCTACCAAACCATCAAAATGCATCCAGGGATGGGTCAATGAGATGGGCGAGGAGAGATTAAAAGTAATTTTTAAAGGTTCATAATTCATTTTTTTCCTTCTTTCCACGATACCCAAAAGAAATTTATCCAGAAAATAATTTAGCTCATCTTCTATTCTCATTTTTCTTCCACTTTTGATTTTTTCTGTATTTTCGTCTTTTTCGGTTTATTTAAATCTTTAGAAATCTCCGCTACCAATTCGTGGATCTCATCTTTCTTCATTTCTATAAAGTCTAGATATTCTTTGCTTGAAGGTAATTCTGGAGCATAAGAAAGAATTACCTCTCCATTCCCTATCCCACTCTTCCCACCTAAAAAAGGATATTCTTTAAAAATTTCCATGAATCTACCAAAGCAAGAGCGTTCCAATGAAGTAGGATATTCCAATAAAAACCAATGATAAAATTTTGTCCCGGGAATAAAACATTCAAAGTCAATTCTCATTTGGACCGCTTGCTCATCCTCTTCTCTAACGGCATGGAGATCATCTCTGCGAGTATTAAATGTTTCATCTGTAAAAATTCTAACCGGCATTTTAATTCTTTCATCATGGAATGTTTCCGGTAAAAATTTAGAATACTCTTCACAGATAGGAAAGGCATGACCAACTTTTAGTTTGCCAGGTATCATTTGATTTCCAATTGCACAACCCAATAATCCCAAAGGAATGAATAAGTTTCTAATCTTTCTTCTCAACGGTAAATCAACAATAGCATAAGTCCCTTCAGTTGCCTCAAGTGCTCCACCTGTAAAGAAAGTATGATAAACTTTGGTATCTAAATTTTCTGGGCTAAAATTTATTTTTTCAAAAAAATCTCTCATTAATAATCTTCTGAGTTTTCCTCTGATGGAATTTCCATTGATATAAGGAAAAGGAATTTCTCCTCTTCCCTCTACATATAGAAAAATGGTTCTTAAAACTGGAGTAGATCCCGTTTTTTCATTTCCGCCATGATGAATCGTTGATTTAGCAAGAATCCAACCTTCATATTTTTCAATCATTATTTTGCTCCTTTTCTTTTTTTAATTTCTGTTTTTTTAATTTTTCTTCTTCCCTCATTTGCTTTGCCTTCATAATGCCTCTCACACAAAACGGAATATGTTCTGTGGATAAAGTATTTAAGACTTCAGTTTCAAATGGTCTCATCTCATCAAGAAGTTTTTGAGCTTGGAATGGCAATGTTTGTAATCCAAAATAGTTGCATAGCTTAGACGAAAATTGATAAAGAGTTCCTCTTCTCGCTGCTGAACGGACTCGGTGGTTGAAAATATCATAAGGATTTTTAGAAGTTCTCATTTTTCCCCAGGGCACTCGTTTATATATATACGCCAAAAAATTAACTAATAAATCCTCCTGTTCAATTTGTAGCATAGATTATCTCCTCTTTATTTTTGGTATTTTCCATTTTAATTTATTCTGATACATAAATCATCACTTCCCATAAAGGTTTTTTAACCTGAGCCTTCGCTTTTTCTATAAAATCCTGCCATCCTTCATTTATTGCTCTTCGAAAATCGAAAATAGAAAATCCCCCGGTCAAAAGTTTAGTTTTACTAATCTTTTTTCCTCTCAAGAATTCAATTATCTCATACATTTGAAAAATATCTTTGCTCTCTATCAAAATTGTTCCTACAAAATCAGTTAGAAGATAAAATTTCTCACGAGAGAAATTTTCACATCGCAGTCCAGAAAGCCAGCCTTGTCGATGATATGCTTTTGTAATGTAAAAAGCAAAGGGGGGTTCAGGAAGATCCAGAAGATTAAGTCTACAATCTAATCGCTTCAAAAATTTAACTTCCTTCTCTGTGGCAAGCCATGACCTTTTTCTAAATCGGGGATCCTTGAAAAAACCATAGCAATAAGGACAAAAACAATTTCCATGGAACAAATAGGAAAAGCCTGTAAAATTTTCAGAGAAAGGGAAAGGGAAACCATTTTCGGTATTCTGCCCACATGCAGAGCAAACTCCCTTTATCTTACCCAACATTGGATTTTTAATACATAATCTTGTAATCATTTGAAAAACTCAACTTAAGTGATATTCCAAATTATTTTCGATAATTTTCGTCCCATTTTCCTCATAAGTTATAGGAGCATAAGGATTATATGAATGGATTATAACCAGAAATACCAAGGTCAGGTATAGTAGGAACAGATTGTTCCCGGTAAAGTTTATTCCTCAGTATTATAATCTCCTCTTGCAATTCAATAATTTTGTCTTTCAGCTTGCTATTCTTCTCTACTAATTCTTCTTTAGTCATAGTAAAACCTCCAATTTTATTTTTAAAAAATCAATTAAAATAAATCTACAAATAAAAAATTAGCCTCATCTGTCCATTCCGATTCAGTGCTAGCAGAAACTGGTTCATAATCTCCCCCTGATAAAGTGTTAAAATTACCATGTTCATCATAAAACTCAGCGAAATAACAGTAGAGATCAGCCATACGATAATGATTCGCAGCAATTTCAAACCACCGCCGTTGAATATTCCCATATCTATCACGTCTCTCTTCTCTTTCCATATTACCCATTTCACTGATGAACTCCTCAAGATTTTCATCTAACCTCCATGGCAAAGTACATTTACCTTCCACCCATGCATCCCCTGTTATATCTAAGCATTCACTCCTATTGAGAATTATAGAAGAATGATCTTTTCCCTTTTTTCCTAGTTCAGGGAAACGTCCAAAGTAGATCATCTTTACTATTCCAGGGAATTTTTTTACCAATTTTTGAGCAAAATTTTTATTGGGCAATGCGTCTATAAAAACTTGTCTAGCACCAAACATCTTGATCAGCTCAAATACTCTTTCCGTCGATTCAGTTTTTTCAATATAGAAAATTTTCCTTATCTCATTATCTCTTTTCGCGATCACGACATGTTTAAAATCAGAATTATCTATTCCCATATAAAAATTTTGACCTCCACCAGCCATAGAATAATTTCTCCGGCATTTTAGCATTACATCACGAGTTAACACTCCAGAGCCAATCGAACGAGCAAGCCCTAATGTTAAATTCCAAAAGTTCTTTGTTAATCTAGTATTCCTTTTTTTATCCATAATCTCATCAGCAGATATCCATGGCGCAATTAACTGAGAAATAAAATATCCATGGACTGGAATTTCAGGAAATTTTGCTACCCATTCCCCTTTTTGCCGGTTAAGAGTTTTCCCACATTTCTCACAGGCAAAATGAAATTTAGGCTTAGATTTTTGGTTAATTCGGTTGATTTGGCTAACCTGGTCAGCTTTATCTTTAAGATTAAGATCAGCTTTGTTAATAGCTAAAGGTTTTATAGTTTCAAATTTAATTGTTTGATAATGATTGCAATGTTTGCACCTTACCATCCAATGAAATTGGTTTGATTCCTCATATAGAGCATCTATACCAAATTTTGGAACTGTAGGAGTGGAAAGAAGCCATTCCCATTTATATTTACTGGCTGATAGTCTATCCTTATACATTTCAAGAACATCAGCTCTGCACCTATCAAGTTCATCTATGTAAAGCAAATCTGCAGGCACAGAGAGGGCTGCCCTTTCAGTCCAGGAACCTTGAAAATAAATTCTGGAATCAACGATCTCCTTCAACTCAGTAGAATTTAATCCTCCAAGATATTTTCTCAATATAGGATTGCGTTGTACAATAGCATCAAATCTCCCCTGACAAAATTTTCTTACATCCGTAGCCGAGGGAAAAATTGCAATAATATCAATTTTATTCTTTTTAGCAAAGAAAATAGTTTTGAGCAAAGCCATAGTTGTTATTCCAACTTGCGCTCCTTTTTTATATACTTGCTCTGGAGTCCAATCTCTATATGGTTGTTTCAAAAAACTATGATTTATGAATTCAATCGGCTCACGCTTTTCATTCACTACACCTTTTAGCCACTTAAAAATATTTTCAGATCTTTCCTCTTCTGTAATATTGATTAATAGCTCATCACCGATATTCTTAAGGACACTTCTGGGAGAGATGGTTTTCATATGTTTTTCTTTCAAGGAAAATTTTAAGTTATACTAAACACTTTAGTTAAAAAATAACTTATGTCAAAAAAGTTAATTATAACAAATCTAATTGGATCTGAGATAAGCGTTTTTTAGCTATCTCACAATATTTCTCGCTTATCTCAAAGCCGATATAGTGCCTACCTAATTGCTTGCAGGCAACCGCGGTTGTACCTGAACCAATGCAATTATCCAAGACTATATTTCCTTCATTAGTATAAGTTTTTATTAGATATCTGAATAAGGCTACTGGCTTTTGAGTGGGATGAAAAAAATCTTTTCTAACAGTATTATAAAATTTAATGGATGTGGGATATTTAATTGGTCTATCACCAAAACTTTTTTCTTTGAACCATTTAGTTCCTGTAATATTGCTTTTAGCTATACGTGGTTTATTTTTTCTTCTATTCTTTTCTGGTCGTTTTTCCATAATAGGAAAAAAATTTAATTTTTTCCTACCAAATACGATTATATTTTCGTGTATTTTCATTGGTTGATATTTACAATTAGCAAAATTACCTCCCTTTTCTTTTTCCCATATCCATTCATACTTAAACATTTTCAAATTGCTCATCACCAACTTGCTTGTAAAGGGTTGCGAAGCCGTCAACGCAATAGCCCCACCATCCCTAATAATTCTTTTATATTGCTTCCAGAGTGGCTCAAAAGGAATAATGGTATCCCAAGAACATGCGGTAGTTCCATAAGGAAGATCACAAAGGATCATATCAATGCACTTATCGGGAATGATACACATACCTTTTTCCCCAATGCAATCCTCGTTATGGATAATATCAATATCCATTTTCCCTCCTATCAAAAATAAAAAAGTCAAAAAGAAGACAAGTTTGTTTTTCCTATCATTATTTTTAAAAGTTCAAAAGCTTCTTTTCTGAGAAAACCAACTTTTCTAAAAGATACAAAAAGATCCCAGTTTGCTTTAGCTATTGCATTTAATCCTCCAGCCTTTACTACTCTCGCCATTCCTTCTTGAGCTTTCCTAAATTCTACTTCATCAAATGTTGACATTATTGATTTTCCTCTAATTTTTCTCGTTTAATAAGTTTTTCTTTTCTACTTGGAGTACCAACTCCTAAAACACCCCAATTTATTAATTCTTCAAAAAATTTTCTGTCCCCCTCTTTGAAATTTAGTTTAAATTTTTCTACTATTTTTACTTCTGATAAAAATTTGCCTGGTGCTCCGAATGGAGAAGTTGATAGATAATAAACTGGGAATCCATCACTATGTCTCACTCTCTCATCTTTTATCAGACAAATAACCATTAATTTTCTCCTTTTTAACTTAATTTTTCTGTTCTTAAAATTCGTCGTCCCCCATTTTTTCCTTATAAATTTCTCGCAGCATACACCAGGCGTGTGCCCCCATCTCTAATCCTTGTTTGATCTCAAGATAATCTTTCTCTAAGATTTCAACCTCAACATTAAAATCATAATGGCCCCAGTCTTCTTCCACTCTATAATTAGGATATTGTTCACCCATGCGAATAGATATTTTTATTTTTTTTGCCATCTTTTTCCCCGCAAAATTTTGTATTCTTCTAAAAATCTATCTTCAAGTTTTTAAAATCCCTGGCTATTTCTTGTCTCACTGAAGGATTGATAACTCTCTTCTCTATTATTTGTATTATTCTTTTAACAATAATATTTATATTTTTAACATTAATCCCTTGTTTGTTTTCACTATGAATTTTTTGCCTGGTAGATATTAGACGAGCAACTAAATCGTGGGTGGAAAGCAATAATTTTACATTTTTCTCTGAAAGGTTAGAGGTATCAAGAGAAGAGGCGAGAGTTTTGAGTCTTGCTATTTCAGTATCTAGCTCGAAAAGCTCAGGAGAATTTAATATCTTCATAAATCGAGCTTGTTGATCTTTTGACATAAATTGCGAATAAAGAGATTCTTTATCAATTATAGAAGATTTTTGTGGTCTTGGGTAATGATGTCTGGACCGAGGTGATTTTTTCTTAAATTGGTTATTCTGATTAGATGCCTTTCCCATATCAGGTAGATGTTCTTCTCTAAATTTTTTTGGTTTGAAATGTTTTTTTTTAGGTTTCAGTGGATTTATAGGAGCCATTTCTTCAAGTAATCTTTCTTTTTGCTTTTTAGAATATTTTGGTCGTTCTGCTTTTTTATCCATTGCTTCCACATTTTTAAGTTAATTCGAACTTATATAATTCAAAGTTATTACCGCCACTTATTACTGCCACATGACAGGATTCCCCACCCTGCACCACCATCGCTTCTACTTATCTGGAGTAGACCAGCCCCCCCTTAGGCACTTACCCAACGTTCCAGAAACGTCGCATGTGGACTTAGACTTAAAATTTATTATAATATATCAGGAAAAATTGGCATTTAAAAAACATATCTTATTTTTTTCTATATAAAAATTTCCTGGAACGGGAAAAAGAAAACAAAATTTTTTGGAGAAACTGAGAAAATTGGGTTTAGTTTTTGAACTTTGAGAAATTTAATTAGACCCGAGATGATTATCTTGCCTTTTTTTAATTTTTTTAAAATACCCTCATTATAGACAATGTCAAGTTTCAAGGTCATATCCCCCATCTTAAAACTTACCTTTCTGGTATTTCTTATACCAGGAGTCAATTTGATTCTTATCAAACCGTAAGATAGCCCCTTTTTCTATCTGGTAATAGGGAAGAGAATTTTTTCTCATATACCTCCTAATCGTCATCTTATTGACATTGAGATAAAAAGCAACTTCTTCTATGGACATATATATATAGTCTTGCATGTGAGTTCCTCGAATGCAAATTATAAATATTATACTAACATTTAGAGACAAATCAAGAACTTTGATAAAAGCTGTTGAAAATGGGGGGATCGAAAAATAAGACTTGGATTTTGAGGTCACGTTCTACATTTTTCTCGAGCTTGAATTTTTTTTGCAAATTTTTGTCAGAGGTATAAATCTCAATGATAAAATTTTGAATTTTGAGCGATCCTGTAAAGTCTTTATTCATAAGCATTTAGACGATCGACGTACATTCCGATAATATTTATTATGTTACCCACATATTTTTTGTTGTAGATAACGATGAATAAAGGATCTATAAAAGATAATCTACAAATACAGAACTGGCAAGGATCGACATAAAAGGTAAACATTTTTATTTTGAATTTTGGAAAACAGACTATCTATAAAATACTATAAAATAAAATTAACCTCACATTTTTGACACTTAACATTTTTTCCACTAAACCATAGAGAACCTTATCCATTCCCCTTCTTGACACTTAACACCAATTCCCTAAACCCTTGTGACATAGTTAGTGTCAACCGCCCAAATCTTTTATCATCAAGCATCTTCGCAATTTTTATTTTTTTTTGACGCTTATGACATTTATCTGGGAAGGTAAGGGGGGTGTCACTTATTTAGGGGTCCTTATAATATAATAATAATAATAATAATTAATTTACCGTTACAGTACCTCTTCCGTCATCTGTCACTTCTTTAAAAAGTATAAACATACGCACCTATACCCTCCGATTCAACTGTCAAGTGTCATGGGAATTGCGAAGAAACCCTTCCATTCTGCTTTTGAGCTATATGACATTATCCATGACACTTAGATTCTTAAGTGACAAAACACTTTACTAATAAGGCTCTCCGTGATTTTATCCTTAAGTGTCAAAATAACCTAATTATTTTTTTTGCTAAATTGGTTGGTTGGATTTAGAATCCCAATATTTTTTAGGGTAGTGAATTTAATCTCTCAGTCAAGTAGTTTTAATTTAAAAGTTTAATCATTTTCCTTTCCTAATTTCAATTCTTCCTTTCCTAATTTCAATTCTTCCTGTCCTTCATTTATTATTCCATATCTCTTTCTCAATTTTCCCAATAATCGTTCCCCAATCTTATATCCTCTCTTCCCCCCTTCAAGCCGTGCTTTCTCAAATCCCAACCTCTTTAATCGCATTGATACCAACCGATCCGATAATTGATCTTTCAGTTTCCTACTCTCATTTATAACATCGCTCATTTCCCCAGTTAAAAAATCCTTTCGTCCCAAGTTCCAAAAATTAGAAACCTCTTCTATAAGCTCCGCTTCTAAGCTATCAAATTCCTCCGTCGCTTTCTTTTTCTGCATATCCTCAATTATAATCTTAAAGTTCATTTCCAAATCCGGTCTTATAAGCATCAGAATTTTATAAAGCGGCATCATAATTTCATTTAATCTTCTTCTAGCCACCCGCTTACAATTTGGCAGCTTTTTACCTAAAAATTCACTCCTAAATAGTACCAATTTTCTTCGTATTTTCCTTGCCCATTCCCTATCAATGCGATTCTCAATTTCAATCTTCTCGTTTTTTTGCATTCTGAAAATAATGCATCTGGACTCAATTTCCGGTGGCACTGTCTCCATTGTACATAAAACGAGAGGTGCGAAAACATCAAAGTACTCAACTTGATTTTCTCCTTTTTTACTAAGATCTATCCTACTTACCATCAATCCCCGCTTGTATCGGCTACGTATTAATCTTGCCACCTCCTGATTCCCATTCTTGCCCCATAATTTGATCTCATCAACTATCAAACTGGTCTTAAAGTAATCAGCGCTCCTAAAAAGGGTAGCCTCGGTTGGGGAGGTTAATCTCTCACATCTAAAAGCAAGCTCCCCCAATATCTCACCGCTTCTCGTTTTCCCAGTTTCCTTTACCCCATAAAAATAAATTAAAGGGGTCACATCAAACTTCTCAATTAAATATGTATGGAATATCCATAATGTCAAAATCAAATAGTCAAATTCTTCCGGCAATTCCACATAACTTTGAATAAAAGTGTGGACCTCATCGAATAATTCCTTCCAATCCGGGGTTTTCTCTTCCAGAATTTCAATTCCCGGCATCTTAATCGGAAGATTTTGCTTGGGATGATAAACAATATCATTAAAAATATAATTCTCTTGCACTTTTAGCTTATCTCCATTTTTAAGCAAATACTTTACTTTTCCTTGATCTCTTACCAAATATATTAGATCTGGGATCAAGGTTTTAGTCTCAATTCTCTTAGCCTTATTCCTCTTTGCCTCAAGATTTTCCACATATCCATTTGCCATCCTCCGTAGCTCTTTCCTGAAATTCTCCGCCTTAATACCCCAATTCTCTCGCAGCCAGTCCTTAATATGATCTTGATGGAAGGAATCTAATTGCCTGATATATGGGATTAACTTTTTAAAGTTCCAGTCTCTCATTTCCTGCATCACTGCTTGCGAGCCATTTTTCTCTAATCTTTTCTCCCAATTTTCCTCTTTTGCTTTTCTTTTTAGATCCTTATCTATTTCCTCTAATTTAATCTCCATAGTAAAATAATTTTTATCTTCTTCTTCTATTTTTTCCTGATAAGTAAAATTTTTCTTTTTTGGTGGGTCTATCCCGGCCCTTTTGGCAAGATATTCTAAGGCATCGTTAAAGGTAAGCTTTTGATATAATTCAATAAACTTAATTACATCTCCACTCTCCCCACATGCCCCAAAACATTTAAACGTTTGGCTTTCCCCATAAACCGTAAAACTAGGTGTCTTTTCTTCATGGAATGGGCAAAGCCCTCTATATATTTTCCCTTCTTTTTTAAGCTCAACAACTTCCCCTATGACTTCTACTATATCATTCCCAGCCTTAACCCTTTCTTTATATTCCTCCCTTTCCCTGTAAAATTTATCATTCAATTACTTCTCCCTGGCTAATATTAATGAACTTATTCTGTTAAAAATATATTAAATAATTCAAATTTCATTTTAATTCTCAATTATATAATATATCATGCCCTTATCCATTTGCCACCCTGCCACCCGTTTTATTATAAGATTATTATAAGAAAGTCATATGTTTTGCCCTCTTCCATTTTATCATCACCTCTCTTTCTATATTTATGGGATAATATTAATTCTCTTTTTCTTTAATCCCCAGAGGCAATTTTCCTAAGTAATTCTTCTGCATCTTCCCTGGGACATTTAAATGTCAACTTGATAGAACTAATTTCTATAGCCATAGGAGATACCATAAAGACTGCATTGATAACTATATTTTCTTCGTTTGAAGACCAACCCTTATTGACATTTAAAGTATTTACATTATTGACATTTAAAGTATTTACATTATTGACATTTAAAGTATTTACATTTGGAATATTTATATTTAAAGACCAGCTCTTTATTCTTCCTTTTCTTAATTTATCCAGAAGAAATAATTCGATTTCCTTTGATATTTCTTCTTTTCTTCTTTTCATCTCGTATTTATCCACTTAATATCACCTCTTTTTATATTTTTTATGAAATAATGTTATCTCTTCTTCCCCCCTCAACCTACATAAAACGTTACAGACTTAATATGCTTATATCTATTCAATATGCTTTTTAGCTCTTCTCCAATTCTTAATTTATAATTTTTATTATCCACGTCCAATTCGTATTTCTCAATGCATTTACCTATTTTTCTGGTGATATATCCCTTTTTTTTAGACTCTATATCAGCA
>Ga0265594_1001667_pt1 | contig 16998 bp, 17 predicted proteins | sample saktaG_11_FD_190147 | JGI IMG/M metagenome (GOLD analysis project Ga0265594, IMG submission 190147) | Saline water microbial communities from Sakinaw Lake, British Columbia, Canada - sak_2011_5_24_80m | ecosystem: Environmental > Aquatic > Non-marine Saline and Alkaline > Saline ... | reverse complement strand
GCCAACTTAAAGGGTAAAGATATTCTAGCTATTAACGATTGGAGCAAGAACGAGCTAGACCAGGTATTAGAGTTGGCGTTTAAGCTCAAGCGGATGGGAACAGCTTCACGCTCCCTGGATATTCTTAAAGGGAAGACCCTTTTACTGCTCTGGTTCAAACGTTCGACTCGAACGTGGAATTCATTCACCGGGGCTATGGAGCAGTTGGGGGGCTTTGTGCGGTCTAGGGATGCTAAGGACCTGTGGGTACGGATTGAGGAAACAGGGGGGTCGGGTAATGAGGAATCACTCAAAGACACTGCCCTCGTTCTGGACAGATATATTGATGCCTTAGGTATTCGACTGACTGACGTAACGCCGGAGCAGATAGGTAAGCTTCCTGAATGGGGTGATGCGCAAGCTGTTTTGCGGAAACTGGCTGACTATATGAAGGCACCAGTCATAAATCTGGCTTCTGATATGCACCACCCAACTCAGTCAATGGCTGACATCATGGTTATGAAGGAGCATCTGGGTGATGTCAAAGGCAAGAAAAGTGTGTTAATGTGGGCTTACTCACCCCGAATACAGGGACGGGGTTCAGCGCATGGTTTTCCGCTAGTATCAGCCACATTCGGAATGGATGTTACTATTGCCTGCCCCGCAGGGTATGAATTTGACCCAGCAATAATGACTAAAATCCAAAGCGAGTGTGCTAAAGCCGGCAGCAAATTTAAAATATCGCATAATCTTAAAACAGCTCTGGAAGGTACTGATGCTATATATCCACGAAACTGGAGGCAAACTTTCTACCTGGATGCGGCTACTGAAGAGAAGGAATGTGGATTGGCAGTTCAGCATAAGGATTGGCGGCTAACTGATGACCTGCTAAAAGTGACTAACAATGCTCGCTTTATGCACACCATGCCTTTTTCCAGAGGCTACGAAGTAGATGCCAGCGTCGCTGATGGGCCAAACGCAATCATATACGACCAAGCAGAAAATCTGCTTCATATGCGAAAAGCTTTCCTGGCTTCACTTTTGGCTGACAGTAGTATGTTAGCAAAGCTCTAGAGTTGCTGGAGGTTTTGCAATGTATGGTTTTATCGAAACTTTTGTAAAGATTAGCTAGACGGCATCTCGATATCCAGATACCCTGAAGAGGGTAGTGTGATAAAAATAAAAAAAGGAGGATGACTATGACTGTTAATTTAAAAGGAAAGGACATTCTAGCTACGAGCGAATGGGAAAAGAGTGAGCTAGACCAGATATTAGACCTGGCGTTCAGGTTGAAGAAAAAGGGAGTCCCGGCGCGCTCCCTGGATGTTCTAAAAGGAAAGAGTCTTTTGTTGCTCTTCTTCCGTCCGTCTACTAGAACGAGAATCTCATTTACCGCGGCTATGCAGCAGTTAGGCGGCTTTGTGCAAAGCCCCGACCCTGCTGAGCTACGCTTGAGCCTTGATGAGAAACCCGGGGCAGGAGAATCGTTAAAGGATACTGCTCTTGTTGTAGAAAGGTATGTTGACGCGGTGGCTATGCGTATAGGAGGCGCGATAAAAGATAAGAATGGAGAACTCGTGCCCGGTTTTGGCGATGCTATTTTGCATAAATTTGCCGAACATTCTAACGTACCGGTTCTCAATCTGGCTTCTGATTTGCACCATCCGACTCAAGCAATGGCTGATGTTATGGTGATGAAGGAAAATCTGGGTGACCTAAGCGGTAAAAAGATTGTGATGATGTGGGCTTACTCTCCTCTTGTTAGAAACTTAACATCGGTATACCAGGACGCATTAATAGGGGCTACCTATGGTATGGATGTTACTGTTGTTCAACCAGAGGGCTATGAATTAGATGCGCCTCCAATGGATGTTGCCCGACAGGAGTGCGAGAAGGCTAATAGAAAGTTTGAAGTGTCGCATAATCTTAAAGAGGCTCTGGAAGGTGCTGACGTTGTCTTCCCACGGAATTGGTGGTCGTCTAATTACTATAAGAATGCCAATACCAAAGACCAGGAGAAAGAGCTAGCAGCAAAGCATAAAGAATGGAGACTTACCGAGGATTTACTAAAGGTTACCAATAATGCTCGCTTTATGCACGTGATGCCTTTTGACAGAGGGAATGAGGTTGACGACAGTGTTGCCGACGGACCTAATGCAGTGGTTTATGACCAGGCAGAGAACTTGCTCCATGTGCGAAAGGCTTTTCTAGCTTCACTTATAGCTGACAGCAGCTTGTTAGAAAGTATCTAAAATCACCGCAAGGCTCACAAGACATACTCTGAGATAGGGCACAGTTTTCTTAGCTAATTGGTATTCTGGGGCAGCAAACTAGCTAGCTTTGGGATAGCGAATCTTTAAAGAGTTGCTGAGCAATTTTGTGCCTTTGTTCCTTGTATGGTGTACTTTAGCTTGGCTAATATAATTTTCTGGATTGTGGTCCCTAGAAATGCAGATAGGCTAAGATCCAGAATATAAAGCTTGCCCCAAGCGATGCCCCTTGTACCAGATGCAGTCTCCTGTTCCTGCCGTTCATCTCCATGTTAAGCCAGGCAAAGGCAAGCTACCTTTTCTCTCTTATCCTATCTCCTTGGAAGATTTGCCAGATTTGCTCTGAACTTTCTCTAGAAACTCTCCAGGCTTGGTCAATAGTCTCTTCACACAATACTAACGCTTGTTTTACGCTAGCCTGATAACTCTCCATGGCTTTTTGTCTGGCTTTCTTGTATGCCGCTTCCGCTTCTTGTTCAGCCCTTTCACGGGCTTGCAGGGCTTTTTCTATAGTCTCCTCACAGGCATCATTAGCCTGCCGTTCAATATCCTTATAGACTTTCTCCTCTTGCCGCTCTCGTTCTTTATAGGCTGTAGCTACTTTTCTTTGAGCCTCTAAATAAGTTGCGTAAGCCGCTTCAGCCTGGCCTAGAACCTCACCGAGGGAACTTGTGGCTGCTTCAGAGGCCTCGGGAGTGGGTATTGTGGCTGATTCTTCAGTCTTCCCAACAGTCTTCTTGGGTTGTTGCTCAGCAATCGTATTAGTCATAACATACCTCCTGCAATTTGCTCTCTACCGTTTCAGCACCACTATTAGCATCTACTATCATTGACTTACTGCAGATTCACGTAGCGTCTCAGCTACGTGGTTCCTCCGAATTCCGTTAACTTCTGTCTTCACCCTATCGACTTCATCCTCAGTAAATAACCTCCATCCCCTTCTGTCCCTGTGTTCAGCATCCTTCATGATGCCTTCCTTGATCCAACGAAAGAGAGTGCTCTTACCTATACCAACCATTAAGCAAATCTCAGCGGTCCGATAATAGGTTTGTTCGCTTATTGTTACCGGCATATGTGAGAACCTCCAACGCTATTCAAATATAGTCTAACTTATGTTTACTATTCTGTGAACCCCTCATTAGTACCTTTAATAACTTCTCTTTAGTACGGCATAAAGAAAGAATGGTTGAGCCGTGGCAGATGCTCGCTCCAGAGAACTATGCCCGCCTGATATTCGCCTGCCAATAAATCGGGGAATAAGGTATTTGTGACATGAGTGTATCCAAAGGTGGACATTGAAACTTCAAATGGGACAAAGATTATAAAGATGTAGGCACCCAGTTGGGTGGGATAGGCAAGTTTTCACTGGTTGTCAACCAAAAATACTCATCGATATATCTGGCCAGTGATTTCTGACAACCATAATTACTGTGACCTAGCTTCTCAGAAAGGAATACCTCAGGTGAACCTGGAAGCCCAAGCTCCTGAAAGTCCCTGGTAACCTCAATTGCTGCTTGCTGCGTTATACCTAGCCAGGTAATATAATCATCGACTTGCCCGTGCAAGCCGAAATGCTTCGATATTTTCAAATCGAGCACAACGAATAGGGATTCATTAAGCGTATGGGCGATTTTGCTTATTCCGGTTACCCAGAGCCGGTCAACAGCGCTAAGGCCAGCATAAATTTGCCGTATATTTTGTAGCAGACCTTCATTTGATAAATCGCAATCGATTAAGCGTATGCCTTGAAGGGAAGAGATGTGGTGGCGCAGTTTAATTATTTCGGCAAGTATGTTACCACCACTCTTTCCCCCCGGCAGCCGCAGACCGATACTATTAAGGAACCCAGAAAGGATTTTGGTTTCGAACTCTGCATAAGGGACATCCCAAGGTGTTTCACGTAGTTTAGAGAGAAATGTTTTATCTCTAAAAAGTTTCACATATTTTTTGTCCCCCTTTGATTTGTAATAATGAAGAAATGCTGCCCAGGCAAGGTCATTAAATTTCACACTTCCTCCTTGTTGTCGTGATTTTCCTTCAGGTTTAGTCTGGCTGAAGTGCAGGTTAAATTTTCTAAAGGAGGCCATTCAGGGTAAGGGTAGAATAAGAGGCCTAATTAGCAACTCTGCAATCAAACCGACGATAATAAGTGGAATAGCCACTGTTAGTATCTTCCTGAGTCTTACCAGGGGTGAACCGCGTTCGTTATCTATGTAGACAAACGGAAAAACTCTCCCGATATACGAGACGTATGCCCAGAGTATCAGCCACCCACAGGAAGTGGCTGCGAATGTTAGCAACACTAATTCGGGAGTAGTTAATGGCCACTCGTCGGCAATTACTTTTGCCGCTCTGAATAGAGGTAACCCCACCAACAATGTACCATGCAGCAAGGTCAGCAATTTACCTTTAAATAGCCAGTGAATATTGCGATGAACCGAGGTAAACGCCTCAATTTCCCCGGCTCTCGATACTACCCAGTCGTTGTCAAGACCGCTAACCGTGATTCTATTGTAATTGGGGGATGAGTTGTCAAAATTAACTGTAATCCACTTGTTGTTTCGGTGCGAACTTGCTAAAATTCGTACCTTTTCGATATCCTTCGGCCATTTCGTGTTCATTAAATCTTCTACACTCTGGGCCGATACGGACGCTCCCTTCGTTGACAAAATAAACGCTAACTCAGCATCCGGGTCACCCTCTACTGCCTTACTGATGATTTCGCAGAGCCTCTTAAGTGCATTCCGGCTTAGTGTTAGCGATCTTGATTGCAGTGTTATTTCAGTTTTGTCCATTTCCAATAAGACTCCTCATTAAGAAGGGACTGTTAAAATACTGTCTTGCTACAGGGTTATATGATGGCTTCATTTGAAATACTAGTAAAATCTGGTGCACTTGTCAATATACCCCTGGAGGAAAACGGAGGGGTAAGTAATTTATACAAAATAATCAAGAGTGATAATCAGCAGTATGACACGACGAGAAGAACAAAAGCCACAAGAACTATTATCACAGCAACCCCGAGTAGTATATAGAGCTTGGGCAGGTGTGGTTGTCTCCTATTTATTTCTGCCATCATATCTCCAGCAACATCGGGATGGGTAGCTATCTGGTTATCTTTCTTAATATGGATAATCGGAAAGTCGTCGTTTGCAGGCATGGTGTCTTCAGGCTCTCCAACCAGATGCTGAAGATCCTCGGACTTTCCGGTTTCGGATTGAGTAGCATCAGGTGGTAACCCAGCTCGTTCTACCCATTGCCGATAAAGTTTTGTTCTTCTTCTTCTTTCAAAATACTTCAATAGCATTGGCCTATTGCGAACTTTATTATAGCTCTTATAATCCTTAGTTTAACTATGGTAAATGCTGTCGTCAACTAGCCCACCCCATCAAGGACGAAATGACTACTTGGTATGTTACTATTTACCTATTTACCCTTGCCTTACATGAGCTAGAATGTAATAAAGAGGATAAAATGGAGTCTAATTGTGGGGAAGAATAGTAATTCCGATGATATCATTACGCTGTGGGGACAAGACTTTACCAGAGTTAGAGACGGACTTGATGAGGAGCAGGTAGAATCTTTCGTTAACGAAGTAACTGGCCAGCGTGATATATTGTTTCAGCGCCAGAAACACCTTTCATCGCTCACCAAACTTGCTGAAAAAACAGTCGCCGAAGCTGATAGTATCGCCAAACAGACGGTTGACGAAGCCGCGGAACAAGCTAAGGTTGAGACCACAACGATTATAGCTAAAGCGGAAGAGCAGGCCCAACAGATGATTGAAGAAAAACGGGCTGAGGTCATAGCTATGGCTAATAGAGAAGCGGAGGCTATCAGGTCTGATGTTCAAGCGCAAGCAAAATTACTGCTGGGAGAAAAAGCAAGGTGTATTCAAAGCGAGCTAAAAAATAACGCCCAATCATTCTACAGACAGTTTTTTTCACAACTTGAAAGTCTGCAGCAGCAGGTAGTAGCGTTTGAGGGAGAATTTGAGCACGTACTATCTCGCACGATGGAGCAGGAGAAGTGTGTTGTTCTTGATGCTGGTTCAGGAGTGAGCACTCAACTTGCAGACAGTATACTTGCTGAAGCCATGGCACAAGTCTACACAGTGGACCAGTGCGGCAACAGCGAACTGGAGAAAATGGTACCGGCATTGGTGGGGAATGATGAGGCAGCTGATTACGAAGGAGAGGTGGAACTGGAAATTCTACCTCCGGTAGACATAAAGCAAATAATGGGAATCATGAGATACCTTGACAGTTTAACTGAGGTCGAAACCACCGAGCTTATACCGGTAGCCGATAGGCCCTCAATTATAGTTTTCCTGCGTGAGCCGGTGCCTTTGATTGCAATGCTGAGAATGCTTCCTGAGGTGGGTCAGATTGAGGAATCCACTAGCTTCAAAGATACTCTCCAAAGTAAGCGAAGGAAAGTTCAAATAACCCTTTCTTCTAAGAATAGTATACTCACTGATGGCAAGGGAGTTTCTTCATGTGGAACTCCAAGATATGAAGCACCAAGCAGCATTGACACCCCTGGTTTTTTATAGCTAAGCCTATTACCGGCGAAGTCAGGTAAAACTAATCCCATACCGAGTCGCATGGTCCTTTTTCAATTCTCACTTGAATACTTAGAGCCTACTGAAAAACAGAAGAATGAACACAATTATAGAAATTGGAAACGTAGTAACAATACCAAAATCATTTAAATATTGTCTTGACATCCCACGAAGACCCATTTGGTATAATAAAGATATGTTAGAGGGTAGATGCCCAAAGTGTGGTACTTATCGCATCGGTTGGTCGTTACTCAACCCGCGGAATCAAACATGCCCCAAGTGTGGAGCAGCGCTAGAGATTACTGAAGACGGGCGGAAAATCTCTGCTGGTTACTCACCTTTTACTGCAGAGAAGTACTTCATTAATGCACCTACTAATATTCCTTCTCACCACGATAAGAAGGAGGAGCGCAAAAAGCGTCATCACTCTTAAAGCTATTTCGTTAGCTAATGCATCATTACATCTGGGTTTGCTCAGCCATATATTCTGTTTAATTCTTGAATAAGCTTTTCTTTACTACTCGTTAGCTTGATTACTTTCTAATATTCTACTAGCCACATTCGGGCTTACTGCCGGACGCCAACAGGCTTGACGGTCAAGCATCATAGCGGTATCATTAGAGTCACGAGTGATAAACGATGAGAGTTGCCTAGTGTGGTCTGAACAGAGGAAATCCCAGTAATCGATGATAGCAAGGTGGCAATGCAAAAGAACCTGGTCAAGGAAAAGCTTCTCAGCGGTGGTACTGCCTATGGTGTCTTTTGTAATTTGTATTCCCCGATGATTGTGGAGTTAGTCGGCCATATAGGATTTGACTTCGCTCTGCTCGATGCTGAGCACAGTCCAGTGGGAGTCGAAAGCTGTGAGCACATGATTAGAGCAGCGGATAGTGTCGGGCTCCCCACTTTCATCAGAGTTGCCATGAACATCCGCCAGAACATACTTCGCTATCTCGATATTGGTGCTTTGGGGGTGATGTTACCTCAGATAAATACTAAGGCAGAGGCAGAGGCTGTAGTTGATGCAGTGAAGTATCCACCACAGGGGAAACGGGGTTTAGGCCCAGCGCGGGCTGCTGATTATGGGCTTACTCCTTCCCTGCAAGAATATACTATCAAGGCCAATCAAGAAACTTTGGTAGCTGTCCAGATAGAGACCATGGATGCAGTGAATAACCTGGACGGATTCCTCTCCATAGAAGATGTTGACGTTTTTTTCATTGGGCCCAATGATTTATCTGCCTCCCTGGGGCATATAGGACAGCCAACTCATCCTGAGGTTCAGGCAATGATTGAGAAACTGGTGTACCGGATTCGTGCCGCTGGCCGTGTGGCAGGTACTGTTGCCTATACCCATGAAGCATTAGCCAAAGCCAAAGAACGTGGTTTTCAATTCATAACTTATGGTGTCACGGCTATGATAACCAAGTCTGGTAGAGAGTACTTGGAGTTAGCCCGTGGTTCTTAGCCACTGCAATCTAAGATAAACTCTCATCATAGAGTAGCTTGACGATAAGGGCTCAGGCTGCGGCAAGAAAATTATCTACTGGCGGTTAATATTATGACAGGTAACAGCATATCTTTCTCATCTCTTGATACACCTGCCGTGCTCGTGGATATGAATAAGCTGGAAGCAAATATCAGAGGAATGTCTCAGCTAGCAGCTGAGGCAGGAGTCAGGTTGAGACCGCATGTAAAGGTTCATGAGTGTGCTGAAATAGCTAAAATGCAGATAGAAGCGGGGGCATGTGGTATTGAGGTGGGTCCTGTGGCTCAAGCGGAAGCTATGGCAGAGGAGGGACTTAACGATATAATCATTGCTCATCCCGGCTTTTACGGTGGGCCCAAGTTAGAAACGCTGAAGAGGCTGCTTAATAAACCGGGGCTTAAGGTGACAGTCGTAGTAGATATGATTGAACAAGCTGAAGGTGTTTCCCAAGCTGGACAGACAGTTGGACGAAAGGTTCCCGTGTTCTTGAAGATTGACACCAGCCGGGACGCTGGTGGAACCCAACGGCACGGCATTTTCCCAGGTGATCCTGTCCTGGATTTGGCCAAGAAAATTTGCCAGCTTCCAAGTATTGATTTCGCCGGCATTTATGCGCATGAAATGGGTGCGGAACCGACGGCAGAGGGTGTAGATAAAGTAGCTTTTAAAACAGCAGAGATAATGTCAGATATGGCTAAGATGCTGAGGGAAGAAGGTATTGCAGTAGGGCATGTTTCTGTTGGCGCTTCGCCTACATTCCGTGCTACATGCCGTTACATAAAAGAAGGGAAATTTCCTGAGATAACAGAGATTCATCCGGGGAATTGTGTGATTGGTGATATTATGTATATGAGGGCGCGTGGCAATACAAGAGAGACGTGCGCTATCACAGTTCTAACCACTGTAATGAGCACCACTCACTTGGAGTGGGCTATGATTGATGCCGGGTACAAGACATTTGGTGCTGACTCTCTCATAGGGCGTCAAGAGACGCCGGGTTTTTTCTGGAACGGAAAACCTAGCTTTGGCTCTATACAGGGACGCTCGGACCTATGGTTAGGCTCTCTTAGCGCTGAGACCGGTCATGTTTTCTATATGGATCCTGAGAAGAAACTGAGCCTTGGCGAGCGATTAGAAATCGTGCCCAACAATGCTACCCTTGTTGTTAATATACATGACCGGATATATGGTGTAAGAAATGGTGAGATAGAGAGGGTCATGACGGTTACTGGTAGAGGGCGGGGTAATTAAGGGGTGGTTAATTAGAATGTGACGTGGAGAAGATTATAAAACCCTATCACATATCTCTTTTATTGAGGCTGCTGGAAGGGAGCTTCTCCCGGGAGCGGACAAATCAGTAATTTCTACCTGATGTGAAATACTATTATTATCTGATTCCTTACCACGACGCTGCTTATTTGTTAATATGAGTAATAACAATACTCATTCATTCCTTTCTTGATACTGGTTATTTTTCTCAAAATTCAGTACGGAACGGGAAAGATTTGTTGACAAAACTCTTGTTTAGTGGTAACTTTTGATGGTGGGTTAAACGGTAAAACACAAGGAGGCCGAGATGAGAAGGGAAAGGAGTAAGCCCAAGTTTGTGGGAATGAGGTTGAGCGAAGAGCAGAACCGAGTCCTATCCCAGCTGCAAGAGAATTCTAGCCGAAGTAAGAGTGAAATTTTGCTGAGAGGTTTAGAGCTCCTCAGTGAGTATTATTCACTTGGGCTTGACCAGCTTCCACTAAATCTTGAATTAAGAAGCCTTGAAAGTGAGGCAATACGACATGCCGAGGCTTTAAGACAGATTAGGAAGAAAGAGGAAGCTATCGCTCAAATGGTTCAGGAGCTGGGTGAAGTGGATAAGATTATAGATAAATATCAGGGGCGAAAAAGTGCTCTCATCCAGATACTCCTTGATATTCAAGCTCAGAACCACTGGCTTCCTAAATCTGCCTTGATGTGGGTTGCTGAAAGACTTGGTGTGCCATGGTCACAAATATATCACATTGCTACTTTCTATAAGGCATTTAGCCTCATCCCCCGGGGCCGGCACACAGTCCAAGTATGTTCGGGAACTGCCTGCCAGGTGCGAGGGGCACCACGGCTACTGGAGAAGGTGGTTGATATTCTCAATATAAAACCGGGAGAGACGGATAAGGATCAAAGGTTTACCCTGAATACGGTAAACTGCTTGGGCTGTTGTGCTCTCGGTCCGGTGATGGTAGTTGATGGCAGTTACTATGGTAATCCCTCCACGGAGCAGATCAAACAAACAGTCGCTCGCTGTGAGTAGATAGGAGGATAGAATTATGGCAAGATTAGGCTCCCCAGCAGCCTTAGAAAAGCTAAGAAAGAAGATACTTTCCCAGCGTGATCCTAACCGTCTTTGTGTTACCATTTGCTCTGGTACAGGCTGCCAGGCGCTGGGTTCTGAAGAAGTTGCTGACGCTTTTGTTCGTGAGATAAAGCACAAGGGTCTTGAAAATAAGGTTGACTTTCGCCGTACCGGCTGTCATGGTTTTTGTGAGCGTGGACCTCTGGTGGTTATTTTCCCACAGCAGATTTGCTACTTGGGAGTGAACGCTCAGGATGTCTCTGAAATTGTTTCACAAACACTGATTGAGAATAAACTGGTTGAGCGGTTGCTATATCGGGATGTGGAAACCGGCCAGCACATGGCCCACGAAGACGAAATACCATTTTACAGGAACCAAAAGCGTATTATCTTTGGCAATAATCGACTTATTGACCCTAAGGAGATTGATGATTATATCGCCCTTGGTGGTTATTCTGCTTTAGCTAAATCTCTTTTTGAGATGACACCAGAGCAGGTTCTAAGCGAGATCAAGGAGGCAAACCTGAGAGGTAGAGGGGGTGGCGGATTCCCGGCGGGGATAAAATGGGAAACTACCCGCAACGCGCAGGGAGAACCGAAATACGTTATTGTCAATGCTGATGAGGGAGACCCTGGGGCTTATATGGATAGAAGCTTACTTGAGGGGAACCCCCACAGTGTGCTGGAGGGGCTTATCATCGGCGCCTATGTAATTGGTTCCACCCAGGGGTTTGTCTATGTCCGTCAGGAGTATCCTCTAGCTGTGCAGAACATCACTATGGCCATTGAACAAGCTCGAGAGCATGGGTTACTGGGGAAGAATATTCTAGGATTGGGTTTTGATTTTGATGTTGAGATACATTGCGGCGCGGGTGCTTTTGTATCGGGGGAATCGAGTGCTTTAATGACCGCTATAGAAGGCAGGGTAGGAGAGCCGAGACCTAAATATATCCGTACTGCGGTTAGTGGTATAGAAGAGAAGCCAACCAATCTAAATAACGTGGAAACCTGGGCAAATGTGCCTCTTATTATCAATAATGGAGCTGATTGGTACAAGAGCATAGGCACTGAAGGGAGTAAAGGGACCAAGATTTTCTCTCTGGTGGGTAAGGTTAGTAATACTGGCCTGGTTGAAGTGCCTATGGGGATGACACTAAGAGAGGTCATCTATGATATCGGTGGTGGCGTTCCTAAGGGAAAGAAGTTTAAGGCAGTGCAGACCGGGGGGCCCTCCGGAGGTTGTATTCCTGAGAGTTTCCTTGATCTCCCGGTAGATTTTGATGAGCTTGCTGAAGTTGGCTCGATGATGGGTTCGGGGGGTATGATCGTCATGGATGAGGACACTTGTATGGTAGATATCGCCAGATATTTTACCGATTTCCTCTGCCAGGAATCTTGTGGAAAGTGTGTTCCCTGTCGTGAGGGGTTAAGGCAGATGCTCAAAATTTTAAATAACATCTGTTCTGGTGTAGGGAAGGAGGGGGATATTGAACTTCTGGAAGAGCTCTCTGAGGTAATGAGAGACGCTGCCCTCTGCGCCCTGGGTACTACCGCTCCTAACCCGGTGCTGAGCACTATTAAGTATTTCAGGGATGAGTATGAAGCGCATATCAAGGAGAAGCGCTGTCCCGCTGGTGTTTGCCGGGAACTTATCACTTACTACATTCTCCCTGACAAATGCCAGGCATGTCTCATCTGTGCCCGAGAATGCCCCGTGGGGGCGATTACTGGAGGCAAGGGCTTTGTTCATGTCATAGATCAGGAAAAGTGTACCAAGTGCGGAACTTGCTTTGAGGTTTGCCCCTCTCGCTTCGATGCTGTAGTTAAGCTCTCAGGTGAGTCTTTACCGCCCCCTGTTCCCGGTGGGACCAAGGTAGCACGCAGAAGGTGAGGAAGTAAGATGAAGAACATAAGATTGGAAATTAACGGCAAGGCTGTTGAGGCTAAGGAGGGGATGACTATTCTTCAGGCAGCACGAGGAGCAGGTATTGATATTCCTACCCTTTGTTACGATGAGAGGCTGGCTCCCTATGGCGCCTGCCGACTGTGTACGGTAGAGATAATTAAGAATAAGCGAACGAGGTTAGTAGCCTCCTGCGTCTACCCGGTAGAGGAAGGGTTAGTGGTGAAAACCGATTCGGAGCGCGTGAAAAAAGTTCGCAAGATGATTCTAGAATTGCTGTTACCCTTAGCCCCAGCAGGACCAATAGAAAGCCTGGCTAAAGAATACGGACTGAAAGAGTCACGATTCACTGCAGATAAGACATCTTGTATCCTTTGTGGTTTATGCGTTCGTTACTGTGCCGAGATAAAGAAGGCCAATGCCATTGGCTTCATAGGTAGAGGGATAGACCGAGAAGTTGCTTTCTTGCCAGAGGTAGCCCCCAAGGTGTGCGACAGCTGTAGAGAATGTTTTGCTCTTTGTCCCGGTGGTAAACTTCTCTTGGATACCGATGGCGTTCGCTTTCCAGTTCCTGTCTGGCATAGTAAACAATAGCTACGCTAAAGTTCCAGGGAAGAATTCAGAAGCAGTAGTACGCATAAAGTGAAACGAAAGCGTTACCCTGACTAAGGTTGGCAGATTGCTAGGGGCAGGCTCGGTAGAGCAAACTAATTGCAAAGGGATCGTATTTCAGTACGGCTCTACCATTACCAAAGAGGCTGCTTGAGGTCCTATAGCCTTGGTGGCGTTATTGATCTTGATAGTCAAGGTACCATCAAAGGGCGCTTTTTCTAGCACTTTCACCTTTGTTCCAGGGGTTAAGCCCAGACTGGTCAGGTAGTGCAGGAATTTTGTATTGCTCTCGCTCACAACGCTAACCATTCTGCCAACTTGTCCCGGCTTAAGTTCAGATAGCGGTGACCCTGGTACCTCCGGCAATTCGCGATTGTTCTTGGGGATAGGATTGCCATGCGGGCAAAAATCAGGATCATCAAGAAATTGAGCCAGTTTTTCGGTTACCAGATCAGACGTGGCGTGCTCCAGATTGCAGGCATCCTGATAGACATCTTCCCAACCTATCTCCAGATACCGGTTGAGGAAAACCTCCCACAGGCGATGACGGCGAGTTAGCTCTAAAACACGCTTCCTGCCCTCTTCGGTAAGGGTGGCACCTCCGTAGGGAGTATACTCGATCAATCCTTTTTTAGAGAGACGTTGCAGCATCTCGCTGACTGAAGCCGGGGATACCTCTAGAACCTGTGCTAAGGATGAAGTTCTGACTGGGCTTTCTAGTCGCTCAAGCGCTTCTACCGATTCTAAGTATTCCTCTATTGTTCGTTCGCTCACTCGTACATCTATCAGTGATTTATTTTAGGCTTAGTCTATTCTAGCTTGTTTATTCGGATAAGTCAAGTTATTTTTTAGGATAGCCAAAGATTACTGTCAGGTGATGTTGACATGCCCTCGTGCATTTGTTATAATTAAAGGTGAGTTAGGATACCCTAAAAAATATATTAGTGATGTATTAATTTTGTTTGGTTTTAGGTAACTACTGCTTGGGTTACCAGTTTGGGGAAAAGGTCAGTAGAAACGAAGAACGAGTAGGACGTGAAATGGCTATCATACCGCTAAGCGAGTAAAAGACAGAAGGAAAGGTAAGATTTATGCCTGGGGGAAAGCTATTAACTCTGCGCCAGATGCAGTTTGGGCAAAAGGGTAGAGTAGTTCAAATTCAAGGGGGGCTCAGACTGACTAATCGTCTTAATGCTCTGGGAGTGAGGCCGGGTGTGGGGATAACTAAATTTAGTTCGATGATTATGCGGGGCCCGGTAACTATTCAGTCAGGTAATACGCAGTTGGCTGTTGGTTTTGGTATGGCTAACAAGATAATAGTCGAGTTATATTAGGTAGTATAAAATATGAAGATACTTTTGATGGGAAATCCCAATGTGGGTAAAAGTGTTGTTTTTTCCCGTCTAACCGGAATTCATGTGATTGCTTCTAACTATCCTGGCTCAACAGTGGGTTATACGCAGGGGTCTATGAAGATAGGGGATGAAACGGCTGAAGTTGTTGATGTACCCGGCACGTATACTCTGGAACCTACTTCTGAAGCTGAGGAAATAGCCTTAAAGATGCTTGGCACCGGGGATATGGTCATCAATGTAGTTGATGCCACTAATTTGGAGAGAAACCTCAATTTAACTTTGCAGTTACTAGAGAAGGGAATCCCGACGATAGTTGCTCTGAATATATGGGACGATGTTGGTCACCGGGGAATACACATTGATTTGAGTCGACTTGAGGCGCTGTTGGGCGTGCCGGTTATCCCTACTGTAGCTATAACTGGTCAAGGAATAAAGACCTTAGTAGAGAATATACCTCGCGCCAGTTCACCTAAGTTTCCTCCGCGTAGTCGCGATGAGCGCTGGGTTACCATCGGCAATATTATAGAGCAGGTGCAGCGGGTTACACACCGTCATCATACTTGGCCGGAACGACTGGGAGATGCTAGCGCCAGACCTATCAGCGGAGGTTTTATAGCCTTAATTATTCTGGTCGGCACCTTTTTTCTAGTCCGTTTCATCGGTGAGGGCTTGATTGGCTATGTCTTTGACCCCTTATTTGAGAATCTGTGGACACCGGTAATATTGCAGCTAAGCGGTCTTCTCGGTGGTTCCGGTTTTATCCACGATGCTTTGATAGGTAGCATGGCCAGTGGCGAAGTGGCTTATGTTGAATCATTCGGACTGCTGACTACCGGGCTCTATGTACCGTTAGCTATGGTTTTGCCTTACATTTTCTCTTTTTACCTCATGCTGGGTCTCCTTGAGGATATTGGTTATTTGCCGAGACTGGCCATTCTCATGGATACCGTTATGCACCGGCTGGGGTTGCATGGTTATGCTATCATTCCTACTCTACTGGGGCTTGGCTGTAATGTACCCGCTGTCTTAGCTACCCGCATTTTGGAGAGTAAGCGGGAGAGGTTTATTGCGGCGACACTGATATCTATTGCTATTCCCTGTGCTGCCCTGCAAGCAATGATTTTTGGGTTGGTTGGGGAGCGTGGGGGACAATATGTGGCAATTGTTTATGGAACGCTATTCATAGTGTGGATTATCCTGGGATTTATACTTAATCGGCTGGTGAAAGGGTTTAGCCCGGAGCTTTTAATAGAGATACCACCATACCGCCTGCCATTATGGCGAGCATTATTACAAAAGCTATGGATGAGAGTATATGGTTTTTTGAAGGAAGCCATGCCCATAATTTTAGCTGCAGTCCTGGTAATAAATATACTTTATGTCCTGGGTATCTTCGATGCTATCGCTAATATTACTGCGCCGGTAATAACCGGTATTTTAGGGCTACCCAAGGAGGCAGTGGTAGCCTTGATTATAGGCTTCCTGCGTAAAGATGTCGCTATCGGTATGCTGGCTCCTTTAGGGTTAAGTGCCGGGCAACTGGTTACTGGCAGCGTAGTCTTAGCTATGTTTTTCCCCTGTATCGCTACCTTTGTTGTGCTTCTCAGAGAACTGGGTGTTATCGGCATGCTCAAGTCAGCAGCAGTAATGGTTACTACAGCCCTTGTAACAGGAGGGCTATTAAACCTGATATTATAGCACCTTGCTGTATTTAACAACCAAAGATAACCAAGATAGGCACTTCTATTGACAGGCAGGTATTCTAATTCTAGAATAGACATCACATGGGGAGGTAGGCACGATGATTTATTTGCTCTCCGGGTTGTTGATTGCCCACGGCATCGTATGTCTTACGGGTGCCTTCTTCCCCTTTTATCCTCCCGTTTTCCTTTTCTACTGGTTTTTCCCCGGGTCCTTTGTCCTCAAACTGATAATGGTTCTTTTGGCTGGTGCATTCCAGGTAGTATACGGTGGATATTGGCTGCTGAAGGAAAGATGGCAGGTAAGATGGTATTGGCTGGCTCTGGCCACTATTCTTATCACTGGTCTACTCCTGATTTTTCCTGCTGTTCAGAACCCCAGCCTCTTTATGGGATTGGCGTGGTGAGCAACGTTACAGATTGCGGCGCAGTTCCCGGTGTGATTGAAGTGGTTGAGTAAGATATAGTATGCAAGGAGGTAGGAACTATGAGAAGACCTGAACTGCTGGTAGTGATAGCTGTCTGGGAATTCCTGAGCGCATTTGGGGTTCTTGTCGGTATAGGCGCTGTCTCTTCTCTTTTTTTCTTCACTGTCCCCGGTGTTTGGTGGGATGGGATGATGGGGGGATGGGGTATGTGGGATATGCCTCGGATAGGCAATTTCGCTGTCATTGTGATGGGTGTTGTCTTGCTGGTAATGGTAGCCTACTTTGTTCTAGCCTTGATGGGTGGCATTGGATTGCTCAAGGGAAGGGAGTGGGGGCGAATTATGAGTATTGTTCAGG
>Ga0265594_1001666_pt1 | contig 17015 bp, 16 predicted proteins | sample saktaG_11_FD_190147 | JGI IMG/M metagenome (GOLD analysis project Ga0265594, IMG submission 190147) | Saline water microbial communities from Sakinaw Lake, British Columbia, Canada - sak_2011_5_24_80m | ecosystem: Environmental > Aquatic > Non-marine Saline and Alkaline > Saline ... | reverse complement strand
GTTTGTTATATCCTTAACTTTTTCTTTTATTTGATCCTTTATTAAATTACTTTTATATATGCTATTTTCCAGATCTGTTTTTGAATAATTTAATTCAATTATTTTATTGCACAAATCCTCTATCTTCTTATGATTATTTTTTAATTCATTCTGCAATTTGTTAAACTCAGGATAGAATTCATTCTTAATCAATTTAGAATTAATTAAAAATTTGCTTAAAATACTTGAAATTTTAATAGCTTTTGTAAGACTATTCTTACAAAAAATCTTTATATTTTTAATTTTTTTAATTCGATCTTTTATCTCAAGCTTGGTGTCTATTTTACCATTACCCATTTCATATTTTCTTATTAACATTTGAATACTGCTTAATTCTTCTTTTATTAAATCACCATTTTTTTTAACCTCAATTATAAATTCTTTTTTTATATCAAACTTTCCTATTTTACTTAATAGATCTTCAAGTAATTTTTCTATGTTCTTTATTTTATCTAAAATCGTTTCTAGTTTTATTTCTTTAAACTTAGCAGTAGATTCATTTTTAACATTCTCTGTATTTCTATCATTTATACCATTTCCATAAAATTCTAAATTAAACATATTGTATAATGTCTTAAAAACATTTATCTTACTTTCAGCTATAGAAAATAAATTATTTAATTCAGCCTCTTTCTGATTAAAATCATTAAATTTATTTTTTAAATTATTAAATCTATTTTCCTTATCAGAAATTAACATTTCATTTTTATCCTTTTCATTTTTAATGCTTTCCAACTTATCAGATATTTCATTAATCCTGTTGCTATTTCTTTCACATTTGTTATTTTCATCATCCCAATTTTTATTTAAATCATTTAATTGCCTTATAAACAAAGATACCTCTTCTTTTTTTAAAGAATTATAGATTTCAAAATATCTCTGTGCTTTCTTTGCTTCTATTTCTAATGGGTCCATTGTTCTTTTTACTTCCTGCATTAAATCTTTAATTCTATCTATATCATCCTTAACTTTAAGTAATCTTCCTTTAGATTTATCTCTTCTTATTTTATGTTTCGATATTCCTATTAATTCTTCTATTACCATTTTTCTATCAATAGGTTTTAAAACAGCAATTTCACTAATCTGTCCTTGATTAATAATTGTGTACAAGCCCTTTCCTATTCCACTATCAGCAATCATTTCCTGAACATCCATCAACCTGCATGGAGAAGAATTAATAAAATAGTCACTTCCTCCTTTAGAAAATACTCTCCTGGTAATTTTTACCTCTTTAAACTCCAGTGGTATAACTTTATCTGAATTGTCAAATGTCAGCGAAACTTCAGCAGTTGCTAATTCCTCATTTTTGCTTCTAAAAATCACATCCTCCATAGAGTTTCCTCTAAGAGACTTCGGGCTCTGCTCTCCAAGAACCCAAGATATTGCATCAGCAATATTGCTTTTTCCACTGCCGTTTGGACCTACAATTACACTGATACCAGGTTGAAATATTAGTAAACTCTTATTTGAAAAAGATTTAAAACCTTTTAGTGTTATATTTTTTAAATACAAATTACAGCCTTTTTTAAAATCATACTTTTAAATTATATAAAGTCCTTAAAGCATTCCTTGCAGCTTCCTGTTCGGACTGTTTTTTACTTCTTCCTTCTCCTTTTCCTATAACTTCATTATCCATAATAGCAATTGAATAAAATACTTTGTTGTGGGCAGGGCCCTTAGATTTTTCTACTTTATATTTAATCAATTTTAGATAATCGGCCTGAACTAATTCCTGCAGATGTGTTTTATAATCTGAAATTTTATCACTTTTAATTTTATTATCTATTTTTTTCTTATATATTTTTAAAATCCACTTAGAAGTAAAATCTATTCCTTTATCTACATACAAAGCTCCTATAAATGCCTCAAAACTATCCGCAAGGATAGATTCTTTGTATCTTCCTTCAGATAATTCTTCATTTTCACTTAATAAAATATAGCTGTTAATTTTTATTTCTCCAGTAGCAATTTTTACCAGTGTTTTTTTATCAACTAAAATCGACCTAATTTTTGCCAATTTGCCTTCTGGAAAATAGCCATAATTTTTATATAAATAGGATGTGATTACAAAAGAGAGAATACTATCTCCTAAGAATTCAAGCTGCTCGTTGCCCCTTGAATTAATATCAACTTGGCGAGCGTAAGATCTGTGTGTTAGGCTTTGTATAAAAATCTCTAAATCATTGGCATTTATTTCCAAACCTTCAAGCCAATTTTTAACTCTTTTTTTTAATACTCCTTCTTTAACCATTAAAATATATTGTAATAAATATTATCAATATAACAATAAAATACATACATCGTTTTTTCAGTAATACTAAAAAAAATTATTTTTTAGTATTACTGTCAATGTAGTCCAGAGCGTTCTTTACAGTTATAATCTTTTCAGCATCTTCATCACTAATTTCTAATCCAAACTTATCTTCAAAAGACATTATCAATTCTACTAAATCAAGAGAGTCTGCTCCCAAATCATCAACAAATTTACTTTCAGTTTTAATATCATCTGCTTTTACTCCCAGTACATCAACTAATATCTCTTTTAGTTTTTCAAAATTTTCCATTCTATCTCCTTTTATAAATTATATTACTTAACTAATTATTTCTTCCTTGATTCTTTTAACAATATTTCTTTCAATACCATCAGTTGCTATCTTTATAGCATTTGTTATTGCTTTTAATTTTGAGCTACCATGAGATATTATTACTATACCGTCAACTCCTAAAAGTAAAGCGCCTCCGTATTCTTCATAATCAAATTTCTTTTTCATATTTATAAAATATTTCTTTAATCCTATACCATACAATTTTGTGATAATATTTTTAGTTAAAACATTTTTTATTTCAGTAAAAAATAATTTAGACATCCCCTCAAAAGATTTTAATATGACATTTCCAACAAACCCATCACATACAACTACATCAGTCTTCCCTTCAAAGATATCGCTGCCTTCTATATTACCTATGAAATTAATATTTGATTCTTTTAAAAGGTTGTAACCTTCAACTACTGCTTCACTTCCTTTTTTCTTCTCAGTTCCTACATTTATAAGTCCGATTCTTGGATTATTAATACCAAAGATACTTTCACAATAAATTTTTCCCATAATGGCAAATTGTTTTAAATACATAGGTTTAATATCAACATTAGCTCCAGCATCAATAAGAACTACTTTTTTTTCAGCCAGCGGTATTACAATTGCAATTGCCGGTCTTAATATACCTTCTATTCTTTTTAAATTGAATAGAGAACATGCCATAACAGCACCAGTATTTCCAGCAGATAAAAATGCACTATTACCTAATTTTGATACAATATTTGTTCCAACATATATAGAAGAATTTTTTTTATGCTTAACAGCATTTGATGGAGAATCATCCATCCTTATTTCATCAGTAGTATTAACTATTTCAAAATCACTTATGTCTAACTCATTTAAAGATGCAAATCCGTTTATTTTCTCCTTGTTGCCAACTAAAATAATTTTTATATTTATATTTTTCGCTGCATTTACAGCACCTTTGATTATTTCACCAGGAGCATAGTCTCCACCCATAGCATCAACAATAATTAAATATTTTTTTTGACCATCCATCAATACTATATTATACTTTGATAATCTTGTATTTTTTAACCCTTTGCAATTTCTATTAATCTGTCTATATCTATGTATTCCCTTACAACTTCAGTCACTTTATTTATTTTTTTTGCTTCATGAAATCTTACACGACCTATAATCTCTTCTACTTTTTCTACTGCCGTAAGTGTATCATAATTTACAAGTATCATCGGAACCCCAATTTCTTCTGCCCTGCCTAAAACTACACTGCTTGGTTGAAAATTTCCTGTAAGTATCAAACATTTTGTTGATGTTTCCAAAGCTGCCAGCTGCACATCAGCTCTATCACCACCTGTAATAACAGCTTTATTAGTTTTTCTTCTAAAGAACTTAAGAGCCTGTTCCTGTCCCATAGCGCCTACCATAAATGATTCTACCATTTCATCAACTTTATCTTCACCACAGATTATCTGACCACCTAGAGATCTAGCCATTTCTTTAACGCTAACTGATGACAGCATTTTATCTGACGTTATATATCCAAAAACTCGGATATTACTTCTTTTTAAGTAAGGCAGTATTAACTCCTCCAAATATTCAATCTGGCTTCTGGGAACCCAGTTTAATATTACTCCTCCAAAACAATCCCCTAAAAATTCTTTGGATATTAATATCTGGTCAATAATTTCGCAACAAGATTTAACAACCAATATAGCTTTTGCCGAAATACTTTTACAGATTTCCCTTGATGATATACCTAAATAATAACCATCCTCAACACTTTTAGCACCCTCTAATAATATTATGTCCTTATCCTTCTTAATCTTATTGTAAGACTTATTAATATTTCCAAGAAAACCTTTTGAAAAATCTTTATCTTTCAAACCTTCTCTCCAGTATTGTTGAGTTAAAACAATAGGAGATATATCATTCAATTTATCTTTTACACCCAGTATAGAAGATATATACTGAGCATCTTCATCTGTTGTTATACCACCTACTCTTACTGGAAGAGTTCCGACAGGCTTCATATACCCAACTTTTAACCCTTTCTCTATTAGAATTTTACCAACGCCAACACATATCGAGCTCTTACCTGAAAAAGATTGATTTGAAATAAAAAATAACGGTACCATTCTAACCTCCTTCTTTTAATCTCCTATTCTTATTCTTGCATCTCCGGCTATTGAGCCTTTTCCTCTCTCTTTTACAAATAATGGATTAATGTCCATTTCTATTATCTCCGGAAAATCTGTAACAAGCTGTGAAAACCTAATTAGAATTTCTATGATACTTTCTATATCTGATGGTTTTTCTCCTCTGGTGCCCTTTAGTAAATTTATAGTTTTTATCTCTTCTACCATCTCTTTTGCAACTTTCCTGCTTATCGGAGCTATTCTAAAAGAGACGTCTTTTAATATTTCAACATATATTCCCCCTAAACCAAACATGACTACAGGCCCAAATTGGGGATCACGATTCATACCAATAATAGTTTCCTTTTTAGATTTTATCATTTCTTGAACTAAAATTCCCCTAATTTTAGCATCAGGCATATGTTTTTTTACATTCCATAATATTTGATCATAATTCTCTTCCAATTCTTTTTCATTTTCAATACCAATTTTTATACCCCCAACATCTGTCTTATGTAAAATTACAGGAGAAACAATTTTTAAAACTACAGGATAGCCTATTTTTCTAGTAATTTTTTTAGCTTCATTTACGTCTCGAGCAAGTTCAGCTTTTGGAACATCGATTTTATAAGCCTTGAGTATCTCTCTTGATTCCATTTCTCCTAACTCTAATCTCCCATCATTTCTACATATATCAAATATTTCTTTAACTTTCTTCTCATTTACATCAAATTCTACAATTGGATCAGTTTTTTTAGATATCCAATCACTATAATACATTAATACTTTCAAAGTATATACTGCTTCTTCCGGTATATCGAAATTGGGAATTCCTTTTCTCATTAACAAGTCAATGCCTTTTTTAACTTCAAATCCTCCCATAAAACTGGTGAATACAGGCATTTTCTTTTTTGTTTTCTCCACTACTTCAATAATTGACATAGCTGTTTTAAGTGATTGAGTCATAGCTTGTGGTGTAAGCAATATTAGTATAGCATCTATATTTTTATCTTTTATAACTACCTCTAAAGTTTTTCTATACCTATCTGCTAAAGCATCTCCTAGTACATCAATTGGATTATAAAAACTAGCAGTTTCGGGCAGAAATTCTTTTAGTTTATCAATTGTCTCACTTTTTAAATTAGCCATTGTTATATTATTCTCTTCACAGGCATCAGTTGCCATAATACCAGGTCCGCCTGCATTTGTTATTATTGCAATCCTTTTTCCTTTAGGTAATGGTTGATTTGATAAAGCAATTGCATAATTGAATAGATCCTTTATAGTTTTTGCCCTTATTACTCCTGCTTGTTTAAATGCAGCATCATAAGCCTTTGAGGAACCTGCTAATGTTCCAGTATGTGAAGATACTGCTTTTGCACCTGCATTAGTATTACCTGCCTTTATAATAACAACAGGTTTTTTCTTTGAAACTTTTGAAGATATTCTTAAAAAATCCTTTCCATTCTTAACACCTTCCATATATACAGTTATAACCTTAGTTTTATCATCATCTGCCCAATCTTCCAATAAATCATTTTCTGAAATATCTGCTTTATTGCCTAAAGAAACAAATTTGGATAGACCTATCTTGTTTGTTCTTGCCCAATCAAGAATTGCTGTACCAAGGGCACCTGATTGCGATATAAATCCAATAACCCCTTTTTTTGGCATATTTGGGGAAAAAGATGCATTGATAGGACAATTACTATTAATAATTCCCAGACAATTAGGACCCAGTATCCTAATCCCATAATACTTGGCTTTTTCTATTAATCTCTTTTCCATTTTTGCACCCTTAATACCAGATTCTTTAAATCCTGCTGAGATAATTATTGCCCACTTGGTATTTTTCTCTGCACATTGTTCAATAACTTTAGAAACATACTTACTCGGAATCACTATAATAACCAGGTCTGTATCTATAGGAGTATCTAAAATGGATTTATAACATTTAATATTATGAATTTTATCTGCTCTAGGATTAATTAGAAATAAATTACCTTTATAGCCAGAATTAATCATATTCTCAACTATTGTATTACCAACTTTTCCTTCTTCTCTAGAAGCTCCTATTATAGCTACTGAGCGTGGGCAAAAAAAATTGTCGAAATTCAATATAAGCCTCCAATAATAATTAATTTAAGAACTAATTATATTCCTATTTTTTTTTATTTTTACTTTTTTTCCTTTGTTTTTTCTTTTGATTGGATTTTATCTTTTTCTTTGCCTTTTCCCTTGCCTTTTTCTTCAAATTTTATTATTTCATTATTATTATAGTATCCGCAATTTCCACAGACTCTATGAGCAATTTTTTTACTGTGGCATCGTGGGCAATCTATAATATTAATTAATTTTAATCTGTCATGCGCCCTACGTTTGTCTCTTTTAGACTTTGTTGTCTTTCTCTTTGGAACTGCCAAAACTTACAACCTCCTGATTTTTTAATTTTTTTTATATATTAAGAAACAAGTTTATTAATATACCATATATTAATATTAATTCAATAATTATAAATATGATTAAAATTATATTATGCTAATTTGAAACCAATTTTAGCTTTTAAAAAAACTAAGTATTTGTTAATAGTTAAAGACTTTTACATCTCATTTATTATTAGTAGTAAGAATTGCCTTAAATTGTTCCCTCCCCCTTTCTACAGCCGAAACTATTTTGTATAAAACAGCTTCCAAGCTTGCTAATTTTTCATCAGCATAATCCTCGGCTTCCAGCCTTATTGTCCTTGCTTTAGCTTCTGCTATAGATATTACTTCGTCTGCTTTCCTATTGGCCTTTTTTAAGATATCACTCTCATCAACTAATTTTTCTGCTTTCTCTTCTGCTTGCTGAATAATCTTTACGGATTGCCTCTTTGCTTCTTCAAGCATATTTTCTCTTTCTTTAACTATCCACCTGGCTTGTCTGAATTCTTCTGGTATTATATTCCTAAGTTCATCCAAGTTATCATATATCGCACTCTCTCTGATTACTATGTTTGATGAGAAAGGAATTCTCTTGCTTCTCTCCAGTAATTCTTCAATTTTATCAATCATTTCTAATATATCCATATTTTTCTCCACTTATTTCTTAATTTAAATTAAAATTTCTTTTTTTTAAAACTTGAAATTACATCTTCTTCTATTTTTTTTGGAACCAGACCAGTAATGCATCCATTATATCTTGCTACTTCTTTTACTGCACTAGAACTTAGATATGCAAATTTTGGATTAGTCATTAAAAACATTGTTTCCAATTCTGGATTTAATTTTTTATTAATTTGAGCCATCTGAAATTCATACTCAAAATCTGATATAGCTCTTAAGCCTTTTACTATTACTTTAACATTATGAATTTTAGCAATATCTACAAGCAGTCCTTCAAATGATATAACTTCTATGTTTTTAAATTCTTTCAGGACCCTCTCCACATAATTTACTCTTCTATCAAGAGTGAATAAAGATTTTTTTCTTGTATTATTTGAAACAGCTGCAATTACCTTGTCAAAAATTTTTGAGCATCTTACAATTACATCCTTGTGACCTTCAGTGATTGGGTCATATGTTCCAGGGCATAATGCAATTTTTATCATTATTTTAACTCTTTCTATTATAATAATTAGGGATAAAGATATATTACTTTTTTATCTCCAAAAAAAGATTGTTTAAATATACTAAGATTGTTAATTTCTTTATCAATTTCTCTCTTAAAGAAACACTCGTATAAAATTATTGTATTTTCTGTAGTTATTTTCCTTTCAGCTATTATATTAAAAATCTCTTTCATAGTATTGCTTTTTACTTTATATGGTGGATCTGTAAAAATTATATCCACTTTAATTTCATCAAATCTTTTTAAGAATTTTACTACGTCACTCCTTATTATTTTGTACTTCCCTTCTATACCTTTTAAATCTTTAATATTATGTTTTGTAATTTCAATTGCTTTAAAGCTATTATCTACAAAATGTACTGACTTACATCCCCTACTTAAAGATTCTATTCCTAAAGAACCAGTTCCTGAAAATAAATCTAATACCTTTGAATTTACTATGTTGTTACCTAAAACATTAAAGATACTTTCCTTAACATTATCGAGAGTAGGACGTATTTTAAAATCAGATGGCGCCTTTAATCTTTTACCTTTATATATTCCAGAAATAATTCTTATAGTTAACCACCATCCAGTTATTTATTCAATAGAAAATGTATATGGGTATAAGGGCTGACCTCCATCATAAAATTCAATTTCTAGTTTAGGCAAGCATTCTTTTAACCTGTCTTCAATAATTTTACTGTCTTCTTTTTTAGCATCTTTCCCGATATAGAATGTAATAACTTCTTCATTTCCTGTTGACATATCTTTAATTAAATCTATAACTACACCAACTAAATTATCAGAGATAACTCTTACTTTTCCGTCTTCCAAACCTATATAATCACCTTTTTTTATCTCACCAACTAACAAATTAGCGTTTCTTACTGCAGTAGTAACCGCACCACTCTTTATTTTATTTACTGCCTCTTTCATATTAAATATATTTTCTTCTATTTTAAGATCAGGATTATAATTTAAAATTGCAGTTATACCCTGAGGAATCGATTTTGTTGGAATAACTATAACATCTTTTTTCGCAATTCTTTTTGCCTGGTTTGCTGTTAGAATTATATTTTTATTATTAGGAAAGATAACAATTCTATCAGCTTCCAATTTATTAATGGCTTTTACAATATCATAAGTTGACGGGTTCATACTTTGCCCGCCTTTTATTATTACATCTACACCAATACTTTTAAAAACCTCTTCAATTCCATCCCCGTTAGCTACTGCTAAAATACCTATTTTTTCTTTCTTCTCCTCTGTCTTTTCGTTACCTCTGGCTTGTTTACTCTGATCAACCATATTATTTATCTGAATCTCGTGAAGTGTTCCTTCCCTTATTGTCCTCCTTAAAACTTTTTGAGGATAATTTGTATGGACATGAACTTTTACTAATTTTTCGTTTCCAACCACTAATGCACTGTCTCCAAATCTTTCAATATCTTGTTTTAACCTATCAATAATTATATTATCACCCCGAACAACCAATTCTGTACAATATACATACTTTATATCAGTACTGACATTAATATCTTTTAAACTTTTAAAATCTTTTTTTACATCCATTTTGTTATTACTATTATTAATATTACCGCTGTCATTAATGCTGCTTTCAGACAAAACTCCTTTATTATCAAGATTAGTACTTTCTTTTTTATTTTTACTTTTTTTAGTATTTTCTAATTTGCAATCACTTTTTTTTAATTCTATTAAGGCTTTTTTAAACCCAATTATTATATCTAAAATACCTTGTGCACCTGCATCAACAACATCTGCTTTTTTTAAAACAGGCAGAAGATACGTTGTTCTTATAACAGATTTCTCAGCCTCCTCTATTATATTATCAAGAAGCTCCATGTAACCTATACTGCTGGTTGTATTATTATTTAAATTATCAACAGATTGATAAATATCTTTAATAGTCGTTAGCATGGTTCCTTCTGTTGGGTTCTGAACGGAACTATAAGCTAACTTTTTAGAGGAATTTAAAGCATCTCTAATTGCATATAAGTCCATGTTTTTTTTACTTAATAATTTGTCAAGAAAACCTTTTATTATCTGTGAAAGTATTACGCCTGAATTTCCTCTTGCTCCCATCAATGCTCCAAATGAAATTCTTTCTACTATATTTTTCAATGTATAACTCTTAATATTTATAACTTCCTGTTTTATTGCCTTTAAAGTCAGCAGCATATTTGTACCTGTATCACCATCTGGGACAGGGAAAACATTTAAATTATTAATTTTCTCTTCATTCTCTTTAAAATTCGTTATTATTATATCTAAAATATTTTGTACTTCTCTACCATTTAATTTAGCAAACATTATTTCAACCACCTTTTAAAAACATAATTTTATTTACAATAATTTAAATATTAATATTTTAATATATTACATTAAAATTTATTCTAATTCTATTTGCTTAATCATACCATAAGCTATTAAATTCATATAAATATTATCCGCAATTAATTTTAAACCCTCTTTACTGGGGTGAATACCATCTTCTTGCATATAATTTTCTATATTTATATCCTCTGTAAATAATTCCCATAAGTTTAAAAAGACAACATCTTCATACTCAGCTATTTCTATTATTTTTTTATTATATAAATCATATATTTCTTTCTGTTTTTTTCTGAAATCTTCACCCTTGGATAATGGAAAACTATCTAGTACGGGATTTATTCCCATTACTATCAACTTAATATCATTTGACTTTAAACTATTTATTAAACTATGATAATTGTTATTAAATTTTTCTAAACTTACTTGGGTTGTGTAATTATATTCACCTTCGCTATAAGATAATGACTCATTTTTTTTAATTTTGTTTTCATTACTTTCAACAAGCATCCCATCATTTAAACCAAAATTTATTATAACTATATGAGGATTATAACAAAGAGCATCTTTCTCTAAACGATTGATTGCATCCAAAATAGTATCTCCTCCAATACCAATATTTATTACTTTAGTTAGCATATAATCCTTAAACAGTAAATTTTCAAGCAATTGTGGGTATGAATCTTCATATTTTAAATTCCATCCAAAAGTTACAGAATCTCCAAAACAGACTATTAAAGGAAAGTTATCTTTTATTTCATCTAACTCTATACTTCTTGTTTCTATTCTTAAACCAGGATAATTAAATGATATATTGGATGATATTATTTCAGATTTTTTATATATAAAGTTGCAGGAAGAACTTACAAGCAATGCAAGACAAGAAAATAATACAATAATAAATCTAAAAATATATATTTTATTTCTTTTTATCACTTGTAATCCTTTTTGTAATCATAAATATTTTACCATATCATCAATTGTTAATATATTTTAAATATTTTTTTTCAGTGCTTCCATATCTTTCTAAAATATATCTAATACCTTGAAAATTAAATAATAAAATGATAACATTCCTACCTGTTCTAAATAAATTAAAGCATTTTTAAAAATAATATATGAAAATATTTTTATTGTGCTAAAACATAAAAATTGATATATATATATTGAACTAAATTAAAACAGGAGAAATAATGTCAAAAAAATGTGATATATGTGGTAAGAAACCATTATCTGGTAATATTGTTAGCCACTCACATAAAAAAACAAAAAGAGTTTTTAAGCCCAATATTCATAAGGCAAAGGTTGAATACAAAGATAAAGTTAAAACTATAAATATCTGTACCAACTGCTTAAAATCAAATAAGATTAAAAAAGTAGTATAAATTCAATATTTTATAAGTTTGCAAATAAAACCTGCTTCGCTATTAAAATAATAAGGCATTATTTCAAAATAGTCTTTTTCTCTTAAATCTATATCACCTTTATTATATGTTGAAATTGGCTTTATTTTATTAAAAATTTTCAATTTCTCTAATTTATATTTACTTCCAAATTTCTTTAAAAACTTTTCTATTGTCTTTTGATTTTCTAGATGAGAAATAGTACAGGTATAAAAAATAATCATTCCTCCTGTTTTTAAATACTTGTGGCAATTTATAAGTATATTATAGGATTTATCAGCAAAGTGATGTAAATCTTTTAATTTTTTATTGTATTTTACATCTGGATTTTTTGAAATTGTCCCAAATGCGCTACAAGGAGAATCTATAAAAATCTTATCAAATGATTCAATATAATCTTTTGAGCCATAATCTCCTAAATTACAGCTTCCCGTTTCTAAATAATCTGGCTTTGAAGCATCAGCAATTAAAATTATAACATTGTTTATCCCCAACCTTCTTATATTATCATCTAATAACTTCTGTTTCTTACCATTTATATCAACAGATACAATTTTCCCTTCATTACCCATAAGCTCTGCCATATATGTTGTTTTACCTCCAGGAGCAGAGCATAAATCTAAAATTATTTCACCCTTTTTTGGTCTGACAAAATATTTAACTGCAATTTGAGAAGAAAGATCCTGAATTGTAAAGATGCCTTCTTTATAAAAATCGATATTTTCAATATTCTGTACACTGTCAGTGACAATAACATCTTCAAATAAATTCTTCTCCTTTTCAGTATATTTAATGAATTCGTCAGTTAGTTTATCAGTCTTTAAATTAATTCCCTTTTTATCTAATAACTTTTCAATCAAATCTTTTTTTAAATTCTTTAATCTATTAATCCTTATAAAAAAAGATGGCTCTTTGTTTAATGCTAAACAAATTCTTTCTGTCTTTTTACTTCCATAATTTTCAGTCCAATACTTTACAATCCAGTAAGGATATGAATATTTGATACTTATCTTCTTTAAATAATCTTCAATTAACTCATTTATTTTATTATTAATAAATAATTTTATACTATCAATTGAACTTATTTTTCTTAATAATGCATTAATAAATTTTGAAGATGGGTTTGATACATATTTTTTAGTTATTTCTACACTTTCATTAACCACTGAATAACTTGGCACCCTATCCATATATGCTAATTGAGATACTCCCATTCTTAAAATATTTAATACAGAATAATCCATTCTTCCAGTAGGTTTATTTGAAAAAAGATCAATGCAGAAATCAATTTTTAATAAGTACCTTATAGTTCCTTTAATGATATTACTTATAAATCTTTTATCTCTACTGGAAGGTTTAAAAATTGAAAATTTCTTATTTATTATATTTTTTAGAGGTTTTTTTGTCCTAAAATATTCATTTAATATGAAAAAAGCAACTTCCCTGGAACTGTTGTTATTAAGTGAGCCATTACCCAAATCTTTCACCAACTTTTATTTTATATCCGTTTAAAAAGTCCAAAAATGACATTTCATTCTTTCCAGATGGCTTCAAACATTCAATTCTGATAATCTCATTTTTATTACATCTTATAAAAAGCCCTGATTTTTTATCTGCTGATATTACTGTTCCGTTGCCATCACTAGCTTTGCTAAAATATTTTATTTCTTTATCACTGCAAACGCTTGCCTTTAGTATTTTAATCCTTTTGCCATTCCACGTTGAAAAAGAACCAGGTTCGGAGCTAAATGCTCTTATTTTATTTACTATATTTATTGCACTATTATTCCAATTTAAGTTTAAATCCTTTTTATCTATTAAATTTGTATAAGTTGCATTTTTATTATCCTGCGCCACAGGTTCTATGCCTTTTTCTTCAATTAAATCCAAGACAGAAATAAGTAAAGGGCATCCAATTTTTATTAATTTTTTTTCAACCACATCTTTATTATCGCTACTGTTAATTCTGAATTCATCTTGAATGTAAATATTGCCTTCATCTACTTTCTCAGTCATTCTTATAATACTAATTCCAGTTTTATTATCTCCATTAAGAATTGGACTTATTATTGGTGATGGCCCTCTATATTTCGGAAGCAAAGAAGGATGTACGTTGATGCATCTGTCACAGCATAACTTTAACAAATCTTTTGGTATTATCATCCTAAAAGAAACTACAACTATGCAATTAAAATCTTTATCTTTAAGATAATTTATAAATTTAAAATCTAAAGTCTCTATTTGGAAAAAATCATTACCACTGTCAATCGCCCATTTCTTTACAGGGTTTGGAAGAATTTTTTTTCCTCTTCCACTCCTCTTATCAATACCTGTTATAACTAAAGATATGCTATGTTTTGATTTATAAATTTCTTTTAAAAACGGAACTGAAAAATCAGAAGAGCCGAAAAATAATATCTTCAATTTGAAAATACCTCCAAACTACCAAAAAATAAATAAACTTATTATTTACATTTCACTCACTTTACTTATTTTAGATAACAATTCTCTCTTTGTTTCTTTATCGAGGTGGTCTATAAAAAGTATCCCATTTAAATGATCAACTTCATGTTGAAAAATCCTTGAAAGCAGTCCTTCAGCCTCAAATACATTTTCATTTCCTTCAAGATCTATTGCTTTCACCTTAATTTTTTTTACTCTTCCAACATTATATCGATATGAACCTACACTTAGACAACCCTCTTCATCTATAATTTGTTCATTATCTAAAACTTCGATTTCAGGATTAATGAAAGCCTTTATTTTTTCACCAAAATTTACAATAATTACCCTTTTTGATACTCCTATTTGAGGAGCAGCAAGGCCTGCAGCAACAATTTTACCTTTTGTAATAGTATCTACCATATCCTCTACTAATTCTATTATTATTTTGTCAATTTCTTTTATTTCCTTGCTCTTTTCTCTTAATACCGGGTCTCCTATTATTCTAATTTTTTTTACAGTCATAAATTCCTTCCAAAAGTTTTATAAAATCCATACCGGGTCTATGTCTATAATTATTTTATTATCCTTACTCTCTTTAAAGTATTTTAGTATCTTATTTATTCTTACACTAAATTTTTCTATTTCTTTAGTTTTTATCAATATATGCCATCTGTAAAACAAATTAATTTTATAAAATGGCGCAGGAGCAGGACCTAATATTTTATAATCAATTTTAATAACTTTATCCAGTTCTGCAAATATTTTTTTTACATCCTTTTTTACATTCCCTTCGTTTTTACCAGATATAATAATATTTATTAAATTTGAAAAGGGTGGATAAGACAACTCTCTTCTATTTTCAAGTTCTGCTTTGTAAAAAATATTATAATCATCACTTAAAAAACTTTTTATTACATTACTTATAGGATTATATGTCTGGATAATTACCATCCCTCGTTTTGACTTTCTACCAGCTCTGCCCGCTACTTGAGTTATCAATTGATATACCCTTTCATACATGTGATAATCTGGTAATTCAAGCATATAATCACAATTAATAATACCAACCAGTGTTACATCCCCTATATCTAAACCTTTTGCTACCATCTGAGTACCTATAAGAATTGCTCCTCCAGGAGAAATAAACTTTTTTAATATTTCCTCATGTGATTTTTTCTTTTTTGTAGAATCAGAATCTATTCTTAAAATTGGAACATTTTTAAATCTAAGCCTTAGTTTAGATTCAACCTTCTGAATTCCTGTTCCCTGTAAAAATATATTTTTTCCGCCGCATAATTTACAAACACCCGTAAAGTCTTCTTCTCTACCACAGTGATGACAAATTAGCTTACGGCCATCTCTATGAAATTTATAGGATAAATTACATGCTGGGCATTTTGGAACATTGCCACAATCATTACATATAGCAAAATTACTATATCCTCTTCTATTCATAAGTATAATTACTTTATTATTATTAAGGAGCGTTTTATTAATTTCTTTAAACAACTCACCAGTAATTACTATATCATCCCTGTATTTATCTATTAATTTTAAATCAATTACCTTTTTCTTAATTGGATTTTTACTCTGAGCCTTTACAGGAACTTTTAAAAGCATAAAATTTTTATTATTTTCTGCCCTATACCTAATATTTACAGATGGTGTAGCACTACCGAATACAACAGGTATATTTAATATTTTACCAATTTTTATAGCTACATCCTGAGTGTTGTACCTTATTGAAGAGCTTTCTTTATAAGAAGTGTCGTGCTCTTCATCTATTATTATCACTCCTAATTCATTAATTGGAGTAAATAGAGCAGATCTTGTCCCAATTATGATGTTATATTTATTCTTCCAAATATCCAGCCATGTTTCATACCTTTCATTTACACTCATATTTGAGTGGTACACAGCAACTTTATCCCCAAATTCAACTTTAAATCTTGAATATAGCTGAGGGGTAAGAATAATTTCGGGGGTTAATACTAATGCTTTTTTATTTCTACTTAAAATTTCCTTGCATACGTTTATGTATATTTCTGTTTTACCGCTGCCAGTAACACCTTCTATTAAAAAACAACCAAATGTATTTTTATCAATTACTTCAATAATAGAATCCAGACATTTTTTCTGATAAATATTTAGTACTATTTTTTGTTTTTTCTTTATATCATCATCCAGGATTTCATATTTAAAATCTCTTCTTATCCTTCTTTTGCAAACTCTTATAATTTTTTTATTTAGTAAAGTTTTTACACTACTTAAGCTTGACCCGGTATCTTTAACCAGTACATCTCTGGGTACCTCATTATTTTTAACTAAATAATCAATAATCTTTTTTTGAGAAAAACTCTTTTTCCAATTTATTTTATCTTTTAACTCCAGATATCTATCTTTATTCAATTTAAAATAACACCTGTATTTTAACTCCATTTCTGGATTGCAAAGAATAGTCTCAATTTTTTTTCTACCTCCTGTTGGTA
>Ga0265594_1001665_pt1 | contig 17023 bp, 14 predicted proteins | sample saktaG_11_FD_190147 | JGI IMG/M metagenome (GOLD analysis project Ga0265594, IMG submission 190147) | Saline water microbial communities from Sakinaw Lake, British Columbia, Canada - sak_2011_5_24_80m | ecosystem: Environmental > Aquatic > Non-marine Saline and Alkaline > Saline ... | reverse complement strand
CGAACGGAGTGGGCGGGAGTACTTCGCACAGATGCCAAAGCGGGCACGAGAGATGTGCTCACTCTTCCCTGAGGCGCTACCTATGGGTTAACTCGCGGAGTTTGGGTTTAGAAGTGTACAGAGCGAGCAATAGCAGAGCCATCGAGAATCAGAAGCGGAAGTACCTCTACTCTATAGTTATATAAACCCCTCCCCAAAGCGCATACAATCGCGCTTCTAAAAACCTATCATATCAATTCAATTTTGATTTTGCGCTGCCTGCAATATCTCTAAAAACCTTAATGGAAGCAATATAAACAGCCCATTCCCCGTTCAAACCCCCTTCCAAAAAATTCAAATATAACCGCACATAATGCTCGTAAGGTGGGGAACGAGGATGAAATCAACAGTAATACAGGATCCGGAGTTTATGGGCTCTTTCTCGTCTCGCTCACTGCAGCCGTATCGCTGGTATCCAGCCATCATGCCGCTTGCCGTTCATGTCCACGAACTCCTCACAGGTGATTCTCCACAGGTTGCGTTCCACGATGACGCGTGAATGATCTGTGGATAGGAACCCGTGCGGATAGTGTAGTTGTAGGTCTCGTTTGCTTAGGATGCGGAAGTCTTAATAAGATGATCGTGAACTCATATCGCGAATAGTCGTTCTATAAGCTGCCGCTATTTTCATTACGTTTTGATAAGAAATACTGGAATATTCGGTCTGACTGCCTGTTCTTAGGCAGATATATGTACTACATAACGTTTGCTAAAGGTGAAGTAACTACCAGCTTGAATGTGCGTGCCGTTTTTGGGGTCCTGATTTTCGTCTCCAATCAATCATAAGCCCTTGGTCTTTTATCAATTTTTATTATACCAATCAAATTATTCCTATAATCAACTTCATAGAGTATCCTGTAATCTCCAACTCGCACTCTAAATAGACCTTTAGAGCCTTCCACTGCTTTTGTATCAGGAATTATTGGGTCTTCACGGAGTTTCTCAATTTTTTCGAGTATCCTTTTGATCAGGATAGTGTCAGCTTTCTTTAGAAATTTTTTCTAACGGTTGGAATAGTAAATATTTAACATCACAATCCCAACTCTTTTTAAGCACTTCGTGCGATGTTAATCTTCCTTCTGATTTTTCTATTAGATACTCTTGCAATGCTTTATAGTCGTCCTCCGTCAGTATGCTATCTATATCAACCATATGCTTTTTTATCTCCATTAATTCCTTCTTCACAAATTCCAAATCTTTGTGTATAAGTTCTAATGTTATGTCATTCATCGTGCTCATCTCCTCTTTACGCTTTTCTTGACCATTTTCCTCTTAGTTATAGTAGTATTAATGAGCATTTATTTTTTGCGTTCAGCATGTGTCAACTTGCTGGGGATTGTGGGATACTCCCGAATTTCACCGTCCAGTACGCCATTTTCTGTGCGAGATAGGAGTGTACACGCTCTCGTTTTAGCTCAGCCGTATCGCTGGTATCCAGCCATCATGCCGCTTGCCGTTCGTGTCCACGAACTCCTCGCAGGTGATTACTCCGCCAGTCGCATTCCATGACTGCTCGTGGATGATCTGCGGATACGAGCCCGTGTGTATCGTGTAGTTGTACGTTGCGTTCGCATAGAGCATGCATGTGTTGTTGAACGAGAGGTTGTGCCAGTCGCCATTATAGCCGACCCACGTGGCTGTTACGGTCCAATCGGTGCTGTTCCAGAGCTTCACGTATTCGGTGTGCCCGCCGGTGCCTGCACAGGGGTAGGTATAGAGCTTTGAGACGGTAATGTCATAGAACGGCGTGATGGTGCCGTTGTGCGTGCCGGGGATGGCGGGATATGTGCCCTTGCCCGTATCGAAGATCGCAAAAGCGGGTGCAACCAGCGGCAGCCAATCGCCGCCGTTTTGTATACCACCGGAAGAATTGTGGGGAAGTAAAGTATCGCCAATTCCATCTCCGTTTTTGTCTGTTCCAGTATAATCGCTCCAGTAATTGCCACCGAGCCACGAGCCGCCAATAATGTTCGTTCCCTGAGTTTGAGTGATGTTCCAGATATTGAGTCCATTATCATAAGCGTTCTGGGAGTTATCGAAGTAGTTGTTGTAGATGAGGTTGTTGCTCGAATTAAGCCACAGATAAATGCCGTATATATTGTTCGTTACAATATTACTGAATACAGCGACAGTGTTTGATTCCTGGACTTTAATCCCCCAATCGTTGCTATATATATCATTGCCAGAACAGTTTGTGCTGCTGCTACTGCTAGAATTCCTGAGTATGATACCATCGCCATTACCGTATATCTTATTGCCCGATATGATGTCGTCGCTGGTTCCAAATAACCAGAGATAAATGCCTATCCTGCTGTTGTTATAAACAAAATTGTCGCTTACGGTGCTGGTGGTGACCGCCATTATAGAAATGCCATCGCTATTGTTGTACACATGGTTCCCGGTAATTGTGATATTGTTGCAATCAGACCGAAGATCAATGCCCGCCCCGGTATTATCGTAGACAGAATTGTTGACGATGCGGTTATCATCACACCTAACTAACAGGGAGATTCCAACCTGGCTATGGTGAAGATCATTACCTGAGATCAAATTACCCTTGCTCGCCACGATTTCGAAGCCGCACAATGAGTTGTTACAGCCGGTATTGTCCTTCAGTATAGTGTGGTCCGCAGATTCCAGATGAAACCCGCAGGAGTTGCCCGATGCGGTGTTGTTCACGATTCTGGTGTTGCTGGAATCGGAGATTGAAATGCCGTCGTAACTGTTGTTCGAGACCGTGTTGTCGGTAAGGTTATTGTTGTTTGAGGAACTGATGACTATGCCACCATCATTGTTGTATGCAGCATTGTGGGATATGGAATTGTTATTGCACGAATTGCAGAGGTATATCCCATTAAAGCTGTTGTTATAAGCAGCATTACTTAATATAGTATTGTTGCTTGAATGATCCAGGCTGATGCCATAGTAGCTGTTGTTATAAGCATAATTACCCGTGATGGTATTGTTGTTTGAAGAGGAGAGGTAAATGCCATAATCGGGGTTGTTATATACTCGGTTACCACTAATGGTATTGTCGTTTGATAATGAGATAAAGAAACCGTTCCATTGGTTGTAGCTGGCCTCGTTTCCTGATATGCTATTGTTGCTTGAACTTTCGATATAGAAGCCATGGTTGCTGCTGTTGTATGCAGTATTGTTGGTAATATTGTTGTTTGTGGAATAATCTACGCTGATGCCGACGCAGTTGCTCGACGCGTTATTGCCCGAGATGGTGCAGTGATGAACTGAGTCGAGTCGTATCCCACTTGCAGCCGTTGCATTTCGAACGGAGAATCCCGTAATCGTTACCGAATTTGCCGTCACGAGGAAGACGTCGCTGGTAGGCTGCGCGGCAGTCACCGTGGTGAAAGCAGAGCCATTCTCTGATCGCAGGGTCAGGTTCGTCACATTCACCGCCACGTTCTCGGTATACGTGTCGTCACGCACGATGATCGTATCGTTAGGGTTTGCTGCGGTCACTGCTGCCTGGATCGTCGTGTAGGTCTCACCAGGTCCCACATATCTTTCCGTTGCACTCACCACACCTATAGTCAGCACCAGCGCAAAAATCGCGCCAATTAGCACCGCAAATGGCGCTATACTCTCCTTTTTGAGGTTCATTATCTTTCACATCCTTAACACGGTTGGTATGGTAACATTTAAGCCTACCGGTTTCTAGGCGTTACTCTTCCTGCCTCCATCCCGCAACAATCGACCCCCGTCAATTGTACTCTACATCACTCGAAAGGCGCGGCGGCCGTTAGTGGCAATCGGTGCTAACTCATCCAAGCTTAGAGAATACCCATTGAATTCGGAGGTCCTCACACGGGTGTCAGTCGTATCGTGGGTATCCAGCCCTCGTGCCGCTTGCCGTTTATGGCCAAAACTCTATCAGGTGGCTATGCTCTATAAAGAATAAAAAAGGTGAAATAGGCTATTAGCGCCTCCTCCTCCGATCACAATTCCCCAAATACTTGTACGATAATGTCGAAATCTATTCTCACGTTGCCATTAAAGTCAAAACAGGCGATAGGCTCGTTCGCTTCGATCCATTTCATGAAAGTAAAGAACGGTACAACCTCATCGAAGTCCTTCCTGTCATTACCGTTGAAATCCTCATACAGTCCATCTCCATCAGGATCCGTCGGTGGGGTATCGTATCCTGGTAGCTCTCCTGCTTTAACCAGTGGCAGCAAATCGCCACCGTTTACGATGTTACCTGAAGAAGTGTAGTTTGAAGAATACAGTTCAATGCCGACGTAGTCGTTGTTCGAGACGGTGTTGCCCGAAAGAATATTGTTGTTGCGATTTTCCGTTTTCTGAATGTAAATAGTGTTCAGCATGGTCTCTCGCGTCTTCGGTGCCCAACAAGATCAAAGTATCTCCACTCTCTATTCGAGTGGTTGGCTCAGGAGCAATGAGATTGCCACTCCGGAGAATAAAAAGAATGGTTGCACCCGTGTGCGTTCTCAGTCTGGTATCGCCGATTGTTTTTCCTGCAAAAGGGGAGGTATCAGAGATCTTTACCTCACTGACCCTCCTATTCCGTTTCAGTTGTTCAATTATGCCAAGCCCTCCCTTTTTGTGCTGTAAATAGTGTTCTGCATTTTCTCTTGCTTCATCGCTGCCCAATAAAATCAAAGTATCTCCACTCTCTATTCGAGTGGTTGGCGCAGAATCAAGGAGATTTCCACCACGGAGAATAAAAAGAATGGTCGCGCCAGTAATGGTTCTCAATCTGGTATCGCCGATCGTTTTTCCTGCAGAAGGGGAGATATTATAGATCTTTACCTCACTGACCATTTTGTTCCTTTCGAGGCGTTCAATTATGTCAATGCCTCCACAGTGTTCTGGGATGATGTCATGTGCCAATAGCGTCTCTCGTATCAATACATCTAACATACCATGAAATTTGTTTACCGTCTTCCAGAAGAAATATCCGCAGATCCCAATCACGATTATTAAAATCGCAACAATAATGTAGTCATACATTGATACTATAGCTATCAATAGCGGGAATACAATGATCGAGAGCAAAAAGATAATTGTTATATAAATAAGGTTGTGTATTACTCTCCTGACAATTAATTTACTCAATATACCGTATTTCATCTTAAGAATTTCAATAAATAAATCTATCAGTTCATTGATCTTCTTAAGAATGAGATACGTGGGCGGGAGCATGAAAATTCCTGCTAGTATAATGGAGAGAATTTTTAGCCCTGGAGGATACTGCTTTAAAATGTACGTATTTACATTAATAACGGTTATTATAATGAAGATTATAATCAGGGAATTAACAGCGATGTCAGTCAATTGAGGCTTGCAATTAAATGGGGTCTCTTTTTGAAGTTGCCTGTGAACGGAATTAATCCAATACGTGGTATAATTGAAGAGCTCTTTTATTCTCATGGGCGCCGCGCGATATAAACGAGAAGCGACGGAAGGCGCGGATTCAAGTGCATGGGGGGCCAATATCGTGGTTATCATTGCGACCGCGATTATTACCTGATAGAGGAACGGACTAATCAACCCGGCATCAATACCCAGTTTGGCGATAATAAACGAGAACTCGCCTCTTGGAATTAACCCCATGCCAACATAGAGCGCAGTGAGTCCACTGTAGCCAGAGAGATAAGTCCCTATCCCGCAGCATAAAAATTTCACCAGGATTGCTAGTAGCGCAATAGAAATAATCAGAGGTAACATATCTTTTAGCACAAATAGGTTTACTAACATTCCAATGCTCACGAAGAACATAGTGGTGAATAGAATTCGTATCGGTTCCATGCCCTTTACTATTTCCCTTCGGTATCTCGGTTCCGACTCAGAGATTATCGCGCCCATGATAAATGCGCCCAAAGCAACAGAGAACCCCAGATAATCGGAGAATGCGGCAAGAGCAAAGCATAACCCCAGTACAGTAATCAGTAGAATCTCATGCCCATACCTGAACCCGATTCTGTTTATACCCTGAGGTATGAATTTCAACCCGATGACCAGCGCTATGACAAAGAACAAAACGATTTTGAGTATCGTGATAAGTACCACATCAACAAAATAAGGACCCCCTAACATGGTTATACCACCAAAAACAGTCAGCAGGATAACAGCTCCAATATCTTCGACAATCAATATGCCCAGAATTATCTGTGCATATTCCTCGTTTATCTCTCCACGATCAACGAGTATTTTCGCGATAATTGCGGTACTGCTGATTGCGAGTATTCCACCGAGAAATATCGAGTCGAGGGATGACAACCCGAGAACTCTGCCAGCGGCATTCCCTATTCCTAATATTAAGATCATCTCTAAGGTTCCGGTAAATAACGCTACACCGCCCACTTTACGCAATTTTGCGAGATTGAATTCGAGCCCTATCGAAAAGATCAGAAAAATGATGCTGAGTTCTGCAAAAAGGCTGACCACTTCTAAATCACGCACGAATTTTAATGCGTACGGCCCAATCAAAGATCCAGCAACCAAATATCCGAATATCGCTGGTTGATTAAGCCTCGAGAATAATATGCTGACAATACCTGCAAATATCAGAACTATTGCGAAATCGTATATAGCGGTAATGAGTTCCATACCTTTATCACAATCACATCATTGTTACTTGACTTACTTGATTACTTGCCGCACAAAAAAACTAACCTGCATTCAGGGCAGTCCAAGGTATGTGGCCCAGGACCACTCCAAGTAGGGTCATCGGCGCTCACCGGCGCAGCCGGTATTTTTTTTCCATCTCCAATAACCAGAAGGGTGAGAAGCTATTTTACTTTTCGCTTTTTTCCCACACAAGCGTAATACCTGACCACGAGGAAGCGCGTTTGGGTCTCCCAACCTGGTAGAGTAGATATTTTGAAGCTGGAATAAAGCGGTGGCATCGGAAGGGAAGTGGGAGTAGCTAGCAGAAGGAACACTGAGGCGACACCCTCAGTGCTCACGGCATACCGACGAATCATCCGTATAAGGGCGCCCCTGATTGAATGGTGTTACAACAAATAAACCGAACAGATCACGAAAAAGGGGGTGGGGGGCAATAAAAAGGGAAGAACAAACACGATGTGTGTATGTGTCTCCCCCCAACTTCTGCTGTTCCTGGGAAGCGTTAGGCTTTCTTTATGGTTATATGAATGCCTCTTCGTCTACGCCAAGCCAGCAATCCTCAAAGTCCATGCACTTTTTCTGCCGCTGTCCCTTCTTCAGGATACGCAGCAGCTCTTCTTCATCTTTGCTGAACATTTCTGCTTTCCGTTTCATCGTCCTTACACCTCCTAGATCCATAAGTTAGTGTAGCGAGCCTATATAAATACTCGCGTCCCGTTCATGCTCATAGTGATAGTTCAAGGAGACCTTCTGGGCTGTCCGAATGGCGCAGCAGGCCCAATGCAGTGGTTTCGGTATCAGCGCGTTACCGCTGTTCCTGGATGCTGTTCAGATAGACACAGCTCTCGCCAGCAAGCGCCGTCAGAAGTGCACCAGACCAGAGAAGATAGGGATACATACAAAGCAGATCAGCGCCGCGATCACCGTCCGGGGAACTCGACGCTTGTCGCCCCTTACGGTCGTACGCCCAGCCGATACCGCGTCACCGCGTCCTCGAGCCACTGGCCTCGAGCAGCAATTCCAGATACGACCGCCGCTCCGTCCTGTGCAGCTTGAGCTGCTCCAGTAACGCAAGCGCACCATCGCGCGCCTTCTCGATAGTATCTACTCCCCGCGCCTCCACTTCCACGAACGTGCCCAAACCCGCAACGTCGTCCAGACAGATGATAAATTCGCCGAGCTCGTACATCCTTCTGAGCTTCCTGACCGCCGCTACCGGCGTGAACCCTAACCGCTCGAGCAACCGCGTGGCCGCTGCAGCATCGCCAACAGCAACCTCGATCTCTTCCCGCGTCTTGCTCAACCTGTCAAACTTCCGTCCCTTGTAGGTCATGAACGCGCGGTCGTCCGCGATCCGTATGCGGAGCGCTTCGTCTGTCTGCGCGAAATCACGCTGCGGATGATTGAAATACCTATCCGTTTGGTGCACCGCACCGGTGAAGACCGCGCCCAGTCGCTGCAGGCGCGTCTCTATCGCTGCAAGATCCTCAGCATAGGCCTTCACCTCTATCTCTATGTCTATCTGTCCCTCTCCCTTATTCGGGCTCATTCCCTTTCGAACCAGACGGTTTCCGCTTATCCAGTTCGTAGTGCAGTATAGTAATGCAGTGCGAGGCAAGATATGAGGTCGGACCGAGTGAGATCTTCTCGCTCGCAAAGCGCTCCACGAACGCCTCCTCGATCGGCGGCAGGCCGAAATGATCCCCGAGGACGAATGCAGCATCCTCGCTGAGCGCTCTGGTACCGAGTTCGTCCCCTTCCTCATGCAAAACGTAAAAGAACGTTCCGTCACCCGCAAGCTCCTCGATCAATTCCGGAAATCCGATACTACGCACGCGTATCCCGGGATTCCGCCGACTGCCCGCCATCGTCTTCTTTATCCATGCCGCGATGTTCCGCTCGTCGGGCGAGACGCCGCGCAGCCGCTCGCCATTAAAGGTGATTACGACCGGGGGATGGGGCCCACCGCAGGCGACGATATGGATGCAGGTGTCCCGGCGCAACGCGTGACTGAGCCAGAGCGCATTCCCGACACAGCGCGCCACGAGATCCATGCGGCCACCGCTGCCCGGGAGATCATCCAGTGAGAACTCAGGACTCGTCGCCGCCTTGCCCGCGTACAGAACGAATTGTCTCATCGCCGTTCGTTTTGCAGTACTAACTAACCTGCGGAACCCCCAAATGAGATCAGTCCTGAGCACGATCGACGAGATCACGGGCAACTACCTGTGCGCGCTCCACGATCTCCACTTCGCCCTCGACGGTCCGCTCTTCCATCAACACCCGACCATCGCAGATCACCGTGTCCACACAGCAGCCATGCGCGGCGTACACGATATTCGAGATCAAATGATGGTTCGGCACGAGGGGGACCTTTCGCAAATCGAGCAGGGCTATATCCGCCAGCTTGCCCACCGCAATCGCGCCCGCATTCACTCTGAACACGCTTGCGGCGTTTCGTGTAGCAAGCCCGAACGCTTCCTCCGCTGACATGAGTGTTGGATCGCCGGAGAACGCTTTGTGCACCAGCGAGGCGACCTTCATCTCCTCGAACAGATCCAGATTATTATTAGAAGCGCAGCCATCAGTTCCCAGTGCGATATTCCCGTACAGGCCGGCCGCTTTCAGCTCTGCGAAGGGTAACGTTCCCGATGCTAACTTCATATTCGAGACCGGGTTGTGCACCAGTTTCACGTCATGCTGCTTCATGAGCGCCATCTCCTTGCTACTGAGATGGACGCAATGGCAGGCTATAGTTCGCGGGCTCAGGAACCCGATCTTATTGAGGAATTCCACGGGGCGCATGCCGTACCGCTCTTGACACTCATCCACCTCAGCCTCAGTCTCTGATAGATGGATATGAACAAGGATGTCATGCTGCTCGGAGAAATCGCGCACCCAGCAGAGGCTCTCCTCCGAAACCGTGTAGAGCGCGTGCGGGCCAAGCGCGAACATGACGCGATCTGAGCGGCGTGTCCAATTACGATACAGCGCTTCGTTGCGCTCGATCTGCTCCCGTGCCTTTGCTTCGTCAAAGCCGTCGATAAAGACGGCCGAAAGCATCCCCCGTATGCCACTTTCCGCGACCGCACGGGCACTGCCCGCCCAGTACCAGTACATATCGTTGAAGAAGGTGGTGCCCGATTTGATCATCTCCAGGCAGGCGAGCTTCGTGCCCCAGTACACGTCCTCCTCCGTCATCTTCGACTCCAGCGGCCAGATCTTCGTCGTTAGCCACGCGTGCAGCGGCATGTCGTCCGCATAGCCCCGGAGCAGGGTCATCGCCGCGTGCGTATGCCCGTTGAAGAGCCCGGGGATCGCGGCTTTATGACGACCATCGATTACCACGTCCGCGCCCCCTCCCGCCATCGCTCTTCCACCTCCAGCCTCCGTGATCGCGGCTATCTCGTTACCGTCAACGTAAATATCTCGCTCCTTGCCCTCTACCAGGACGCACTCTATCAGGATTGTCATGGTACTTACTTTACTTACAGGTGCACGCTCAACGAAGAGCCTACCAGCATCGCTATCAGCCCGCCGGAGAGCGTGGCTAGGATATTCACGTGATGCTTGTTCAATCTGAGCGGATTACGATCCTCGACCGTAGCGCCGAGAATACTGTCAATCAGGCAGCCTGAAAACCCCGCGACGAGGCAAATGATGAAGAACATCGCGCCGATATACGTTACAGCGCGCGAGCCGAGGAACAGGAGCGAGACAAAGGCGATCAGGCCCGCGCCGAGCGCAGCAGCGCCAAAGCCCGGGAGACTCACGCCGCCATTCGTGCCCACCGGCACGTGCTTCAGAGTCGTTATCAATCTCGGTGTACCGTCTGCCTGCCCGATCTCTGTTGAGAAGGTGTCTGCGGTTGCAGCCGCAATGGAGCCGGAGAAGCCGAGCAGAAACAGCGTGTTCAGATGCTCGCTGGAGATCGCGAAGAGCACCGCAAAGATCAGCGGCGATAAGCCATTGCCCAGCACGTTCTGTATGTTCCGCATGCCCCTGTGAGCTTCGGCGACCCCGAGCTTGAATTTCTTATCGTATTTGTAGCGCGTCACGAGGTTCCCGAAGAAGAAGAACGCGAGCAGCGTGAGCAGACCGATATAGCCGTATTTAAGCCCCAGCAAAAGCAGAATAAGCACGCCCAGACCCAGCGTGCCGACCAGCGCGGAGGCGTTTATTTTACGCTTCTGGTAAACGAAAAAGACGAGCAAGAGCGCTACGGACACCGTAATCGCCGATAACACAAGCTGCGTACTGACTGCCATCACATCATGAGAGTGATCTTTGCAGGAAATAAAACCCGGCGCTATTGTGCTACCTGCTTATCAACTACGCCCTCAGAAATGATCTTTTCCATCATGGTGGTGCTCTGATCCACTGGAATATTTCCCAGCGATGAGCTAGCTGCGGTCAGTAAGTAACTAAGCGCCGGAAATACTGGCTGAATCGCCCTCGACACCCTCGTGCGCCCACGAACGGGATTGGAATATCCATGACATGGTACTACAGTTACACGCCCAGTATAGAGCCCAGCAGCATCGCTATCAGCCCGCCGGAGAGCGTGGCTAAGAGGTTCACGTGGTGCTTGTTCAATCTGAGTGGATCCCGATCCTCGACGGTAGCGCCGAGCATACTGTCGATCAGGCCGCCGGAAAACCCCGCGACGAGGCAAATGATGAAGAAAATCGCGCCGATATACGTTACGGCTCGCGAGCCGAGGAACAGGAGCGAGACAAAGGCGATCAGGGCCGAACCGAGCGCGGCAGCGCCCAAACCCGGTATACTCACGCCACCCTTGGTGCCCTCCGGCACGCGCTTCAGAGTCGTTATCAATCTCGGTGTTCCGTGTCCTTGCCCGATCTCTGTTGAGAAGGTGTCTGCAGTTGCGGTCGCTACGGAGCCCGAGAAGCCGAGCAGAAACAACATATCCAGATGCTCGCTGGAGACCGCGAAGAGCACCGCAAAGATCAGTGGCGATAAGCCGTTACCCAGCACGTTATGAATGTCCCGCATGCCCTGGTGAGCTTCGGCGATTCCGAGCGCGAATTTCTTATCGTATTTGTAGCACGTCACGAGGTTCCCGAAGAGGAAGAACGCGAGCAGCGTGAGCAGACCGATGTAGCCGTAATCAAGCCCGAGCAGCAGCAGAATGAGCACGCCCATACACAGCGTACCAACCAACGCCGAGGTGCTTATTTTACGCTTCTGGTAAACGAAAAAAACGAGCAAGAACGCTACAGACACCGTAATCACTGATAACACAAGCTGCGTACTGACTGCCATCACATGAGCGTAATCTTTGCAGGAAATAAAACCCGGCGCTATCTATTGTGCTACCTGCTTATCGACTACGCCCTCAGGAATGATCTTCTCAATCACGTTGAAGCTCTTGATCTTCTCGATGAACTTCTTCTTCATCTTGCCTACGAGCGCATGCTCGAGCACGTTCTCGATCGTAACGACCGGAATGATCTTGATCTTATTCTTGTACCGCTCCTCGATGAGCACGTCATTGAGGTTCGACTGCGGGATGAGCACCTCTTTCACGCCGGCCTGCGCGGCCGCCTCGATCTTCGGCGTGATCCCGCCTACGGGCAGCACATCGCCGCGTACCGAGAGCGAGCCGGTCATCGCTACGCTCTGGTCTACCGGAATATTCTCCAATGACGAGATAACTGCAGTAGCAACGGAAATACTGGCTGAATCGCCCTCGACACCCTCGTGCGTGCCTACGAACTGGATATGAATATCCTTGCTGGAGATATCCTTCCCGGTGAATTTCTTGATCACTGCGGAGACGTTCTGCACGGCCTCTTGAGCGATCTCCTGCAGCCGCCCGGTGGCGATTACCCTGCCTTCCTCGCGCGATTGCGCATGTGTCACTTCAGCGATTATCGGCAGCATCACACCGGAATCACCGACGACCGCAAGCCCGTTCACCCGGCCGATCTCGAACCCTTCGGTTTTGAACAGCTTATAGTCCTTCTTGTGCTCAAGGTACTCGTCGGCCACCTGCTGCTCCACGGATCTCGCCATCGCCTTCGCCTGGATGACGTGCTCACCAGTTGTATAGGTCGCACCCTCAGCACGCGCGATGTCACCAGCGACGCGCACTAAACCGCCCAGGTCGCGTAAGATGAGTGTGAGATGCCCTTTTCGGCCCGACCGTCGCCGCGCCTCGTGCACGATATCCTCCACACCGCTCCGATCGAAGTGGGGGATCTTCTTGTCCTTCCGCACCTCCTGGGCTACGAACCTGATGATTTTCTGCCGGTTCGCCGGCGTGTCGTCCATCGAATCCTTCATGTAAATCTCGTAGCCGTAGCCCTTTATTCGCGACCGAAGCGCAGGGTGCATACCGGCCATGGCGTCGAGATTGCCCGCAGCCACCATCACGAAGTCACAGGGCACCGGATCGGTCTTCACCATCGCACCGGCGCTCCGCTCTGATTGCCCGGTAATCGGGTATTCCCTCTCCTGCATGGCCGTGAGCAGGTTCTGTTGCGCCTCGATACGCAGCGTGTTGATCTCATCAATGAAGAGCACGCCTTTATTCGCCTTGTGGATCGCGCCAGCCTCGACACGATCGTGCGCGGGCGTCTCCAATCCGCCGGACTGGTACGGATCATGCCGCACATCGCCGAGCAGTGCGCCCGAATGTGCACCGGTGGCATCGATAAACGGCGCGGTCTCCCGCCCTTCATTGCTGACCAGCAACTTGGGCATCAGCGCCTCTTCCTTCGGCATCATCCACCTGAAAACCAGCATGACGACCGCGGCGGCGATGATCGACCAGAAGATGTACTCGAATTTACCCGTCTGGAGCGAATAGACCAGCCCCATCGCCATGATCAGGAAAAAGGTGAACATAAAGAAGGCGTTACGTATCTGAATGCGTTTCCGCACTTCCTGTCGCTGCGCATCCACGATCTCCTTCCCTTTACCGCGAGGCACGACCCTGATCTTGGGATTGTTCTTATCATCACCATTGGGATACGCAAGGATGTCCTGGAGCTCTTCCTTGGGCAGCAGCTCTGCCATGCTGCTCCCGAGCATCGACTTGCCCGTGCCCGGCGTGCCGATGAGCATCACGTGCCGGCGCTGCTGCGCGGCCTTCTTGACCACTTCCACGCCGTGCTCCTGACCGATAACCTGATCAATGAGCAACTTCGGCACTTCTATATCTTCCGTCGTCTTGAACTCGACGCCAGCCAGCAGGTCGTCATCCATACCGCTCTCCTCGACGGGTTCTTTTTTCAATTCACTTTTTAATTCACTCATGATATGATGACCGCTTGATAACTCTCCTTTGCTCGCTATTAGTTAGAAGTGCTAAGATAAATAACCCTTCCTCGCTTCGCGCGCTTACCGTGAAAAGCGGTTTGAGTTCAGTCAGAGATCAGCTCTGCTACCAGCGGGTACACGCCGTTCTCGTCGTGGACCTCTTTGCCGTGCAACGGCGGGTTGAAGACACAGGCCAGCTTCAGCGGCGTCTTCGCCCGTAAGATGTGCCTATCATGCTGGTCAAGGACGTAAATCGTGCCCGGCTTGATGGGATAGATCCTGTTGTCCTTCACCGTTTCCACCTCGCCTTCGCCCTCGATGCAATACACCGATTCCAAATGGTTCTGATACCAGATGGGCGTCTCAGTGCCAGCATAGATGGTGGTGATGTGGAAGGAGAAGCCCATGTTGTCATCCCGCAATAACAGCCGGACGCTCTCCCAATTCGCGGTTGCCACTCGCCGCTCGCTTCGTTCCGCATCCTGAAAGGATCTTAGGATCATGTCATCGCTCCTATCGTGAGCTCCTGCTCGCCCGAGGCTCTGCTGGCTGAGAGTCCCATCACCTCGCGCACGCTCGCATCGAGCATAAGCAAGCCCTGGGTCAGGTGCTCATCGGAAATGGTCAGCGGCATGAGACACTTGATCACGTGCCCTTCTGAGCCCGAGGTCTCGATGATCAATCCCTTCTCAAATGCGCGAGCGGTGATCGCAGAGGCCAGATCGCCACTCCCGCAATCCAGGGCCTGCACCATACCACGACCACGCGCAGCCAGAATACCCTCCGTATCTTCCTGAACCAGCCGTTCCAGACACGCCCTGATGATCGCGCCTTTCCGCTTCACCTTCCGAGTAAAGATCTCGTCCCGCCAGTACTGCTCCAGAGTGGCCGTGGCGGTGATAAAGGCGAGATTGTTGCCGCGGAAGGTGCCGTTGTGCTCACCCGGCTTCCACTGATCCAGTTCTGGCTTCAGGAGCACCAGGGCGAAGGGCAGACCGTAGCCGCTCAGGGACTTCGAGAGCGTAATGATATCCGGTGAGATGCCAGCCTCCTCAAAGCTGAAGAAGGTGCCCGTGCGTCCGCAGCCGACCTGAATGTCATCGACGATTAGCAAGATATCATGATCACGGCAGACCCGCTCCAGGGCCCGTAACCACTCAAAACTGGCCACGTTGATCCCGCCTTCACCCTGCACCGTCTCGACGATCATCGCTGCGGGAAGATCCAGGCCGCTGCTCATATCGGTCAGCATCTTCTCGATATATTCGGTCGTATCCACGCCCTCACCCATATAGCCGTCATAGGGCATGAAGGCGGTGCCCTGTGGCTGTATCCCGCAGCCGTCGCGGAAATGGCTGTTGCCCGTCGCGGCGACAGCGCCCATGGTCACGCCATGGAAACCATTGGTGAACGAAACGATGGTTTGACGTCCTGTTACCTTACGAGCGATCTTCAGGGCCGCTTCAACAGCATTGGTGCCCGTAGGTCCCGTAAACTGCAGTTTGTAGCTCATCTGTCGGGGGCGCAGAATCAGTGCCTCGAAGGCCTCTATGAAGCTCCGTTTCGCCTTCGTGAACATGTCGAGGCCGTGTGCAATGCCGTCCGCTTCCATATAGCGCAGGAGCTCCTTCTTCAGGACCGGGTTGTTATGCCCGTAATTGAGTGATCCGGCGCCGGCGAGGAAGTCGATGTACTCGTTTCCGTCCTCGTCCTCCAGGATTGCTCCGCGCGCTCGGTTGAAGACCACAGGGAACTGACGGCAGTAGCTGCGAACCTTAGATTCAAGACGTTCAATCGTGCTGCTATTTCTATTATGCATTTCTTCACTTTACCTCCTGATTATCGATGCTAAACGGTCCGATGCGGACCAGATATTCCGCTTCGTGCGCTTCCGGCCCAAAGTCCGCCTGCGAGAAACAGACCGCGTCCTCGCACGGTGCAGCGAGATCCCGAGCGAAGGCCTGAAAGAGCAGTCGTGAAGCCTCATTTGACGGGGTGACCGTCGTCTCCAGGAATCGAATGCCCCTGCTTCCGGGGCGGTGTAAGAGCTCGTGTAACATCCGTTTACCGAGCCCGCGTCGCCGGTTCTGACTATCGACCGCAACCTGCCAGACAAAAAAGACGTCGTCACTGAGTGGTGGACGGAATCCGGATATGAACCCAATGATCTCGTTGTCTTCCTCAGCGACCAGGCAGCTCCGGACAAAATACCGGCACAATAAGAGATAGCAGTAGCGCGAATTCATGTCCAGCGGTGCTGAGTTACTGACCAGGGCATGGATCTTCGCGCCATCGCTCACACGGGGTGCACGGAAGACGGGTAAATGTGGCTCGGGCGAGCCAGAATCGTCTTCCATTACGTTACTGGCTGCCATTGACCGTAACCTCCCGTCCTGGAACTCGCATAGACCTGCGGTCTGCCGTAGCTGGTCCCTAATTCCCTCAACATGATTCGTATCTGCTTCAGCGTGTACGCCACCCCGAACTCGCGGAGTATAAGCTCACTTACCTCACGGGTCGTCCAGAGCTCTTTCTGAGCGACCAGCGATTTGAGCTGCTCTTTCTGCTCTGTGGTCAGCTTCGACGGTCTGCCACCTGCATAGCGGGGGAAGAGCCCGCCATACCCCGACTCGTTCCAGCGCCGCTGCCAGTCATAGCCCACACATTTCGCCACACCCACACGCCGTGCAGCCTCATCCACACTCAGCCCATCGTACCGATACTTGATGAAGCGTAGTCGGTCCAGGAGCTTCTTCTCACGTTCTAACTCTCTAATTCGTTTCGTCAATTCCCCGTAACTGAGTGATCTCTGAATGGGGATCTGCTCTGGTTTAGGCATGTTTTTTAATGGGAAGTAGTAAGTATTAAAGTAAAGGTTTGGTTTTCACCTCCCCCCCCCGCCCTGCACCACCATCGTTGCACTACAGTACGGCGCTCACTGAGGCCCGTGGATTGGAAACTCGACTTCTGAGGGCGTTCGAGGACTGCGTGCGTCCGCGTGGCTAGTGAAACTCGTACACGCGCGTGATTAACGTAGCCCTTACGCACCCATATCAAAGAAGTCGTGTATCGCTTGTGCGGCCCG
>Ga0265594_1001659_pt1 | contig 17058 bp, 14 predicted proteins | sample saktaG_11_FD_190147 | JGI IMG/M metagenome (GOLD analysis project Ga0265594, IMG submission 190147) | Saline water microbial communities from Sakinaw Lake, British Columbia, Canada - sak_2011_5_24_80m | ecosystem: Environmental > Aquatic > Non-marine Saline and Alkaline > Saline ... | reverse complement strand
CAAATATTCATTGGACAAGATACTGCTTTGGAAGAAGCAATTAAAAAAGTTGAAGACACAGTAGTAGGATTTAATAATGGTTCTGGAATTATTATCACATCGGATGGCTTAATAATCACATTAGCAGATGTGCTTCCAAAAACAGAAAAATATCTTTTTTTAGAAGGAGAAAAAGTTAATTTTGAAGTTGTGAGAAAAGATTTAGACCAGAATTTAGCCTTAATAAAAATTGAGCAAAAAAATATCTTAGCTTGTAAATTTGCTGATTTATCAGATATTAAAATGGGGCAAAAAGTTTTTCTTCTTGGAGTTATTGTTGAAAATGAAATTCCTAAGAGCATAACTAATCAGGGGAGCATTAAAATGTTTGATGATGACATTATTCGCACTAATATTCTGGAAGATAAAATTCTCAATGGGAGCCCTTTATTTAATGTTTGGGGCGAAGTATTGGGATTAAATGTAATTGATGGTCAAGGCAAGGTATCTACAATTCCTATTGATAACATTCGCAAATTTGCTGGTTTCTAAAATTTATCGGTGTTGACAAGAGCATACTACAATGTTATAATGTAGGTGCTCTTTTAAAATAAGGGATAAAAATATAAAAAAAGAAAGGAAAGGTATAAAAAGAATGAGAAATAAGATAATAATCTTAGGAATTGCTGTTTTCTTAATTTTAATGGTTGTTGGTTACACTTCTGCAGAGCAAAAATACTTCAAGGGGTACGGGGTTGAAACCTGGACGGATGGTGATAAGCTCACCATTAAAACAGGTGATTGTGAGTTCACTGTAATAAAATTGCCGAAAAAATTCAGTAAAGAAGAAAGCTTTGCGTTCCATTGCTGGAAAAGCATTTTAAACGTTTATCTTGTTGAAGACATGGAAATTAATGACAGAATCAAGGCAGTGGAGAAAATTCAACTCTTTCTTGAAATTCTTGCTGCCCGGATTAAGACGGGAAAGATGGATTTTAAAGATATTTCCATCAAATTTAAAGACATGGAAAAAGCATTGGAGGTATTCTGGCAGATGTCTTTTCTCGCTGCTGACAGACTTGTGGGCAACGAGGATGGGTTTTGTTCCGATGCAGAGATATACAAATTAAAAATGTCTTTACAATCACGGGTTGTTTCCGTGATAACAAAGACATATTTTCAATAATTTTTTTATCCCTTTTAAACAAAAACAGAGATTGTGTTATAATGATCTCTGTTTTTTTGAATCTGTTGTGATAAAATAGATCAATAAAATAAAAGTAAGAAAGTCGAATTTATAATTGTCAATTAAATTAAAATTAATTATGAAACAATCATTACACCCCAAGGCGATTTGGATATTTTTCTTTCAAAATATTCTTTTAGTTTTTTTAGCATTTTTGTTTTTTCTAATGCCGCTTTTTATCTTTTCGTCAGTTTTAACTATTCTATTAATTTTTGCTTTGTTTATTATCATTTTTTATTACTGGGCTAAACTTACTTATTATTTTTGGAAATATGAAATTACAGAGGACGCAGTAAGAATAGAAAGAGGAGTAGTTTGGAAAAAATATATTTCTATTCCCTATGAAAGAATCCAAAATGTTGATATTTATAGAGGTGTCTTAGCAAGAATTTTTGGCTTAAGCGCTCTTAATATTCAAACTGCAGGTTATTCTGGTGGCGGTGGACGATATGGACTTCTGCTAACACCTGAAGGCAATCTTCCTGGTCTTAGCGTTGATATAGCAGAGAAACTAAGAGACGATTTAATTAAAAGAGCTAAAGGCACAAGACAAGGGATATAAAAATTTAGCTTAGTTAAACTTAAAAAATTACGGGGTTTATCCCCGTAATTTTATTTAATTCTGTTTGTTGGTATCTAACACCAATAATTAGCGTAAAAGTGCAAAAAGTGTGTGCACATTATCAGCAAAAATTGACAATATTATATTTTATGCTATTATTTTGCTATGAGACGGGAGAAACAAGAAAAGGCGATGTTAAAAGAATAATAACTAAAATATAAATATATGGGAGATTTTAGAAGAGGAGGCGAAAAACGTTTTAGTGGACGAGGCGGATCCGGCGGGAATAGAGATCGTGGCCCAGTCACTATGCATCAAGCGATTTGTGACAAATGTGGAAAGCCATGCGAGGTACCTTTTAAACCGACTAGTGGCAAGCCAGTGTATTGCAGTGCTTGTTTTGAAGGTAAAAAAGAAACTGGAGATAATAGAGGAGGAAGTAGATTCTCTCAAAAGAGCTATGGTGGCTATAAAGCTCCCATTAAGCCGGATTTTGGAAGTGATGCTAGTAAAGAAAACAATAATGAAGTCAAGAAGCAGTTAGAAATATTGAATGGAAAAATGGATTTGCTTATTAAGGCAGTAGAATCTATGGCAAGCGCTAAACCTTTGGTTGCGAAAGAAAAAACCAAGAAAGTAATAAAAGCTGTTCCAGTTGTTAAGACTAAAAAAAATAAATAAAAAAGATTTTGATTATTTTTTAAGTAGATTTTAATATTGTTTACTTCTTGAAACAGAATAGTAAAAGCAGGGTTAATAACCCTGTTTTTTGCTTGACTTCTGTTATATAATCTAATATAATCTTATATAGTTAAAGTATAAGATAATATATGGCAAAAAATAAGCGATTTGACCAGCGACTTACTCAAATTCCAACTGGCATTTGGTCAAAAATAACACAAATTGATCAACTACAAGGGCAGTGGATTGGAGGAGCAAAATTAAGTCCTCAAGTTTTAGGTCGTCTCAAGCGATCTGTTTTGATTACTTCTACCGGTGCCTCTACTCGTATTGAGGGTGCTCGTCTTTCTGATGAGGATGTTGAAAAATTGATGCGTGGCATTGATATCCAAAAGTTTGTTGATCGTGACAAACAGGAAGTGAAAGGTTATTTTGAATTACTTGAGAATCTTTTTGATTCATGGAAATCTCTTAAGTTTTCAGAAAATACGATCAAACACTTTCACAAAGAACTTCTGAAATATGTAAAAAAGGATGAGATTCACAGAGGTGATTACAAAAAAGAAAAAAATAAAGTACATATGATTAACTCGGCTGGCAAGTCCATTGGTATTCTTTTTGACACCACGCCGGCATATCTCACTCCTAAGGAAATGCAGGAGTTGGTGGAGTGGACACAAGAAATGCTTATAGAGAAAAAATATCATCCGCTTTTAGTCATTGGTAATTTTCTTGTTGAGTTTTTGAAAATCCATCCATTTCAAGACGGCAATGGCCGACTTAGTCGTGTTCTTACAAACCTACTTTTACTAAAAGAGGGATATTTATATATGCCCTATATTTCGCATGAGAAATTTGTTGAAGATAACAAGCCAGATTATTATATGGCTCTGCGAAGAAGCCAGAAAACATTCAAAACAGAGCATGGAGATATTACAGCATGGCTAAATTTCTTTTTGACCATTTTTCTTAAGCAGTCACAAATGGCTGTTGAACTTCTATCTAAAGAAAATATAGAAAAACTTCTTTCAAGGAAGCAACTTGCGGTATGGCAATATTTGCAAGAAGTGGAAGAGGCAACTCCCGGCGAAATTGCCGAAAAAGTAAAAGTTGCTCGTCCTACAGTTAATCAAGTCCTAAATAAACTTTTACGACTTAAAAAGATTGAACGCATTGGTCTTGGCAGGAGCACCCGATATAGAAAAATCGGTTGACCGTCAGTTCAAGTCTTATTCCCGTAGCAACCTTGAATGCAGTTCGAGCGACCGAGAGGGGTTCGAGTCCACGACCCGCAGCGATCAAGGGCGCCCGTGATGCGTCTGAAAAAAAGCTTATTTTATGGAAAATCAAAAAATAATTAAAAGGTAGAAAAAATGATATGGCGGAAATTTATGATATATACCATGATGAATCAAAAGAAGAAGCATATTGGCACGGCTTCCTTTTTGTTCCACGGAGTCAAAGGCAATACTTATTGTATTTATTGGCGTCATCAAGGAGCGGTGCTGATTGGGAAAAAATTATTTCATTTAAGGACATTAACAAGCGTACTGGGCGTAGAAGTCCACGGGTTCAATTAGTAGAATCTTGGTTAAGTATTGCACTCGCATCGTTGCAGTATCAAAAACTATTTAAATTACCAACACCTTTTTATTTATGTGGTAACCCTAGATGTTATTTTAGAAATTTAACAAATTTGATTGGATGTAAATTTATAATTTTTAAAGAGAGAGACAAACATACGAAAATGTTTTATGGGTTGAGCGGATTGACATGCATAGAGACAACCTTTCGTATGGGAATTAAGGGCGGAGTACATAGGCTTTTTAGTGATAAAAATCCTATAATAATTGGGAATGTTTTTATAGATGGCAACCAGCATTATATCAGGCAGTTTGGTAGAGATTTTGATATTAATAGGAGTTTGAGGCGCTTTACACAAGAGAGCAGAGACTATGTTTCTTTTACTAGCGACTCAAAATTAATAGCCCAGCGGAGCGATCACGAAAAGATTAAAGCCCATGAAAATCCAGATGACAGCCATCTTTTACAACTTTGTGATATCCTAATAGGAGGTGTGCGTTTTCATTCGTATTGCCCTGATAGTCGAAGCATTAAGTATAAAATAAGCATACCGTGTAAAGAGCTACTAAGTAGGGATTCAAATAATTATTTCAGGATGCAGCAAAGTAGATTTCTGAATGCTTTCACACTTGCAGAAGCATGGCTACAAGACGATGAATGGCAGTTTGCATCATTAAAACTTGGGGAAGACCACGCTTGTCCTAAGGTTAAGCAATTGCCATTGTTGTTACCTGCGAGTGGAGTAAAAAAGCGAATTAGTCGTCTGTTATAATTAATAAAGGCCGACAATGGCAAAATAACTTATGGAAGAAAAAATTAAAATACCACAACCTTGTATACGTGAAGTTAAAAAATATCTTAATTTATGGGATTCTCTTGAAAATTATATCTTACAAGAAAATAGTTTGAGAAAATTATTTTTGGAAACATACCCTCAGAATTTAAATATTGATGATGTATTAATCAAAGTATGTTCTTTAAATGATTTTTATAGTACTCATATCCTTTCTTCATTCACAATAGCAGAACATATTGTTTCCTTAAAAATTGATAGTAGTCTTTTAGAAGGAGACTTAGCACTAGTCAACAAAATTGCTAAGGTCAAAATGAGTGATGGAATAACTAGAAATTTTTATTCATTTGCAACAAAATATTGTAATCACCACAGACCAACGATTTATCCTATATATGATTATTGTGTTAAAAAAGTTCTTATGTATTTTAAGAAAAAAGATAAATTTTATGACTTTACTATAGATGATCTTAAGCAATATTTTAAGTATAAAGATATTATAATTAAATTCAGAAATTTTTACGGTCTTGAAAAATATAATTTGAAACAAATAGATAAATATTTATGGCAATTAGGAAAAAAATATTTTCCAAGAAAATATCAAAATAAATGATTTATTAAAATTATCGTATCGCAAAACAGGCTCTAACGTCGTTCACAACCCGCAGAGCAGAGTTAATAATCCTTTTTTGTTTGGAGCCCTTAAGATCAATTATTTACAGACAGGGTATTGACTTTTTAATAAGGATATGATACATTTCTTCTAATAAGATTGTATTTACTAAATACAATAAATAATATGTCAAAAGAAATACAAAATAAAAAACAAGAGAGATTCAAGAGATTAGCAACCTACAGAACGAATAAGGTTCTGAAAAGATTAAAAGTTCTTGGTAATTGTGCTAATAGGAGTGCATATGTATATAATAGAGAAGATATAGATAAAATTTTTAACGTTATTAATCAAAAGGTCAAAGAGGTAAAATCAAAATTTCATTTTCCAAAAGAAAAAGAATTTAAATTATGAAAAAGAACGACACAAATATAAAAAAAGCCATAAAGGAATTAAAAGTATTCAAAGATAATGATTATGAATCCTTTGACTTAGATAGATTGGTCGCTTATACATTGTTCTTCTTAGCTCGAAGAAAAATTCCTTTATATTTTGACTATATTGCAATAGCTTTATTTAGACTTTTTCCTAAAAAATTTTCTATGGCAAATTTTAAACAATATCCTGATACAAACCGTATAAGTAAATGTTTAAGGAGGCTTATTGATCCCAAAAGGAAAAACTGGGCTACGGGAAATATAGAAAACGGTTTTCATCTCACAGAAGCTGGTAATGAAATTGCCAATCAAGTTGCTGATCTGTTGAAATATCCTAACAAATTGTCGAATCAATCTTCACAAAAAAATAGAAGATCAAGAGGTAGATTTTCAAAACATGATGTTGAAGAAATAGAAAGATCAGAGATTTACAAAAAATGGGTACAAAAAAATTATAATATTAATGACTATGAAGTATTGTCTTTTCTTAGAGCTATGCCTTATGTGCCGAAAAATTTAGTATTAAGTTATTTTGAAGAGCTTAAACTCTCGGTAGTAGGGGCGAAGAACAAAAAAGTTTTGAGATTTTTAAATTGGATAGAGAAAAGATTTAAACATTTATTTTATTAAATTTATGTCAGAAATTAAAGTAAAATTTGCTTCAAGATATATAAAAAGAAAAAGAACAAATGCTGTTGGTAAAAGCTTGTTAAAAACTTTAGCGGAACCGATAACCAATGCTGACGATAGTTACCAACGTTTAAAGATTTCTGCTGCAAATCAGGATGGTCATTCTCCAATAATTATTCAAGTTAATGCTAAAAATAGAATGATTAAGGTTATTGATAATGCAGAAGGCATGACAAAAGAAGACCTAAAAAATAAGTTCGAGATTTATGGATCGGATAAAAGTGGGGCTTCTCTTGGTTATTCAGTTAGAGGACTTTTTGGGCAAGGTATTTTTGATGTTTTATTTTATCACTCTAACGGAGTTATAAAATCAATTAAAAACAAAGAAGCGGCTATTTGTAATTTTTATGAAAAACATGAAGAACCTTTTATAAATGTAAAAAAAATAGATGGCTCTATAAATAATATTGCTGCTAAATGGGGAATTAATTGTAACCATGGGACTGCGGTGGAGTTTACCCTAGATAAATCTACTGCCATTCACAGTTTTGATAGATTAGTAAATAGATTAAGCTCCTTCTATATGCTTCGGATGATTAATTCTGACGATAACAGAATGGTCAAGCTTTTTTATACGGATCGCAGAGGAAGGAAACATGAATCTGCTATAAAATATTTCTTCCCAAAAGGTGAATTAGTGGGACATAAAGAATTTCTATTGCCATTTGAGGATTATAATCCGGTAAAAATTGATGTTAATTTATATAAATCAGATGAGTTTTTAGAAACTATAGGAGAACAACAAGAAAATGGCTTATTGGTTTTTGACAATAAAAAAACTGTTTACGACTTAACTTTTTTTGGATTAGATGGTTTACCAAATACAGATAAATTCTATGGTTTTGTAAAGCTAATAAATGCTAGAGAGATTATTATTGATAAAATCAATCAAAAAAAACACCCCGAAGAGATTCTTGCTGACTCAAGAGATGGATTTAATAAATCACATAAATTTTATAAGGATTTGGAAAAAATTATGCGAGATTGGTTATACCCAATATTAAGCGAACAAAAAAACAGAAAATCTGTGGATAATTTATCGGAGAATACAAAAGAAAAACAACTTAAGGCTTTTAATAAATTGAGCAAATTATATTCTCAGCTAGTTGATGAAGATTCTAGTGGGGTTATAAGTAGTTCGAAGCTAAAAAAATCTGTTTATGGTGGATTAGAATTTGCACGTTCTAATATATCTATCACTGCTAAAAAGAAGTATGGCATTTGTCTTTTTATTGATACAGATATCATTAAGGTGGGGTCTAAAATACTTTTAAATAGTTCAAAAAATAAAATAGGGTTCACTCCAACTAAAATTATAGTTGAAAAACCAAAAAAGAATAACATCTTGACTAAAACAATAAATATTAGAGGCCTTTCTCCAGACACTGGCGATACTTTGAAAGCAGAATTTGATCGTTATAATTCATCGGTTGTAATATCTATTGTCCCAGAAGAAATTTTTTATCCAGATAATGGGATAGAATTTAATCCTGACTATTGTCGAGCTATTGTTAACAGAGAAAGTACACTCTATTTATATGTTGACTTAAAAAAAATCAAAAAAGGAACTAAAATTCAACTGAGTTCTTCTAATGATTTTATTAAATTAAAAGACAAACAAATAATTCTATCAAAAAGGATGAGAGGCACTAAAGATTTGGCAAAAATTCTAGTTTCATTCCATGGAAATAAACTTAGTGAATCTGGAATAATAGAAGCCACCTGTGTAAATTATAGTGCTCAGGCTCGAGTTGATATCAGGGAACGTATTAATGAAAAAGTACAAGGATCTACTGGCAAATTTAAAGGATGGGATTTTGATGAAGCAGTTGGTCCTCCACTCCAAGCTGCTTATGACTCTAACCCTACTAGCTCAACACATGGTTTTATATTGATTAATCCCAATCATCCAATTAATCAAAGGTATCTTGGAGAAAATCCTAGAAAAAAAGACATAGAAACATCCTTAAGCGCACAACTTTACTTAGCCGAATTAATATTAAATGAATGTTTAAATGTGACAATTCCAGAAGCTCTTCAAAAAGGTGTATTGCCAAGAAGACTGGGTGATTATGATGTACTTTATTATATTGCACAAAAAAAATTTGAATATGGACCATCTATTTATGAATGTTTTGTGCAAGAACAATCTTCTAATGAAACAAAAAGAAATCAACAACTTCAATCTATATCAAAAATTCAACGTACGTCAAATAAAGGGGTTGTTAATGATGATGATTTAATTGAGGGGATGAGAGATAGGGAAAAGAAAATAATTGAGATGCGTTTTGGATTGAATAATCAACGGCCCCATACTCTTGACGAGATCGGCAATAAATATAATATTACCCGAGAAAGAATAAGACAAATAATTAACAGTACGTTCGCTAGAAAATATGGAAATTATGTTTATGGAAAAGAAACAGATATTAAACATGATGATATAAAGAAAAACGAAAGAAAAATAACAGTTGCTGTAGAAGATATATTAAAAGCAGTCTCAGATTTTTATGTAATAAAAATTTCAGATATTAAAGGGGATAGCCGATTAGCAGAGTTTGTTAGAGCTAGGCAAATATCTATATTTTTAATTAGAACTTTAATAGGGCTATCATTTTCCTCCATTGGTAGAATATTTTCTCGTGACCATACAACCACTTTATATGCTTTTGAAAAAATTATAGACACCATGGATCAAGATAACTCTCTCAAAAACCAAATTTTTTCAATCAAAGGTATTATTTATAAAGGTAAGTAATACAAAAATTTATGTTTAATACAATTCAAATACTATTTACCGCTATTAATAATTGTAGACTTAATAATAGTGTTTAAGTTTATTATCGCGATATCTTCTAAAAAGCCTTAAAATAACCTAATTTTCCCTTAAAATCTTGGTTCTAGACATTTTTTATTCATAAAGACAGGTTCTAACATCGTCCACGACCCGCAGTAACCTTGAGTGTAATTAGAGAAACCGAGATAGCTAAAATTCTTCAATAATTATATATGGAACAATTAAGAGAAGTAAAACCACTAGAAATAAATAAGGACATCAAATCATTGCCTAATGGTGTTTTTGGGTATGTCTACAGTTGGCACATTGCAAAATATTACAAAAATCCTTTAGAGATACAATTCCACAAAAGATCGCCGTCTTTATCAGAAGCTAGATTTTATTTCAGATTAGAAAAAATATCCGAAAATCAAATAAGAATAAAAATATATGTTAGTGATGAGTCAGAATTAACAATAAATGATTGGCAAAGCAATGGAAGCAAAGAAATAATAGCATTCCCTTTTGCATACAAAGAATTTAAAAATCCGGTGTATATAACATTAAATTCAGAATTAAATATTGAACATAGAAGCGTTGAAAAAGATGATGGCACAGAAGTATGTATTTTAGAAATTAAATTAATCAAGAAAATAAATAAAAATGAACGAGGGTTTTTAAATCAAAAAACAAATAAAACGAAGTTATTAGGCCAAGGGAAAAAGAAAGATTTTTTAAGTAAATTATTTTGGAAATATATAATACCAGTGCTCGTTATCCTTACAGCTGCTTATCTATTCTCTTAAAATCTTGGCACCAAACATTCTTTGTTTATAAAACAGGTTCTAACATCGTCCACGACCCGCAGTAAATAAGAAAGCCCATTGCTGAGCAATCCTTACTTGACTAGTTCTCTAAGCTATATTGAGTGTTTTACAACGCATCTTGTCAGACATTCTATGTCATTCGTCAAAACTATGGATAATTTTTCCCCTTGAGGTTTTAAAAAAATTGGGGTATTCTTAAATTATCAACATGCAAGAGGAACTTAAAAAAATAATCAAAAAAAGTGGTAATAATCTTCACATTGCTGTGGTAGAGCTTTTAGAAAAAATGCAATGGGACGTCGATTTGAGTTCATATTATTATGATGATACAGCTAATAAACCAAGGGAAATTGATATAATAGCAAAGAAAAATATCCCAATTATTAACCCAACAACACAAGCCCAATGTAATGAGTTTAATTTATTTTTATTTATTGAGTGTAAACATTTTACAAAAGAGGTAGCCTTTAGGTCTAGATTAAATCGCGAACAAGAAGCAAAAGAAGCTATAACCATTGAAGCAAATGAAGCAGTTGATGGATGGAGTAAGGAAGTTATTTTAGAAAGAGAAGGGTTGTTTAGAAACCATCACTATTTAAAAGAAAGATTTATAGGAAAACTTTATGACACAGAAAATGAGAAACCAGTTTTTAATGCTATAACCCAACCAATTAAGTCCCTTATTTTCTTTAAAGAAAGTCGTTGTGAGAGAGGAGTGTATTATCCGCTTGTTGTATATTCGGGAACAGATGGAATATATTCAATCAAAAGACAGGATTCAGATTTAGAAAAAATAAAACCTAAAAAGAGGTTAATTTTTGGATTAAATTATTCGTATAAACCTCCCATAAGTGGCGTGCTAAAAACAAATCAATTTTACATTGATTTTGTTCACCAGGATGAATTAGGGTCTTTTATTGAAGATACTATTTTAGAAGAAATAAAAGAGCTAAAAGAATATCTATTTTTTAGGAAGAGAACACATAATGTCTGACAAGATGCGTTGTGAGACGCTCAATATAGATTAGACGACAGTGATAAATAACCTTTAAGAAGAGAATAAACAGGTTTTAACATCGTCCACGACCCGCAACAAGGGGATATTTGAAGCTGTTAGGTTGGATATAAAAAGGTTAGAAAATACCGAAAATTGATATCAAAAATTACATTAATAAAAGTTTGGGAAAACATAAACATGGGGAAAAGAGATGTAAACAATTTAGGGCAATATTTTACACTTAAAAAGGTGGCTCGATTTATGAATTCATTTATTGAAAATAATCTAACTTACCACAGCTCTATTCTAGATCCATGTATTGGTAAAAATATTTTCTTTCAAGAGCTTAAAAATAATAATTATTCGATAACCGGCCTAGAAATTGATGAAAGTTTAATAACTCAAGACATACGAAATTTTTATAAAAATAATTGTGGAAATTTAATAATTGGAGACTTTATTAAACACAATTTTTTAAACAAGTTTGATGCAATAATCATGAACCCTCCTTATATCCGACAAGAAAAAATTTCTTTTGAAACAAAAAGGGAGCTGACAAATATTAGTAACTCAATAGATGTAAAAATTTCACGAAAATCTAACTTTTACATCTATTTTATTTTAAAAGCATTATCTTTATTAAAACACAATGGAACACTAGTCGTGATTACTTATGATTCATGGCTTTATTCATCCTTTGGGAAAACATTTAGAAAATATATAACCGATAATTACGAATTAAAGCGGATAATACATTTTAAGAATAATGCATTTTTAAATATAGATATTGGAGCAACGATTATAATAATCAAGAACGTTAAAAAAGGCAGTGATTTTCTTTATCTCAGTCTCCAAAATCCAGATGAGTTAGACATCGTTGATAATGAGAAACTTTACATTAAATTATCCTATTCTGATTTACTAAGGTTTAATGATCATTTAATTAATAGTGAGAAAATAATCTTTGATAAAAAATATTTTAAAAAGATTGCAGATTATTCTAATAAAATGCCCTGGAGAGGAGCTGAAAGTCCAGCAAATAAATATTTTTTATTTAAAGCAGATTCTCTAAATGGTTTAACGAAGATTGTTAAATATGGTTCGATCAATACTTATTTTGTAACAGAAAGAAATAATATATTTGCTCTTAACACACCAAAAAATATTTCAGACATTAAGATTGCGAAGTATTTAGATGATATTAGAAAAATTATTTTGAGCAATAGAACTTCTACAACGCTTAAAAAAAGAGTATTAAATGATCCCTATTGGTATAGATTTCAAATAAAGCGTGGTGGAAATATTATTTTTAATTATTATTTCAGAGAAAACATTAAATTTTTGTTTAATAAAATGCGATTACCTACAATGGGAAATTTTTACAATCTTGAGATTAAAGATAATATATTTCCTCTCATTGCTCTCTTTAATAGTGCATTAACAAAATATTCTTTTATAAGATTTTCCAAGAATCAAGGTAGAGGGCTGAGAAAGATACAGTTAAATGAATTTAACGAAGTGCCTATTATAAAACTAGAACTTTTTACGAAAAAGGAAGTTCGATTATTGCATTCTCTTGGCAAAGAGTTATCAAGGGCATTGGAGAATCCTGATCAGATAATAAATAATATTAATAAGGTGGTTTTGTTTAGATATTCGAAAATTTCTGGTCAAAATTTGAGATTAATAAATAAGATTATTTTAAACATTGGATAATAATTATATGACTAATTTATGGTATGGTTCTGACGAAGTAATAATTTTTCATCCTATCGTAGAAGCATGTATAAACGAAGCGTTAGTTAGGTCAGGGTTAAACACAAAATACAAGGTTAGACATCACCATGGAACATTCACGTCAGGTATCCCAGATTTTAGCTTAGTTGATATAACCACAGAAGATTTTGTATGTGTTATCGAGGTAAAAAAAACACCTACAGACGTATTTAGTCAAAAAGCAGGATACCAAGCCAAAACTTATGTTGAACAACTTTATCCCTTAAAGTGGAAGCTTGGTTTTCCACCTCATTTTTGTATAACAAATATTGAATACACTCAATATTATTCTTTGAGAGAAAACACGTCTTTGGTAGGATGTTTACTCGAAAAAAGTCCTAAACGCGCAGAATCAATAGATTCCGACGCACTAAAAGAGAAGTTCATAGAGATTCTTAAAAATTATTTCATTTATATTGATTCTAAGAAACAACCTTCGTTTAGCATGCATCTTGAAACAATCTCTGAATCATTTAACAAATCATTTTATAATATCTCGCAAATTCTTGGAACAAACTTTAATAGAATAAGTCGGTTGATCGGAACTAATGAAGTTTTAAAACAAAATATTTTATATGAATTGTTTCGTCTTGCTTTTTATTACTACATTAAAGAATATTATCTCTTAAACAACAGCGGGTTTTCGAGCTATTTCAAAAAATTTGAGACTGAAAGAATTTCATCAATTGAGTTAGTAACTTTAATTAAGAAAAACTTTGCTAAAGCGATGGAAATCGACTTTATTGATATATTAAAAGACTACGATTCAGCAACATCATTATTCCCAAATAAAATATTGGCGAATGAAGAGCTCGGTAAAATATTTAACAACTATATCGTAACACTTGAAAAAAATGTACATGGGGGCTTAGAGAAAAATACGAGCCTACTTAATTATGTTATGCTTATAACTTCTGACGTCTATGATAAGAAAGAAATGCATGATACAGGGAAAATAATGTCTGACGAGATTTTATCAGACGTACTTTCTGGTTTTACAATCAGAAACTGTCAAAACAAAGTGATCGATCCTTGTTGTGGAGATGGAAACCTGCTTGTTTCATCTTATAAACGTAAGAAAAAATTAGCCCAGGATCAAGGAATAAATATTACTCATAATGATTTGTTAAAAACATTACACGGTATTGATGTTGACCCTAATTTAATTCAGTTAACTGCGTTTAAGCTAATCGGACAAAGTTTTGAAGATGTCAATAATAAAACGCAAACAAATCTACAAACATCTGATTTATTCGATTTAGAAAATATTGAAAGATGTGATTCAGTTGTAATGAATCCACCTTATTTAAGAAACGAAGGTTTAACCACATCCGATAAAGAAAAGTGGTTATTAAATATTGAATCAACTACTGGTAATAGATCCTTTATTCGAGATGTTTCTCAGCCAAATATGTATTATTTTTTCGTTGAAAAAGCAGTTCAATTAATCGGCGAAAATGGAAATGGCGCATTTATATTAATGTCAAAATTTTTGAATAATCAAGATGGAGAATTGTTAAAGAAATACTTGATCCCTTTTCTTGATGCTATTATTCATTACTCGCCTTCGTTTTTTGAAGGTTTTTCTGTCACCACAAATATTCTCATATTAAAAAATGAGAACGATGCTCCAAGTAAAATATCTTTTCTGAACGTTAAGGATACAGAAATGCTTAAAGATATTAATGGGATTAAAGAAATAATAAACAATAAAGCAGATACTAATGATGTAAACTATTCGATTGTTAATATCGATAAGGTGTCTATAAATTACAAAGATAATTGGAGATTATATTTAATCGACCCAACAAATAAATTTAAACGGTTTGAGTTAATACACGGGCTGAAAACCATAAAAAGTATTTTCAATAACATCAAAAGAGGCAGGGCTGGTAATTCTGGGGGTTCGGCAAATGTTTTTCCGACCTCAGGCAATAACTCTCTAATTGATTCTGTCCAAAATATCGAATCAGAATATTTAGGATTTGGATTATTACGGAACAATATTTCAAGCGGAAGAAGAAGGCTAATTTTTACCGAGAATTGCTTAAGCTTCTCGAAGGGCTTGTTAATCCCAGACAATCTTAAGAGAAATATCTCTGAAAATTCTCTTTTTAATCTTAGGCCTGGAATGAAAAATTATATTAGTAAAATCAAAAATTCTTTTGGTATTACTAAAGCGCAAAAGATCATATCGGAATCCATTGATAGCAAGGTTATTCCAGAAATTGTTATTCCTAGAGGTGACAGAATAAAACATACTGTATTTTATTACCCCTTTATTGACAAAGAGATTCTTTTATCAACAAACTTCTTTTCGTTAACAGGTTTGAGAGATCCTAAAGATTCAGATAGTGAAAAGAAAATCATTTTTATTAATGCATTTCTTGTTTCCACATTAGGTCAAATTCAATTTGAGATATATGGCAACAATCAGGAAGGTTCAAGAAAAATTGAAAAGTTTATTATTGAAAAATTTAAAGTTTTGGATCCAGATAATGTGGCTTCATCAGACATCGATGAAGTGTTAAGGGAATTCAATAGATTAAACGGTTTAAATTTAGATTTTTTAGGTAATGAGGATAATAACCCGAGAGACGCACTCGATTTGTCTATTTGTAAATTATTATATGGAAAAGATAATTTAGGATTCTCTTCAAAAGAAGAAATGAAAAATTATTTTCAAATATTTTTGAAAGAATTAGTTAATAATAGAATTTTGTTATGAATGTAATTAGTTTATTTTCTGGATGTGGAGGCTTTGACTACGGATTTAAAAAGGCAGGATTTAATATCTTCTGGGCTAATGATAATTTTAAGGACGCTTGTTTGACATACGATAAAAACATAAATAATCACATAATTTGTGAAGATATTTTTAATATTAATTTATCAAATATTCCAAAAGCTAACATGTTAATTGGTGGACCACCTTGTCAGGGATTTTCTGGCGTAGGGAGAAGAGATCCAAAAGACAGTAGATCAATGTTGGTTTGGAAATATTTAGATATTGTTAAAAAAATTAAACCAAATATTTTTTTATTTGAAAATGTCACGGGGATAAAAAATGCAAAAACTCCTGATGGAAAAAAAGTTTTAGATGAATTAGAGACGCAATTTAACCAAATCGGGTACAAAACTAATATCTATTTGTTAAATGCGGCTGACTATGGAGTTCCTCAAAGAAGAAAAAGAGTATTTATTGTCGGAAACATTCTCGGTCTAAATATAGATGCTCCCAAAGCAACACATTCTGAGAATGGAAATGGCTCTAAAAAATGGGTCAGTTCTTCTGATGCCCTCTCAGACCTAGAAAAGCCAACTGATGAGGGAGTTGTTTCCTATATAAAATCTCCTGATAACGAATTCCTTAAATTTGTAAGAGCAGCAGGAACCAAAACTACAGATTTACATATTACACCATATGCTAGCAAGACTGATTGTGTCATTATTTCTTATGTTAAACCAGGAGGCAATTATATGGATGTGCCCGATGAAGTATCAACAAAAAGAATTATGTATTTTAAAAAGACTGGAGGTCGAACAACAACCTATGGTAGGCTTGATCCTAATATGCCTGGATATACTTTAAACACCCATTTCAACAGGCCTAATGTCGGATGTAATATTCATTATTCTCAGGACAGAATGATTACAATCAGAGAAGGTTTGAGGTTGCAATCGTTTCCAGATGATTTTTTTCTAACCTCAAAATCTAAAAGAAATTATTATATTCAAGTCGGCAACGCTGTACCCCCACTATTAAGTTATGCGTGGGCTCGTCATTTAAAAGAAATAGGTATTTTAAACAAAAACAGGTTCTAACATCGTCCACGACCCGCACATCTATAGATAATTTTCAAAAATTAAAGAAATGAAGGACATTCCTCCATTTTGTCTTGTTTATTGGTATCTAACGCCAACAGATGTTTATGAAAGTTGCTTGAGTTAAAGTATAATTAGTTTAATCTTTTCAGGAACCTTACAGGTTAAACCTACTTTTTCTACAACAATATATTTTCCATCTTCTCTTTCGTCAATCTTATAATCTTCTTTCGCAAATAAAGTTGGTCCTTGAGAGGTTTCTTGTTCTTCTG
>Ga0265594_1001658_pt1 | contig 17061 bp, 30 predicted proteins | sample saktaG_11_FD_190147 | JGI IMG/M metagenome (GOLD analysis project Ga0265594, IMG submission 190147) | Saline water microbial communities from Sakinaw Lake, British Columbia, Canada - sak_2011_5_24_80m | ecosystem: Environmental > Aquatic > Non-marine Saline and Alkaline > Saline ... | reverse complement strand
GGTTGCCTATAAGGAGACGATTACGGTACCGGTGCAGGTTGAAGGGAAGTTTGTCCGGCAAACAGGAGGCCATGGCCAGTATGGGCATGTTTGCCTTGAGCTTGAACCCGGGGAGCGCGGTAGTGGTTTCCAGTTTGTTGACCGTATTAGAGGCGGGACTATACCAAGGCAATATATTCCAGCTGTAGAGGCTGGTGTCAAAGAGGCGATGCAGACCGGGCTGTTAACTGGCTGTCCTTTGGTTGATATTAAAGTCAGCCTTACTGACGGTAGTTACCATGAGGTTGACTCTTCCGAGTTAGCCTTTAAGATGGCTGGCTCAATGGCGCTGAAGAACGGTGTGGTTAAGGCTAAACCTGTCCTCCTTGAGCCAATTATGAAGTTAAATGTAGTTAGCCCCGGAGAATTTCTTGGTGATGTAATAAATGACCTCAGTTCAAGGCGGGGGCATATCAACAGCATTGAGACAGAAGGGGAGATGTTAACTGTTAACTGTCTGATACCACTGGCTGAGACCTTTGGCTATGCCACCGTACTCAGGTCAGTAACTCAGGGAAGGGCGACACATTCTATGGAATTTTATCATTATCAGGAGCTACCGGCCGCACTGGCTGAAGAGATTAAGGCTAAGGGTAAACGATATGGCTAAACAGAAGATTCGTATCAAGTTAAAGGGTTATGACTACAAAATACTTGACCAATCTGCGGAACAGATTGTAGCCGCAGTGGAGGCTACCGGAGCTGTTGTTTCTGGACCCGTGCCGCTACCTACGCATATCCAGAAGTTCAGTGTCATCCGCTCTCCCTTTATCGATAAAGATTCACAGGAGCAGTTTGAAATTAGAACCCATAAGCGCCTTATTTATATTATAGAGACGACTTCTAAAACGATAGATGCCCTGACCAGTTTGAACTTGCCTTCAGGGGTTGGTATAGATATTAAATTATAGAGAGAATCGGATATTAGAGATATGATTCAAGGTATCATAGGCAAAAAGCTAGGTATGACCCAGGTATTCAGGGACAATGGTGAAGCAGAGGCAGTAACCGCTATTGAGGCTGGGCCGTGCTCGGTAATACAGGTTAAAACTGTGGCTAAGGAGGGGTATAATGCTGTTCAACTCGGCTTTAGTGAAGCTAAGCGGCTCAACTCTCCTCGGCGAGGACATCTCAAGGAGTTAGGGCAGTTTGAGTATCTTAGAGAGTTTAGAATGGATGATAGTGAGGCTATTGAGGTGGGGGAGAAGATTGATGTTAACCTGTTTAAGGCAGGTGATCTGGTTGATATTACCGGGGTGTCAAAGGGTAAGGGCTTTGCTGGTGTCGTAAAGCGGTATCACTTTGCTGGTGGCCCTAAGACGCATGGGCAGTCTGACCGGCACCGTGCCCGGGGCTCGATAGGGGCGGCTACTTCTCCGGGTAGGGTATTAAAGGGGACGCGGATGGCAGGACATATGGGTAATAGAAGGACAACGGTGCGTCACCTGGAGGTGTTTGAGGCTGACCCTGACCGTAACCTGTTATTGATTAAGGGAGCAGTGCCCGGGGGCAGAAGTGGGCTGCTGCTAATAGAGAAATCGGGTGGGGAGGAGTAAGGAAGTGGAAGTCCCAGTTTATAACCTTACCAGGGAAGTAATTAAACACATCGAGATAAGTGATGATGTTTTCGCTGTGCCATTCAACCAGGCGGTAGTGCATCAGGCAATGGTAAGACAGCGGGCCAATGCCCGTCAGGGAACAGCCAGCACTAAGACTCGTAGTGAGGTTTCCGGCAGCAGCCGAAAGCTGTTCCGGCAGAAAGGCACTGGTTACGCTCGGGCTGGCAGCCGCCGGTCGCCGCTACGCCGGGGAGGTGGTATTACCTTTGGCCCTAAGCCTAGGAGCTATAGGCAGGACATGCCTAAAAAAATGCGCCAGCTGGCTATAAGATGTGTCCTCTCGGCTAAGGCTGGGGGTGGAGAGTTAATGGTTTTGGAGCAATTGAGGCTTGATGAGCCTAAAACAAAGGAGATGGCACGGGTTTTAACGGCACTGGGGGTGGACTCCTCAGCTCTTATTGCCACTTCTGAGCCGGAGGGAAATGTGGTTAAGTCAACTCGTAATCTGCCTGGAATTAAAACGACCCCGGCCAGCTTACTTAATGTAATTGATATTCTCTCCTGTAAGATGCTTTTGATGACCGAGGCTGCGGTACGCAGGGCAGAGCGGCTATGGGGGAAGAGGTCACTTGAAGGAGGAAGCAGTGCATCTCTACGAGGTGTTGCGCCGTCCGTTAATAACTGAGAAAAATGCTGTGCTTCAAGCTCAGGGTAAATATGCCTTTGAGGTAGCTAGGGAGGCTAATAAGCCACAGGTTAAACAGGCTGTGGAGAAAGCGTTTAAGGTCAAGGTGCTTGGAGTTAACGTAATGACGGTGTCAGGCAAGACGCGAAGGGTAGGCAGACGACAGGTGTTAACCCAGCCCTGGAAGAAGGCAATCGTTACCCTCAAGCCGGGGGACAAGATAGAATTCTTTGAGGGTGTTTAGAAGTCTATGAAAGGAGAATCTGAGTGCCACTAAAGGTATATAATCCAACCTCTCCGGGTAGGCGAGGTATGAGCGGTTCTACCTTTGAGGAAATAACAAAGGGTGAGCCAGAAAAATCCCTGCTCGCACCCCTTAAGAAGAAGGCTGGGCGTAACTATCAGGGGAGAATAACGGTTCGCCACCGTGGTGGTGGGGCGAAGCGCCGGCTCCGTATTATTGACTTCAAACGGGATAAGATTGGTGTCCCCGGTAGAGTGGCGGCTATTGAGTATGACCCCAACCGCTCCGCGCGTATTGCTCTTATTCACTATGCCGACGGGGATAAGCGCTATATCCTGGCTCCCCTTGGACTTAGTGTTGAGGATACCGTGAAATCGGGTAGTGATGCTGAAGTGGCACCAGGAAACGCCTTACCCTTGAGGCTAATCCCGAGCGGGACTTTAATCCATAATATCGGGTTGAGGAAAGAAGGGGGGGGGCAGTTGGTGCGGGGTGCCGGGACAGCGGCTCAACTTATGGCTAAAGAGGGCGAGTATGCCCTTGTTCGGTTACCGTCTGGTGAGATGCGGCGTATTCGTAGCGATTGTTTAGCTACCGTTGGGCAGGTGGGGAATGTTGACCATCAGAGTATTAAGCTGGGCAAGGCCGGCCGCAAACGGTGGTTGGGCTGGCGACCTACGGTGAGGGGCTCAGCGATGAGTCCGCGTGACCACCCTCATGGTGGTGGTGAAGGTAGGTCGCCGATAGGTATGCCTGGGCCTAAAACACCGTGGGGTAAGCCAGCCCTAGGCTATAGAACTCGTAAGCCCAAGGCTTCGGATAAAATGATTGTTAAGCGTCGGGGGAAGTAGATAAAATGTCAAGGTCAACCAAGAAGGGACCAGCTATTAATGCTAAGCTGCTGAAGAAGGTGGAGATGGTGAAGCGCTCCGGGCAGAAGACAGTAATAAAAACCTGGGCGCGCTCGTCTACCATCCTGCCTGAGATGGTGGGGCTTACTATCGGAGTACATGATGGTAGGCGGCATGTGCCTATCTTTATCATTGAAAATATGGTAGGGCACAAGTTAGGTGAGTTTGCTTTAACTCGAACCTTTAGGGGGCACACCTCCAGGGTAGAAAAAACTACTCAGGTAGGAAGGGACAGGCAGGTTTAGGCAAGGTATAAGATGGAAGTAAGAGCAGTAGCTAAGGACACGGGTATATCACCGCGTAAGGTGCGCCTGCTGGTGAATATGGTACGGGGCAAGAAGGTGGATGAGGCCCTGAACATACTTAGATTTACGCCTACACCGACAGCTCGTGTCGTAGCCAAGGTGGTGAAATCAGCGGCAGCTAATGCTGAGAATAATTTTCAGATGTCCCCCTCGGACCTGAAGATTATCAGCATCTTTGCCGATGAAGCACAGAGCCTGAAGAGATTTCGCCCCCGGGCCCGAGGGCGAATTAATCATATCGTTAAAAGGTCGAGCCATATTACAGTTATTGTTGATGAAGTGGAGGCTTAAGTGGGACGTAAAGTTCATCCGATGGGCTTCAGAATTGGTGTCATACGTGATTGGCAGGCAAAGTGGTATGCTGATAAGCACTATGCCGAGTTTTTGCGGGAAGACCTGAAAATCAGGCGTGCTATTCAATCAAGTTATTATGAAGCTGGCATCTCTCAGGTGGAGATTGACCGCCAGGCAAATAAGGTGGTGGTAACTATCTATACTGCCCGGCCGGGTGTTGTCATTGGACGGGGAGGACAGCGAGTTGATGAAGTGAGAAAGCAACTGGAGAGCCTTATCGGGAAGAGGATTCAACTGAATATTCAGGAGATTCGGCAGCCTGAGCTTGATGCCTATTTAGTAGCCAGGTCGGTAGCTGAGCAAATTGAACGCCGTGTTGCCTACCGGAGGGCTATGAAACAGGCAATTTTCCGCACTATTCAGGCTGGCGCTAAAGGAATGAGAATCAATTGTGCTGGTAGATTGGCTGGTGCTGAGATAGCTCGCCGTGAGATGACACATGAAGGGCAGGTGCCCCTCCATACGCTGCGGGCAGATATTGATTATGGCTTTACTGAGGCACGTACCACCCTGGGTCGGATTGGGGTAAAAGTGTGGATATATAAGGGTGAGATTCTTCCCGAACCTAAGGAAGTGAAGGTTGAGGAAACAGTGGCTGAAGCGGAGGAAGAAAAGCCTGTTGAGGTAGAAGCAAAGGCTGCTGAAGCGAAAGAAGAAAGGCCTGTTGAAGCAAAAGCGAAGGCCGCTGAAGCGGAGGAAGAAAAACCTGTTAAGGCAAAAGCGAAGGCTGCTGAAGCGGAAGAAGAGAAGCCTGTTGAGGTAGAGGCAAAGGCTACTGAAGCGGAGGAAGAAAAACCTGTTAAGGCAAAAGCGAAGGCTGCTGAAGCGGAAGAAGAGAAGCCTGTTGAGGTAGAGGCAAAGGCTACTGAAGCGGAGGAAGAAAAGCCTGTTAAGGCAAAAGCGAAGGCTGCTAAAGCGGAAGAAAAACCTATTGAAGCAGAGGCGAAGCCTAAAAAACCGAGGACGAGACGTACCAGCACAGCCGCCAGTAAGAGTGTAAAGGCAAAGCCAGCTAAGGAAGAAAAGAAAGAAGAGGAGAAGGATGGTACAGCCCAAGCGGGTGAAATACCGCAAGACTCATAAAGGGCGCCGTCGGGGTAAAGCCCAGGTAGGCAACGCAGTTGTGTTTGGTGATTACGGTTTGCAGGCGCTGGAGTCTGCCTGGCTCACTAACCGACAGATTGAAGCGGCACGGCGGGCGATGACTCGTTATATTCGCCGTAGCGGCCAGGTCTGGATACGCATTTTCCCGGATAAGCCGGTTACCAAGAAGCCAGCTGAAACCCGTATGGGTGGGGGTAAAGGACCTCCCGACCATTGGGTAGCTGTGGTCAAGCCGGGGAGAATGCTGTTTGAGATGGGGGGTGTCAGCGAGGAGATGGCTAAAGAGGCCATGCACCTGGCTTCATATAAGTTGCCTATACATACCCGGTTTGTGCTGGGGGAGAAAGAGATAATCGTTGATAACGATTCTGTAGATGAGGAGCTAGCGGGAGTTGAAGATTAAAGAAATTCGGGCACTCAAGCCCGATGAATTGACAAAGCAATTAGAGGCGGCTCATGAGGAGCTTTTTAACCTTCGTTTTCGCCTGACGACCAAGCAGTTGGTAAACCACCGTGAAATTCGCAGGGCGAAAAAGGAGATTGCCAAACTGAATACCATAATAAGGGAAAGGGAGCTAGGAATAAGGTAGGTTTTGAGTCTATGGAGAATAAACGTAAAATGAGAATCGGTCGTGTGGTAAGTGATAAGATGGATAAGACGGTGGTGGTGACCGTAGAAACACTTAGACATCACCCGCTATATAAGAAGACTCTCAGAAGAGCGGTTAAGTATAAAGCTCATGATGAAGAAAATGAGTGCAAGATAGGAGATATAGTCAGGATTATGGAGACACGTCCCTTGTCAAAAGAGAAACGGTGGCGAGTAGCCGAGGTGATAACCAAGAAGGAGTTAGTGGAGGTTCAACCCGAGGAAATAGGCTGAAACTAGTTTCAGGATAAAGATATGATTCAGAAAGAGACCAGACTTAAAGTAGCTGATAATACCGGTGCCCGCCAGCTTTTGTGCATTAATGTGCTCGGTGGCTCGGGTAAGAGATATGCCCGGGTGGGTGATGTCATTGTGGCTTCAGTAAAAAAGGCCACTCCAGTGGCAGTGGTGAAGAAGGGGGAAGTAGTCAAGGCGGTCGTCGTTCGCTGCGCTCAACCGTATCGGCGTCCCGATGGCTCTTATATCCGGTTTGATGAGAATGCTGCCGTTATTCTCTCCGAGAAGAATAACCCTAGGGGCACCCGAATATTTGGACCGGTAGCCAGGGAATTACGGGAGAAAAATTATACCAAGATTGTATCACTGGCACCTGAGGTTTTGTGAGGAGAACGGACGGTGAAGATTAGAAAAGACGATACTGTAGTGGTTGTTACCGGCAAGGATAGGGGCAGAAAGGGCAAGGTGCGTTTTGCTTACCCCGAGGATGGGAGACTACTTGTTGAGGGTGTCAATTTTATCAAACGACATACCCGGGCAAGAGGGCAGGTTAAACAGGCCGGTATAATCGAGCGAGAAGCACCGATTCATATATCGAATGTTAGGCTACTGTGCAGTAAGTGTAATCATCCAACCCATATTGGTTCCCGTTTTTTGGAGGACGGTAAGAAGGTTCGGTTCTGCCGTTCTTGTGGTGAGGTAATTGATTAAATGTCACCATTGAAAGAAAGGTATAGAAAAGATATTGTCCCTAGCCTGGTGGAGCTTTGCGGCTACAAGAATGTAATGCAGGTGCCCCGTTTGGAAAAGGTGGTGCTTGGTATTGGTGTAGGTGAGGCTATTCAGAATGCCAAGGCTCTGGAGGCGGCTGAGAAGGACTTGACGGCTATTTCAGGGCAACACCCGGTGATTACCAAGGCTAAGAAGTCTATTGCTGCCTTTAAGTTGAGGTCGGGGATGCCTATCGGGTTAAAGGTAACCCTGCGGGGGGAACGCATGTATGACTTCTTTGACAAGCTGGTAAATGCTGTCTTACCCCGCATACGCGAGTTTCAGGGGGTTTCCCCGGACTCTTTTGATGGTCGGGGCAACTACACACTCGGGATTAGGGAGCAGGTCATCTTTCCTGAAGTGGATTATGAGAAGATAGACAAAACGCGGGGACTGGAAGTGTCAATTATTACTACTGCTAAAACAGACGAAGAGGGTAGGCACCTGTTAAGGTTATTAGGTATGCCTTTCACTCGAAATTGAGGTGAGGATGGCTAAGAAGTCGAAAATTTTAAAATCGGAGCGTCCGGCCAAGTATAAAGTACAGCAGCATAATCGGTGTTACTTGTGTGGCCGGCCTCGTGCCTATATCCGGAAATTTGGCTTGTGCCGTATCTGCTTTCGTGGGCTGGCTCTGGCTGGCCAGATTCCCGGGGTGAGAAAATCAAGCTGGTAATTAAAATGAGTACGGAATAAGGGGGTAATGGTGACTATCTCTGATCCAATAGCAGATATGCTAACCCGAATACGCAATGCCATTATGGCGAGGCATGCTTCGGTGCTGATACCAGCCTCAAGGGTGAAGGCCAGTATTGCTCGAATCATTAAAGATGAGGGTTTTGTTAGTGATTATGAGGTGCTTAGTGGCAAGCCGCACCGAGTAATTAAGATTTATCTCAAATATGATGATAAGAATAAACCAGTCCTTTCCGGGTTGGAGCGGGTAAGCAAACCCGGGCTGAGGATGCATGTCCAGCAGCAGGAAATCCCCCGTGTTTATGGTGGTCTGGGTATTGCTATTCTGTCTACATCTAAGGGGGTGATGACCGGACAGCAGGCCTGGCGCCAGGGGATTGGCGGTGAACTTTTGTGCTATTTGTGGTAGACCAATATCTGGGGAGTAGTTATGTCTAGAGTAGGGCGAATGCCAATAACTGTACCACCGGGGGTGGTGGTAGATGTTAAAAAAGATGGGGTCAGGGTGACCGGACCTAAAGGGGAGTTACGTCGTCGTTTCAACCCCGATATATCTATTACCCTTGACAATGACAGCCTAGTAGTAACGCGGCCTAGTGATAGTAAGGAGCATCGTTCCCTGCACGGATTAACCCGCAGCCTTTTGGCTAATATGGTTGAAGGGGTAACTAACGGTTTTGAGAAGAACCTTGAGATAGTTGGTGTGGGTTATCGGGCTGAGAAAGCAGGGGATAAGATAGTAATGCGTATCGGCTTTTCGCATACGGTAGAGGTATCACCGTTGCCGGGTATCTCCCTGGCTGTCGAGGGGGCAAATCGAATTAAGGTTACGGGGATTGACAAGGAAGTGGTCGGCGAGATGGCCGCCGAAATTCGGGCCGTCCGCCCCCCTGATGCGTATAAGGGTAAGGGTATTAGATATGCCGGAGAGTTAGTTCATCTTAAACCCGGTAAGGCCGGTAAGGCAATAGGGATGAGGGAGTAATGGCTAAGAGTGGACTAAAGACAGCTCGTATCAGAAGACACCGTCGGGTCAGGGCCAAGGTGGAAGGCACAATCTCTAGACCTCGTTTGTGCGTCTTCCGTAGTTTGAACCATATTTATGCTCAGGTTATTGATGATGAGCAAGGGCATACGCTGGCCTCGGCCTCAACCCTTGACTCGGAAATAAAAAATGGTGCCACAGATGGTAAGGTAAAGATGGCTGGGGCCGGGCTCGTCGGTTCTCTGGTGGCTAAGCGGGCCCTGAGTGAAGGGATAAAACAGGTGGTTTTTGACCGCGGCGGGTATAAATACCATGGCCGGGTTAAAGCCTTGGCTGAGGCAGCTCGGCGTGAGGGACTGAAATTTTAAGGGGGGATGGTTTTAAAATAGATGAGAGTGGTGGTAAGTAAGATAGACCCGACCGAACTGGCACTGACTGATAAGCTGGTCTATATTAATCGTGTGTCTAAGGTGGTGAAAGGGGGGAGACGCATGAGTTTTAGTGCCCTGTCAGTAACCGGTGATGGTAACGGATATGTCGGCGTTGGTATCGGTAAGGCTAACACGGTGCCAGTGGCGATTAACAAAGCTAATGCTATTGCCCGGAAGAACTTGATTAAGGTCCCGTTAGCGGGGACTACTGTTCCTTATAAAGTAAGGGTTAAATTTGGGGCAGCCGAGGTCCTGCTGAAACCAGCCGGACCAGGTACCGGTATCATTGCCGGTGGTAGTATCCGGGCTGTGCTTGAGGCAGCTGGGATTAAAGATATTTTGACTAAATCGTTGGGCAGTTCGAACAAGATTAATGTGGCTAAGGCAACGATGCTTGCCCTCAGTCAATTTAGGAACCCGCAGGAGGAGCTAGCCAAACGTAAGTCAGCCCCCGAGGTGGAAGAGGTAACGTCTAATGGCTAGGCTATGTGTTACCTGGGTCAAAAGTGGTATTGGCTATGCTGAGGACCAGAAGAGGACACTGAAGGCTCTTGGCTTTCATCGGTTAAATCAGAGTGTTACTCATGATGATTCAGCCTCAATTCGGGGCATGATTAACAAGGTGAGGCATCTAGTTAAAGTGGAGGTAGCAGACTCGTGAGGCAGGATAAACTCTCGCCGCCCGCTGGTGCTAAGAAGGCTAGAAAGCGGGTGGGCCGGGGAGACAGCAGTGGACACGGCACCTATTCAGGGCGGGGTTGTAACGGGCAGAAATCGCGTGCCGGCTATAAGATGAACCGTGGTTTTGAAGGTGGGCAGCTACCTTTAATCAGGCGCTTGCCCAGAAAACGCGGCTTCACTAATATTTTTAGGACAGAATATAGCGTTGTCAATATAGGTAAGCTCAGTATATTTGAGGCTGGGGGTGAGGTAACACCAGAGAGGTTGGTGGAGGCTGGAGTGCTGAAGTCACTACGGCACCCGATTAAGATTCTGGCTGAAGGTGATATTAGTTATCCCCTGGTAGTAAAGGCACACAGGTTCTCGGCTGCGGCTAAAGCCAAGATTGAGGCAGCCGGGGGTAAGGTGGAGAAGGTGGAGTATGCAGCCAGGGCGAAGTAGACCACGCCTGTTTCAGGCGATGCTTGATGCCTTCCGTCTACCCGATTTAAGACGGCGAATTCTCTTTACCCTGGGTATGCTGGTCGTTTTTCGCTTTGTAGCTCATGTGCCTCTTCCCGGGGTGGACCCTGAGGCCTTGCAGCAGCTGTTTGAGCGTAACGCCATGCTAGGTATGCTTGATATGTTTAGCGGCGGTGCCATGAGGTATTTCAGCATAGCCGCGATGGGGATTTATCCCTATATAACGGCTTCAATTATAATGAGCTTGCTGACGCCGGTTATACCCCGGCTACAGACTCTTTCTCAGGAAGGGGAGGCAGGCAGGAACAAGATTAATCTCATTACCCATTGGTTGACCGTGCCGATGGCAGGTCTCGCCGGTTATGGGCAGATAATCTTGCTTCGGCATGAAGGTGCTATCGCTGGCGCTGGAATGCTGCCGACAGTAGCCATGGTTATAGCAATGATAGCCGGCACCATGTTCCTGGTCTGGCTGGGTGAGCTTATTACTGAATACGGTATTGGTAATGGAGTATCTATAATAATCTTTGGCGGTATTGTGGCTGGTTTACCGGAAATGATCGGGCAAGGTTTTCTGGCTAAGGAGCAGTTTGGCGGCTTGGCAGTTTATGTTCTCATCGCCTTGGCCACTATTCTGGTAATAGTTATCTTCACTGAGGCGCATCGTCGTATCCCTGTTCAGTATGCCAAAAGCGTCTTTCGTGGTGGCCGTATGTATAGACAGGCGGGCTCAACCCATATTCCATTGCGGGTAAATACAGCCGGCATGATACCCCTTATCTTTGCTATGGCTATAGTAGTGTTCCCGGGTATGGTAGCCAGCTATTTTGCTGGCCCGGAAACGGACCCTAACTTTGCCAATACTATTATGAATTTGTTTAGTCCTAACGCAGCACTACCTAAGGGTCTATTTTACTGGGGGCTCTATTTCCTGCTGGTAATTGGCTTTGCTTTCTTTTATACCTTTGTGATGTTCCAGCAGCAGGATTTGCCCGGTGCCCTGCAGCGGCAGGGAGGATTTATTCCCGGCATTCGGCCAGGGAAACATACTGCTGATTATCTTAACGGGGTCATGAAGCGTATTACCTGGGCAGGAGCTCTTTTTCTAGCCCTGGTGGCGATAATACCCTTCCTGGCTCGTGAGGTTACTAATGTCCAGGTGATACAGCTATCCAGCATGGGTTTACTTATTGTGGTTGGTGTCGTTTTGGATACTATGAAGCAGATAGAGGCGCAGTTGGTGGTGCGCCGCTATGAAGGCTTTATCAAATAGAGGTGAAGGGTGTATATTGTTCTATTGGGTGCTCCCGGCGCAGGTAAGGGAACGCAGGCTGCTTACGTAGCTCGGAAGCTGAATTTGGTTCATGTTGCTACCGGTGACCTGTTCCGGCAGGCAATAGAGCAGGGGACCGAGTTAGGAATGCAGGCTAAGTCTTATATGGAGAAGGGAATTCTGGGCCCTGACGAAATAACAATAAGGATGGTTCTGGAGCGTATGTCGGCTCCAGATTGTGAGGCTGGGGTGGTCTTTGATGGCTTCCCCAGGAATATGGAGCAGGCTAGGGCGTTAGATAAAGCCCTGGCCAAGCAGAATAGGGTTGTAGATAGGGTGATATATATAAAGGTCTCTGAAGAGAAGCTTCTGAAGCGGCTCAGCGGGCGCTGGATTTGCCGTGACTGTCAGACGCCGTATCATGCCGTTGATTCTCCACCCAAGGTGCAGGGCAGGTGTGGTAAGTGTGGCGGTGAGTTATATCAACGCCCTGATGATACTGTAGAAACAGTTAAGAAACGGTTACAGGTCTATTCCGCCGAGACGGCTCCTCTTATTGATTATTATAATCGGGCGAATAGGTTAACCGAGGTAGATGGGGAGGGGGGCATAGACGAGGTGGGGGGTAGAATAATTGCCGTTCTTCGTGGGGAGAGTGTGGCTAAGTGAGTATAATTATCAAGTCTGACCGAGAGATTGCTATTATGCGGCAGGCAGGCAGGATTGTGGCTACTATACTGGAGATAATGAGTGAGCAGGTGAAGCCGGGGATGAAGACTAAGGAGTTGGATATTATCGCGGCTAGAGAGCTGGAGAGACTGGGAGCTAAGCCCTCGTTTAAGGGATACCACGGGTTTCCCGCTAATCTCTGTGTGTCAGTGAATGACGAGATAGTGCATGGAATTCCCGGGGAGAAGGTTTTAGACGATGGTGATATTGTATCCCTTGACTTTGGCGCCATTTTTAAGGACTTTCAGGGTGATGCTGCGGTAACAGTAGGTGTAGGCAAGGTTAGCCCGCAGGCTGAACAGCTTATGGAGACTACTGAAGGTGCGCTGAAGGCCGGGATTGCGGCTGCTCATGCCGGAGCAAGGTTAGGAGACGTTTCGGTCGCTATTCAGGACTATGCCGAGTCAAGGGGCTATTCGGTGGTGCGTGAGTATACCGGGCACGGTATTGGCCGAGAGATGCATGAGGAACCCCAGATACCCAACTTTGGTTCTCCAGGAGTGGGACCGGTGTTGAGGAAGGGGATGGCCCTCGCTCTGGAACCTATGGTGAATATTGGAGACTGGCATACCCGGCTGGGTAACGACCACTGGGTAGTGCTTACCGCTGACGGGAGTCTTTCAGCACACTTTGAGCATACTATTGCTATTACCAATGGTGAACCAGAGGTGCTTACTGTTTTATAGATAAGGGGGTTTATGCCTAAGAAGGAAGCTATTGAGGTTGAGGGGACAGTGGTGGAGTGTTTGCCCAATGCTATGTTTCGTGTTGAGCTACCTAATGGACATGGAGTGTTAGCTCATATTTCGGGTAAGATAAGGAAGCATTATATTAGAATTTTATTGGGCGATAGGGTGTTAATAGAGCTTTCTCCTTATGACCTGAACCGGGGTAGAATTACCTACCGGTTTACATAATGGTATTAATTAGGTAATATAGAGGGTGTTTAAAGAGGATTTATCATGAAAGTCAGAGCTTCAGTTAAGGTCAGGTGTGAAAAGTGTCGGGTGGTGAAACGGCGGGGGGTGGTCAGGATTATTTGTTCTAACCCGAGACATAAACAGAGGCAGGGCTAATTTTGCTGCTGGTAAGGAGGGAATCATGCCGCGTATAGCCGGGATAGATATACCGAGAAATAAGCAAATTAGGGTGTCGCTACAGTATATCCATGGCATTGGCTCTACTTTGAGCCAGAAAATTCTAGCTCAGACTGATATTAATCCTGATGCTAAGGCGGATAGTCTTACTGAGGAAGAGGTTAATCGTCTCCGGGAGCTTATTGACCATGAGTATAGGGTTGAGGGTGAGCTTAGAAAAGAGGTTAACCTTAACATAAGGCGTCTCATTGACATTAGTAGCTACCGGGGTATGAGGCATCGCTATAGCTTGCCGGTCAGGGGGCAGCGAACACGAACCAATGCTCGTGCCCAGCGTGGTCCTCGTAAGACGGTAGCGGGTAGAGGGCAGAGGCGCGGTGCGACCAAGAAATAATTAAGCGTATATAAATTTAAAGGAGAATAGAATGCCAGGGAAGCGAGTCAGACCAAGAAGACGAGAGCGTAAGTCTATTCCAGCGGGGAGAGCCTATATTCAGGCCACTTTTAATAATACTATAATCACTCTTACCGACCCTGAGGGGAATACTATTGCTTGGGGGAGTTCGGGCACGGTCGGGTTTAAGGGTTCACGCAAAGGTACTCCCTATGCTGCCCAGATGGCTGCTCGGGATGCAGCACGGAAGGCTATGGAGCATGGCTTGCGCCAGGTAGAGGTTTATGTTAAGGGTCCGGGCAGTGGGCGTGAGGCGGCAATTCGTTCTCTCCAGAACTCAGGGCTTTTTATTACCAGTATTAGGGATGTGACTCCTATTCCGCATAATGGTTGTCGCGCACCTAAAAGAAGGCGGATATAAGGGGTAAAGAAATGGGAAGATATACAGCAGCTGTTTGTCGGTTATGTCGCCGTAGTGGTGAGAAGTTAATGCTTAAAGGTAGCAGGTGTCTTACTCCTAAATGTGCCATGGACAAGCGGGGTAAACCCCCGGGGCAGCAGTTACGCCGGCGGCGCCGGGTCTCTGACCGCGGTCTTCAATTGAGGGAGAAGCAAAAAGCCCGCAATACCTATGGAATTATGGAGAGGCAGTTTAGGCAGTTTTTTGCTCAAGCTGAGAGGCAGTCGGGCATCACCGGGGAAAACCTGCTGGTGCTGCTTGAGAGGCGGCTGGATAATGTAGTATATCGTTTAGGCTTCGCTGATTCCCGCCCCCAGGCTCGTCAGCTGGTTCAGCATGGGCATATTTTACTCAATGGACGCAAGACAGATATACCTTCCTGTCTGGTTAAAGAGGGTGACACCATTAGCTGGAGAGAGGGAAGTACTAAGACCGAGTATTATAAACAACTGCTTGAGAGTATTGAGAGCAAAACTGTTTTGGGTTGGTTGGGCCTGGATAGGCAGAACCTGGTTGGTCAGATTTTGTCTTTACCTGTCCCTGAGGATGCTGGCGCTAAATTTGATGGGAAAACTATAGTTGAATACTACTCGCGGTAGGTTGTTCAATAAGGAGGTAGCCCTTTGTCTCATCTAGTAATACCTAACATTGAGTGCATTGAAAGTGGGGATAGTTTTGGGCGGTTTTTCGCTGAGCCCCTGGCGAAAGGCTTTGGTATTACTCTGGGTAATGCCTTACGGCGAGTGCTGCTTGGCTATATCCCCGGGGCAGCAGTGACCCGGGTTAGGATTGAGGGAATTCAGCACGAATTCTCTCCCATCCCTAATGTGAAGGAAGATACTGTAGAGTTTTTACTCAATGTTAAAGCATTGAGGTTCAAACCTATCTCCGGTAATCCTGGCAGGTTGACACTGGAGGTGGAGGGGGAGGGGCGAGTTTGTGCTGCTGATATTAACGTCTCCACCGACTTTGAAATTGCTAACCCTGAGCTTTATCTAGCTACCTTGGATTCGCCTGAAGCCAGGCTCTATGTCGAGCTTGATGTGGACCTGGGTGAGGGCTATATGGAGGCCGAGCCCGGTGACGATTTGCCGGTAGGCACAATCCCGGTGGATGCTATCTTTACTCCAGTACGCAAGGTTAATTTTATCGTTGAGCCAGTTCACGTTGGACGGGAGACTGGCCGTGAGCGGTTGCGTCTGGAGGTGTGGACGGATGGGACTATATCACCGATAGATGCTATCAGCCAGGGTGCGAGCATTTTGGTAAGCCAACTCTCTCCGTTTGTCAATTATGTGGCTGTTTCCCAGGTAGAGGAGGAACAGCTCGCTCGTCTGTCTATTCCTGATGAAAAATATAATATGCCTGTAGAGCAGCTGGACTTATCGGTGCGTACTATGAATTGCTTAAGGCGCGGCGGTATCTCTACGGTGGGAGAGCTCGTAAGTAAGGGTGAGAAGGAGTTGATGGCGCTAAGGAATTTTGGTCAGAGGTCTAAGCAAGAGTTAGAGGAGCGTCTCAATGAGTTGGGGCTCTCGCTTACTCCACCGGTTGAAGAGGGGGAAGAAGAGGAAGAGCCCGCTCAGCCGGAGGAAGTGGCAGATTCATCTGCTGGAGAGGTAGAAGAGAATCAAGCTAGCGAATGATAATTATGATAGTTTTACTCGGTCATTTACTGGGGTGTGATTAGTATGAGGCATAAAGTAGCCGGTAGAAAATTAGGCAGGGATACAGGTCACCGCAGGGCGATGTATCGTAACCTGGTAACTGACCTCTTGGGTTACGAGAAGATTACCACTACTGAGGCTAAAGCTAAGGAAGTACGTGGCTTGGCGGAGAAGATGATTTCACTGGGGAAAGAAGGTGGGCTTAACTCCCGTCGCCAGGCATTGACATTTATTATAGATAAAAAGGTAGCCGAGAAGGTATTTACCGAGCTTGCCCCGAGGTATGCTGAGCGTCCTGGTGGCTATACCCGTATCACCAAATTAGGAATCAGGTTGGGTGATGGCGCAGCTATGGTTCAGCTTGAGTTGGTAGAGTAGAGGCAGGTGGCCAACTTGGCAGCGATCACCAGGATGGTGTTGGTTGTGGAGTATGATGGCACAGGCTACCACGGTTTTCAGTTACAGGCTACTTTGCCTACTGTTCAAGGGGAAATAGAAAAAGCACTTTTAAAACTTAGCGGAGAGAGGATTCGGGTGATGGCGGCCAGCCGGACTGATGCCGGCGTTCATGCTAGAGGTCAGGTGGTCAGTTTCCGGAGTAAATCGCAGTTGCCCCCGCAGACATTTGTTAACGGACTGAATTATTATCTACCGGGGGACATTGCCGTTAAGGCTGCCTATAGAGCAGACGATTCTTTTAATGTCAGGCGTGATGCTGTTAGCCGGGAGTATAAATACTATATATTAAATAGTTTAACCCCATCTCCAATCAGAGAGGGTTTCTCTTACCAGGTGGGTGGACATCTGGATATTGAAGCGATGAATCAGGCATGTCAGGCGCTTATCGGTGAGCATGACCTTGCCTTATTTGCCAGCTCTCTGGGGGTGGAGATAAAGAGCACAGTGCGCAGGGTATATAGGGCAGAAGTAGAGACGGATGAAGATATGGCTGTTTTTAATATGGTAGCTAACTCTTTCTTGCCTCATCAGGTACGCAATACGATAGGCACACTAATCAGGGTTGGTTTGGGTAAGATGAAGGTTGATGAGTTCTGTAGTATAATTGAGGAGAAGAAGCCCGGTCTGGTAGGGCCGGCGGCACCGCCTCGTGGGCTGTGCCTTGTGCAGGTGAATTATCCCTGCCCCTTTGAGGAAAAAATATAGATGAAGACTTATAGTACTAAGGTGTCTGATATCAAGCGAGAGTGGCATGTTATTGATGCCTCAGATAAAATTCTGGGTAAGGTAGCCACTCAGGCAGCTGGCTTACTTATGGGTAAGCATAAACCAATGTTCAGCCGTAGTCTGGACACGGGTGATTTCGTGGT
>Ga0265594_1001657_pt1 | contig 17062 bp, 16 predicted proteins | sample saktaG_11_FD_190147 | JGI IMG/M metagenome (GOLD analysis project Ga0265594, IMG submission 190147) | Saline water microbial communities from Sakinaw Lake, British Columbia, Canada - sak_2011_5_24_80m | ecosystem: Environmental > Aquatic > Non-marine Saline and Alkaline > Saline ... | reverse complement strand
TACTCTTTAATTATTATCTACAAATCTTAACTAATTTCGGTTAGAAATTAAATGATTTAAGCGATACCCTTTTGGTTTGATTTTAGATGATTTAATACGATCAATTGACAATGTTTGAGGGGTATGCTATACTTTACATAATATGCGAAAAGCCTTACGAAAAGGCATAGGCGAATAAATAATTTGTAGCATTTGCATATCATTCGTAAATTAGCATTATATCAACATGAATTATCAAAAAATATGTTCAGATTTATTAAAGGATTTACCTCAAAGAACAGTTAGTGTTATTGAGCGTCGTTTTGGTTTGAAAACTGGCGTGAGAGAAACCCTAGAAGCAATTGGATCTAGCTATGAGATTACTAGAGAAAGAGTTCGTCAGATTGAAAACGAAGGATTTGCTAAGATAAAACCAAGAGTAAAAGAAGACCAAAGCATTGCTAAGCATTTTCAAAAAGCTTTTGCTAGTTTTGGTGGTGTTAAGAAAGAGGAAGATTTAGTTAATGTAATTGGCAAAGATAAAAACCATGCTTTATTTCTATTAACTTGCTTAGATGGCTTTGAAAGAGTTCCGGAAGACAATAGTTTTTATACTTATTGGGCTGATAGCAAGAGCTCTGTAACTAAAGCCAAGAGTACTGTTAAAGCAACCATCGCTAATTTAAACAAGCAAAAGAAGGTTCTTAAATTAGCTGATAGTTCATATATTGATATTTCTAAAAATATTCAAAAAAGTTCTGATAAAAAATATGGCCTAAGCCACTGGATTGAAATTAATCCCAAAGGGATAAAAGACAAGGCCTACTTAGTTTTAAGAGACCAAGCTAAGCCGGTTCACTTTGCTCAAGTTGCCATTATGATTGGTAATAACACTCATACAGCTACTGTTCATAACGAACTTATAAAAGATGACAGATTCGTTCTAGTTGGTAGAGGACTCTATGCTTTAAAAGAATGGGGCTATACACCAGGTATTGTTAGAGATATTATTACTAAAACTATAAAAGATTCTAAAAGAGCATTATCTAAAGAAGAAATTTTAACCAAAGTTTCCAAGCAACGTTTTGTTAAAGAGAATACAATTGCTCTTAATTTACAAAATAGAAATTATTTCTTGCGTAATTCTCAAGGAAAGTATACAATAAAGGAAGCATAACAAGTTTTCTATTGTATTAAATGTTTGATTCATTAAAAATATTAATGCCCACACTTGAAAAAGTTTGGGAAATTGTTAAAGTTTGGTGGTGGCTACCAATGCCTTTTATATTGTGGTCGCCTTTTTCTTTTCTTTGGAAATGGTGGAGAACAGAAAAGTTTCTTAAAGAAAACCCGAGCACTATTCTAGAAATTAAAATTCCTCAGGAGGTTTTAAAGCCAATTAGGGCGATGGAAGTTGTCTTGGATGGCTTATGGCAAATTCTTTACGATGCTCCAGATCGTTATTATGAAAAATGGATTGAGGGAAAGGTTATTCTCTCATATTCTTTTGAAATAGTTTCTATCGGAGGAGAACCTCATTTCTATATCAAAATCCCCAAGTCCAATAAAGATTCGGTTGAGGCAGTTATTTATGCTCAATATCCGACAGCTGAGATTTCAATCGTTGAGGATTATGTTAAGCGTATTCCTAGTGATATTCCTAATAAAGATTGGGATCTTTGGGGTACGGATTATAAACCATTGAAACCCAGTCCTTATCCAATTAAAACCTATTTAGAGTTTGAATCAGAGAGAGAGGCCTTAGAAGAAAAAAGAATTGATCCCATAGCGACCTTACTTGAATCTATGGCTAAAATAGAAAAAGGCGAAGAGCTTTGGGTCCAAATAACCGCTAGTCCAGTTACTAATCAGGAAGTTCCGTGGGTAACAGAGGGAGAAAAAATAAGAGATGAGCTTTCTAAAAGAACAGAGAAGAAACCACCTTATAAATCAATACTTTTAGAGGCGGCCGACCTTCTTGTCGCCGGAAATCCTCCTGGAGGAGCTATTAAAGAAGAAAAAAAAGAACTTCTTCCTCCTGAAATGAAACTAACAATGGGAGAAAGAGATATTGTTAACGCTATAGAGAGGAAAATGGCTAAAAGAGGTTTTAATACAAACATTAGATTTATTTATCTTGGTAAAAAAGATGTTTTCTTTAAGCCAAAGCTTCGTCTTGCCTTATCATATTTTTCTAATTTCGCTACCCAAAATCTTAATATGCTTGTTCCTTATGGTCAGCCGTTCATAACAAAGATTGCTAAAAAACTATTTTTCTTTAGAAATGTTTTTTATGAGAGAAAACTATACTCAAGAAAAAGAAAAATGTTTAGTAATTATGCCAAAAGGAATCATCCTTTATTTCCAGGGAGTAGAAAATTTCCATCTAGCTTTGTTTTAAATGTAGAAGAATTAGCCAGCATATTTCATTTTCCGGGAAAAAGTTCTGCTCCAGCCCCATTTATTAAAAGAATTGAAACTAAAAAAGGTGAGGCCCCTACGGGTCTGCCGACAGAATGATGAGTGAAATTAATTTCTTTGCACAAACTAATTTTAGAAATACCGAAAAAAAGTTTGGTATAAAAATTGACGACCGTCGTCGTCATGTTTATGTTATTGGTAAAACTGGTATGGGGAAAACAGCCATGTTACAGAATATGGCCATTCAGGATATTCAAAACGGTAATGGTATTGGCTTTGTTGATCCTCATGGTGAAGCGGCCGAAGAATTACTTAAGTATGTGCCTTCAAACAGGATTAATGATGTTGTTTATATCAACCCTGGCGATCTAGATTTTCCGATTGCTTTTAATGTTATGGAGAATGTTGGCTTAGCTTATCGTCATTTAGTTGCTGGTGGGTTAATGGGTGCTTTTAAGAAAATTTGGCCAGATGTTTGGTCAGGAAGAATGGAATATATTTTAAATAATACTATTTTAGCTCTTTTAGAATATCCTGGTTCTACCTTGCTTGGAATAAATAGAATGCTTTCTGACCCCGACTTTCGTAAAAAGGTGGTTGAAAAAGTTACTGACCCGATTGTTAAATCATTCTGGGTTAATGAGTTTGCTCGTTATGCTCAAAAATATGAAACTGAAGCAACAGCTGCTATTCAAAATAAAGTTGGTCAGTTCATATCAGCTCCTCTTATTAGGAATATTATTGGACAAGTGAAATCAACTATTAATATGAGAGAAATAATGGATGATAAGAAGATTTTAATAATGAATTTATCTAAAGGACGCATTGGAGAAGATAACTCTCGTCTTTTAGGAGCTTTGCTTATTACTAAGCTTCAATTAGCAGCCATGTCTAGGGTTGATATTCCCGAAGCTGAAAGAAAGGATTTCTTTCTTTATGTTGATGAATTCCAAAACTTTGCCACCGAATCATTTGCTAACATTCTTTCTGAAGCTAGAAAATATAGGTTGGCTTTGATTTTAGCTCATCAATATATAACTCAAATGGATGAAACGGTTAGAGACGCTGTTTTTGGTAATGTCGGAACCTTGATATCATTCAGAATAGGTGCTGAAGATGCTGAATTTATAGAAAAAGAGTTTTCTCCTGAATTCTATGCTACCGATATTGTTAATTTAGCTAAGTATAATATTTATTTGAAATTAATGATTGATGGTTTGGCTGGTCGGCCTTTTTCGGCAACAACCTTGCCACCATTTGAAGCAGAAAAGATCTCTAATGTTGATAAAATTATTAATGAATCTCGTGAAAGATATGCTAATTCTCGTCAAAAAGTTGATCAAGATATAATTGAATGGGCTGGACTTGAAAATATAATGGAAACATCTATGCCGATAAAGAAAGCTGAGCAGGTTTTGTATGACGCAATTTGTGCTTCTTGTGGCAAATCAACAAAAGTTGTTTTTGAACCAGATGGAAAAAGACCTATTTATTGTAAGAATTGTTTGAAGAAAACAAAGAAGCCCGCTCCACAAGGGATTTCTCTAGAAAAGGCATTTGATCAAGAAGCAGTTTCTTTTAGTAGGAAAAAAGAGAGAAAAAAAGTTGATTTATCAGAATTAAGAGAAAGCTTGAGTGAAGCAATGAAAGAAGATGAAAACAGTTAAAGACTTTGATGTAAAAAATAAGAGAGTATTATTGAGGGTTGATTTTAATGTGCCCTTGGATGATAGGGGCGAAGTTCAAGACGATTTCAGAATCAAACAAACTATTCCTACCATAACTTACCTCCAAAACAAAGGAGCTATTCTTGTTTTGGCAACTCATAGATCTGATGACAGAAGTTTAGCTTCTATCTGGAAAAGATTAGGCGAGTATATAGATACTACAAATATAGAGTTTTTGGATAACTTGAGATTAAATGAAGGAGAAGAAGTTAACAGTCAATCTTTTTCAAAAGAGCTTGCTTCTTTAGCCGATATCTATATCAATGATGCTTTTGGTGTTTGTCATAGAAAACACGCTTCAATTGTTGGAATAACTAAATACCTACCATCAGGAGCCGGGCTTTTATTAGAAAAAGAGATGAAAGTTCTTTCCATGATTTTAAAAAACCCAAAATATCCGCTAACGGCAATAATCGGTGGAGCTAAAATTCAAAGCAAGGCCAAAGTAATTAAAAATTTCCTAAAAATAGCTGACAATGTTCTTATCGGAGGGAAAATTGGTTTTGATTTAAAAGAAAAATCTGCTAAACTATATATTCCCGTTGATTATAACAATAAGCTAGATATCGGGCCAAAAACAATAAAGATATTTCAAGAAATAATTAAAAAAAGTAAGATGATTGTTTGGGCTGGTCCTATGGGTAAATTTGAAGATTCATTATATGAGAAAGGAACCAAGAAAATCGCAAAAGAAATTGCTAATAGCAAGGCGTTTAAAGTTGCTGGAGGGGGGGACACTATTAATGCTTTAAGGAAATATAGGTTAAGAGATAAATTTGATCATGTATCAACTGGTGGCGGAGCAATGCTAGCATTTTTAGCAGAAGAAAAACTCCCCGGATTAGTTGCATTAGAAAAATGGAGATAAAGAATTTGAAAAAAGTCGCCACTAGAATTAGAAAGGCGATAAAGAATAAAGAAAGAATAATTATCTATGGTGATTCTGACATGGATGGTGTTTGTTCGGTTATTATTTTAAAAGAATGTATTAAAAATTTAGGGGGAGATATTACTGAGATTTACTTTCCTGACAGAGAGATAGAGGGTTACGGAATAAACAAGATTGCTTTAAATAATTTAAGGAGTCATGCTCCTGCATTATTGATTGCTCTAGATTTGGGCATCGGGAACTTTAAAGAAGTGGATATTGCTAATAAAATGGGCTTCAGTGTTATAATTGTTGATCATCATGAAATACCAGATAAGGTTCCTAATGCTGATATTATAGTTGATCCAAAGCAAGAAGGAGACAAATACCCGTTTAAGCTGTTTGCTAATGTCGGTCTTGTTTATAGATTATCAATCGTTCTATTAAAAGATAAAATGACCGATAGTTTAAGAAAGGATTTCTTAGAATTGGCAGCCATGGCAACAATCGCTGATATGATGCCACAAACTGATGATAACGAAGAAATTATATTGGAAGGGCTTAGTTCTTTGAGGAATAGTTGGCGACCGGGGATTCAAGCTCTTTTGGAGCTAGAGTTTATTAATTCTTTATCTTTGATGTATCAGGTTAATAAAATGAATTCTCTTATGAATCTTAGAGATATCGGTGAGAAAACACCAACCGCTTTTCGTCTATTAACCATTTCTAATATAGAAGACGCTGGAAGAATGGTTGAGAAATTACTAGAGAAAAGTATTGAAAAAAAGAGAAAGATAAAAGACATATTGGAACAAGTTGAAGCAAGAATTTCATTTAAAAAAGATAGTATCATCTTTGAAGGAGATTCTTCTTGGGAACTAGTTCTTCTTGGTATAGTTTGTTCCATTACGACTCAAAAACATAATAAGCCAGTTTTTCTTTACCGTAAAGACAAAGAAGATAGTCAGGGAAGCATCAGGGCACCTAAGGATCACAATGTTGTAGAAGCCATGAAAACATGCTCTAAGTATTTTATGACATATGGAGGGCATCCTACAGCAGCTGGTTTTAGAGCTAAGAATAAGAATCTAGACAAGGCCAAGGAGTGTTTAATAGAATATTATTATAATAAATAAAAAATGAAGAAGATAACTATATATACAGATGGTGGATCAAGAGGAAACCCAGGTCCATCGGCAATAGGGGTAGTTTATGTTAATGAAAAAAATCAGACCATTAAAGAATGTTCTGAATATTTAGGAGATAAGTTAACTAACAATGAAGCAGAATATATGGCTGTCATTTTTGCTTTAAAAAAGTTTAAAGCTTTGTTTGGAAAAGAAATGGCTAAAAAATCAGAGGTTGAAGTAAAATCCGACTCAGAGTTAATGGTTAAACAGCTTAATGGAGAATACAAAATAATAAACGGAAACATTCAACCATTATTTCTAGATATCTGGAATCTTAAAACAGATTTCTTAAAAGTAAAATTCAAGCAAATTCCTCGCGAAAAAAACAAAGATGCTGATCGTCTTGCTAATACAGCCCTAGATGCCAAATCCAAAACCCAGAAATTGATATAAAAAAAGCCCAAGCAAGACAGCGTCTTGAATGGACTTTGTTGTAAATAGTCTTGAATTGTGTTAGGTTCTGTTCTCTTTCGCCTTTGTTTGCAAGTAATATTCGCTTTGTTGATCTCTTTCGGATTTTTCAGGAACATTCATAGAATCAGATCCAGAAATTGCCCTAGATAATATTGCAATAGCTTCACTTGTTCCTAAAGCTCCGTGCATTGCACCGACACAAAGGAAAGATTCAGCAATCTCATAAGCTTTTGAACGATGCTCTGGCGGTAATTTTTCAACCTACCTATTAAAGCTTGCTATTAAAGGAACATTCTCAATATTCATACTTTCTCCTTTCAATCTATATTTACTTGTTAATTTGCTGTTTCAAACTATTTCCAATATTATCATAAATATTTATATAAGTCAATATTTTTTAACCAAAAAACCGCTAGCAAATAGCGGTTTTGGAAAACCTAGTCTGGTACAAGACTTTGGCCTATCATCCACTTACATTATAGCAAATCAGGAGATATTGTCAAGTATCTTCTGTGGATAAACGAAAGGCTGTGGAGGTGAGGGGAATCGAACCCCCAAGCTTTTGGATGATAAGCCAAAGCTTGTTCCAAACCACCCCCACAGCATTTTTATTATATCACGAAAATTTCTATAAACAAAAAGGAGGCTATCGCCTAATAATAGCGCCCTCCTTTTTGTTGTCTTAGCAAGACCGTAAGCCGAATTTTGTTTTATGTGATTATCTATCTAAGCGAACTACTTTTTCCAAAAAAATGAGTCGTATCTCGTTTTTTTGGTTTGTTCTTGCACTCAGCAAGGATTTTGCCGTTTCACCCCTCCGATGGACATCGGAGGATTCGCCCTATATCCTGCATAGCAGGATCGGGCGCCTGACTCTTTCGAGTTTAAGGCGTCACTGTTCGCACCTCTCCCGACTCGACCTGATAAAGGTATAGAGTTTAGGGGATAGTCTTATTAGGAACTATTGCTGTTGACCCCGCTAAACGGGGGAGTGTTCGGACTTTCCTCCTTTCTATATAGAATATAGAAAAGCAATCACTCGTCTTGCTAAGACATCTGCACAATAGCATGCCCAAAGTATTTGTCAAGTCATGAAGTTTATAGTATACTTAATTCATGAAGATAAGGTTAATCAAAACCCACTTTATAGAAACATCGGATAAGTTAGATGATGTTGTTTCTAGATATGTTTTGCCTGTTATTGCAGAAGGAGATATGGTTGTTTTTGCTGAAAAGATAATTGCTATTATGCAAGGAAGAGTGATTTATAAGAAAGATTTAAAGGTTGGATTTTGGGCAAACTTTCTTTCTAAATTTGCGATGAAAACTCCTTATGGATTTTCGGTCGGTAATCCTTTAAAAATGCAAACGGCTATTAACTTAGCTGGCTTGCCTAGAATATGGTTAGCTTCTTTTATTGGAGGAGTAGGAAAATTATTTGGAGCTAGAGGTCTTTTCTATATCGTAGCTGGAAATCAAATTAGCCAGATAGATGGCTTCTATGGAGATGCTTTTCCTCAATATGCAGACATAGGCATATTAGGACCGAAGGATTCTTCAAGAGTTTGCAATGATTTGAAAAAGAAATATGGATTTTCTTGTGTCATAGTTGATGCTAATGATTTAGGTAGAGAAATGTTAGGCATGAGCGATGACATAAAAGAAAAGAAAGAGTTAATATTAGATGCCGTAAAAGATAATCCAGCTGGTCAAGGTAATCAACAAACCCCAATTATCATTTTAAAGAAAAATAAAACTTTCAAATAGAAAGCATGTATTTAATGTATATAGATGAATCAGGTAATACGGTAAGTTTTCAAGAAGACGGGACTAAAATTTTGGTTTTAGCGGGTTGTATTATTAGCGAAGAAGATAAAATTAGAATAGAATGTAAATTCAGAGAAATTAAAGAAAAATATTATTTTAACGCAGATATTGAAATTAAGTCTAATTTTTTAAGATATGCTAATCCTGATATTCTTGGCATAGATTCACCGATTAAATTACACAGTAGAGAAAAATACGATGCTTTAGAAAAAGATATTACAGAATTTTTAAAAGAAATAAATATTAATTTAATTTCTATCGTGATTGACAAGAAAGCTTATTGGGAACGGTATCCAGCTCAAAATCCTTATGATGCTGCTTATATTTTTTTACTAGAAAGATTTCAAGCATTTTTAGAGTATAAGAATTCTTTAGGGCTATGTATTATCGATCCAAGAGAGGGTACTGTTGAGAAAAAGCATATTGATAAAGAATTAGACAAGGTGCATAATTTAGTAAGATGGACAGATGACGGCTTTTGGAAAAAATGTCCAAGAATTATAGAGCGTATTTTATTTTCATCTTCTGACTTAACCGTTGGTATTCAAATTTGTGATTTGTATTGTTATCCAATTTTTAACATATTTGAATACAATAAAAAGAAAGGAGATTATTGGAGGTTCGATAAATTAAGTTATTTAAAATTATGTTCTTATAAAGAAGATATTAATAGAAAACCAATCATTGATGAAAATAGTTTGAAATTTTTTCCAGGAGAAACAAAAAAAGACTTTCAGTTTTATCAATAAAAGTCTTCTTTTGATGGGCGAGATTTGCACCTCGACCAATTTCATTGTAGCATAAAAACTATTATAAGGTCAACAAATCTGTGGAAAACCTTAATTAATATGAAACAATTTATAAAAAATAAAAAGGATCAAAAAATATCAGTATTAACAGAAATTTCAGATAATCAGAAAGGATTAGCTCCAATATCAACAGTAGTATCAGGGAAACTTAGTGCAGAAACTCCAAAGTATAGAGAAATAATAAAAAAATGGGAAAGAACTGGCTGGTATGTTACTGAAAGTACATCGGAGCCAGGGTTGACTAAACGATTAAAATGGTCTCATATGGTAGATAGATTGAACTACGATTTACTTCCGAAAGTAAATAAATTAACAATGCCAGTTTTGTTAATCGTTGGCGATAAAGATAACGGAACTCCGCCAGAACATCAAAAGATTTTATTTGATAAGCTTCCCGGCAAAAAAGAAATGCACATAATTAAAAATGCTCCACATACTTTTATAGAAGAAAGTCACTTAAAAGAAATTAAGAATATCTTTTCAAAATGGATAAATTCTTTAGATTAAAAAATGTATAACAGAATTTTTAATTCAAAAACTAAAACTATTAGTTCGGCTGCTGGAATATTGGCAGCAGCATCTTTGATTAGTGGTTTGTTGGGTCTTTTCAGAGATCGTCTTTTGGCTGGAAGCTTTGGGGCAGGAAATGAATTAGATGTTTATTATACCGCCTTTAGAATACCTGACTTTATTTCTACGGTCTTAGTCATGGGAGCTATCTCAGCGGCTATAATACCCATTTTTAGTGGATATTTATCTCGCTCTCGTAATGAGGCCTGGGAATTCCTTTCCAATCTCTTGAATCTATTTTTCGTCTCTTTAATTGTTATTTCAGCTGTTCTTATTATCTTTGTTCCTCAAATCATTTCTTTAATTGCACCGGGGTTTAGTGGAGCTAAAAAAGAATCAGCTGTTTTGTTAACTCGAATAATGTTTTTGAGCCCAATATTGCTAGGAATTAGTAATATAATATCGGGGATACTGCGTGTTTTTAGGAGATTTCTTATTACCTCTTTGGCTCCGATAATGTATAACATTGGTATCATTCTTGGAATAATCTTTTTTGTTCCAAGTATGGGCTTGGTTGGTTTAGCTTGGGGTGTTGTTTCGGGAGCTTTCCTTCATTTATTAATTCAGATACCGATCCTTTTGAAGCTTGGCTTCAAAACAAAGAAGCTGTTAAACTTTAAGGAGCCAGGCTTCTTGAGGGCAGTTAAGCTTACGGTGCCAAGAGCTATTGGTTTAGTTGCTGGTCAAATTAATTTAATTGTTATTACTGCCATTGGATCTACTCTAGCCGTTGGAAGTATTGCTATATTTAATTTAGCTAATAACTTACAAAAACTTCCTATAACCTTAATTGCTGTTTCTTTTTCTACAGCCGCTTTTCCTTTTTTGGCTGTCTATTTTTCTCAAAAAGAAAAGGGGAAACTGATCGAAGAATTTTCCTCTGTCTTTAGGAAGATCCTCTTTTTTATAATTCCAATTAGTATTTTAATATTTCTTTTGAGAATACAGATTATTAGAGTTTTTTATGGAACAGGGGAATTTGGCTGGGCTGATACTCAACTGACAGCTGCTTGTTTAGGAATATTTAGTTTTGGTATCTTTGCTTATGGTCTTTCAATGCTTATTTCTAAAACCTTTTATGCTTTTCAGAATACGAGGATACCGGCTACGGTGACATTAATCACGGTCGCTTTAAATGTTTTTCTTTCGTATTTCTTTATCTGGCTATTAAATTTTGATAATTATTTTAAAACTTTTATAACAGCTATTTTAGATCTTCAAAATATAGATCAGAATTCAGTCGTTGGTCTTCCGTTGGCTCTAGCTATTTCAGGAATATTTCAATTAGGCCTTTTATTAATTATGCTTTATAAAAAGATAGGGGATTATGATATAAAGAGAATCCTTGAATCAACTATTAAAGTATTAGCCTCAGGAGTTCTTCTGGGCTTGGCTTGTTATTTTGTTCGTCAATATGTCGGTTCTCTGGTCAATATGCAAACTTTTATAGGCATATTCACTCAAGCCACCTTCGCCAGTCTTGCTGGAACAGTCGTATATTTCTTATCCACCCATCTACTAAAAGAAAAATATGGAAATTAGAAATTTTGTAATCATTAGTCATGTTGATCATGGAAAATCCACATTAGCGGATCGGTTTTTGGATATTACTAAATCAGTGTCTTCAAGAAAGATGAGATCTCAATATTTAGACTCTATGGATCTAGAAAGAGAAAAAGGGATTACGATTAAAATGCAACCAGTAAGAATGGAGTATAAGGGTGAGTATATTCTTAATTTGATTGATACTCCAGGCCATGTTGATTTCTCTTATGAAGTATCTAGAAGTCTAGCTGCTGTTGAAGGAGCGGTACTTTTGGTTGATGCCGCTCAAGGGATTCAGGCTCAAACATTAGCTAATTTAGAATTAGCTAAAAAGCAGGGTTTAGTTATTATTCCAGTTATAAATAAAATTGATTTACCTCAAGCGAGTGTAGAACAAGCTGTTAGCGAATTAGCCAGCCTTCTTGAAACTAAGCCAGAAGAAATTATTAAAATTTCAGCTAAGAACGGAACTAATGTAGAACAAATTTTAGAAGCAGTTATTAAAAAAGTACCTCCGCCGGCTGGCGGATCCTTAGAAGGAAAAGACTTTAGAGCTTTAATTTTTGATTCAGTTTATGATTCATACAAAGGAGTTATTGCTTATGTCAGAGTTGTTGATGGCGAACTTAAAAAAACAGATAAGATTAAGTTGATGGCTAGTAAGGTATCAACTGATATTAAAGAATTGGGATATTTTATTCCCGAATTTTCGCCTCAAGATAAACTTAAGGCAGGAGAAATTGGCTATATCGCAACGGGCGTTAAGGAGCCAGGTCATGTAAGAGTTGGTGACACCATAGTTAAAGCAAAATCAGAGGCTAAGTCTTTGCCAGGATATGAAGAAGTTAAGCCAATGGTTTATGCCAGTTTGTATCCAGAGAATCCTGATGATTTTGATATATTAAAAGAGGCCTTATCCAAATTAAAGCTTAGTGATCCAGCTCTCGTTTTTGAACCAGAAACCAAAGAGTCACTTGGCAGAGGGTTTAGGTGTGGTTTCCTTGGTACTTTGCACGCCGAAATTGTATCAGAAAGAATTGACAGGGAATATGGAATAGAATTAGTTATTTCTTCACCGTCCGTTGTTTATAGAGCGGATGGTAAATTGATTTATTCAGCATCAGACTGGTTGGATCAAATTAAGAAATCTGAAGAACCGTGGGTTGAATTAGAAATAATTACTCCAGCTAGATATATTGGTAAAATTATAGATTTACTAAAAAACCTTAGAGGAGTATATATGAAAACAGATTATATTAGTTCGGATAGAGCAGTTTTAATTTACGAAATTCCTTTAAGAGAAATTATTGTTAATCTTTATGATAATATAAAAGGAGCTAGTCAAGGTTATGGCTCAATGAATTATCAGTTTATCGGTTTTAGAGAAGTGAAGCTTTTTAAAATGGATGTTTTAATAGCTGGGGAGAAAGAAGCTGCTTTTTCTAAAATTGTTCCAGAAGAAAAGGCTTTCACTGAAGGAAAGAATTTAGTTAGTAAAATAAAAGAGAATTTACCAACTCAACAGTTTTCAGTTGCCTTGCAAGCAGTTATTGGCGGAAAGATTATTGCTCGAGAAACATTAAAAGCCAGCAGAAAAGATGTTACTGGCTATTTGTATGGAGGAGATTATTCTCGTAAAAAGAAACTTTTAGAAAAACAGAAAAAAGGTAAAAAATTATTAAAAGAAAGAGGGAGTGTTCGCATTCCCCCAAAGGTTTTCTTAGAAGTTTTTAAGACTTAAAATAAAGGAGCCAGGCTTAGAGAAAGCATACTTAAGACGACTAAGGAGATTAAGATAACCCAGACCCATCTAAATACCTTTTCTTTTTTATTCTGATTATTCATATTAATATATAATAACAAATATTATGAAAAATAAAAAGTGCAAATCAATTAAAGAAAGAATTATTTCCGTAATCCTTATACTGATAGTGGTATTTTTTATTGGATTCTTTGTTGTTATCAATTGGAAGATTAATAAGAGAAGATCGGTTCTTAGCGAACAGGTTTTAACTTTAGAACAAGAAGTTCGGATGATGGAAGAAAAGAATAGAGAGCTTAAAGACAAGAAAGAAGAAACAGAAAGTGATGAATATATAGAAAAGGTGGCTAGAGAGCAACTTGATTTAAAAAAACCGGGAGAAGAAGTTTATGTGGTTCAGGAAGAAGGATCTGCCTCCGCTGAAGCTTCGGCGGACGAAGAAAAACAAACCTGGTGGGATAAGATAAAAAGTATTTGGATGCGGGATTAGTATAGTGGTATTATATTTGCTTCCCAAGCAAAAGACGCGAGTTCAATTCTCGTATCCCGCTCATTATGCCAGTGTAGCTCAGTGGTAGAGCAACTCTTTCGTAAAGAGTAGGTCATCAGTTCAAATCTGATCACTGGCTCATCCTTTAACATTATGCTAAACTATAAATAATTAGCACCATTAAATATGGACACGGAAGATATTAAAATCGAAGATTTAGAGAAAAGAGTTCATACTTTGATGGATCGTCTTTGACATTGAGAATAAAGAGAAAAAGATAAAAGAATTAGAAAGCAAAAATGATTGGAAATTAGGCAAAGAAATAGCTGACTTGAGAGAGGATGTTGACGCTATAAGAAGTTTGGAGAAAAAAATTCAGCAAGGAGAGGTTGAAAATTTAGAAAAAGAAATCGAGATTGAAGAAGTGAAAGTTTTTCTTTCTGGAGAATATGATATAAATAATGCTATACTAGATATATATTCTGGAGCTGGTGGAGTTGATGCTCAAGATTGGACAACAATGTTAGTTAGGATGTTTCAAAGGTATTGCGAAAGAAAAGATTTTAAGGTAAAGATTATTCAGCAGTCGTTTGGAGAGGGTGGTGGGCCTGATGGACGAATAGGAACCAAGTCAGCAACATTAGAGATAAAAGGTAAATATGCCTACGGTTTTTTAAATAAAGAATCGGGAGTTCATAGATTAGTTAGACAATCGCCTTTCTCCTCAAAAAAGCTTCGTCACACATCATTTGCTTTAATAGAAGTTCTCCCAGAAATTAAAGAAGATCAAGAAAAAGAAGTTGAAATTAAAAGTGAAGATTTAAAAATAGATGTTTTTAGATCTTCTGGTCCTGGAGGTCAAAATGTTAACAAAAGAGAAACGGCTGTCAGAATCACCCACATTCCTACGGGAATAATCACCTCTTCTCAATCAGAAAGATTGCAGGGCTTGAACAAAGAAAAGGCGATGAAAATTCTTTATTCTAAGCTTTATCAATTAAAACAATCAAAAAGCGAGGAAGAATTAAAGAAAATAAAAGGGGGCAACATCTCTGCTAGTTGGGGGAATCAAATTAGATCGTATGTCCTTCATCCGTATAAGTTAGTCAAGGATTTAAAAACAGGCGTAGAAACATCTAGCGTAGAAGATGTTTTAGACGGAAACTTAGATCAATTTCATGATATCAATACAAAAAGTTAGTAAAATTTATCCTTCAAGAACTAATCAGGAACCAACTTGTGCTCTTGATAATGTTTCTTTTGACATTGGCGAGAAAGAATTCGTTTCTATAGTCGGTCGATCGGGAGCTGGTAAAACAACCTTGCTTAAATTAATTTTAGCCAACGAAGCTCCTAGTCAGGGAAATGTAATTTTTGGGGGAAAGGATGTTCACCAAATTAAGAAATCTCAACTTTCTTGTTTAAGGCAAAGAATAGGGGTTGTTTTTCAGGATTATAAGTTATTTAATTCAAAAACAGCTTATGAAAATGTTGCCTATGTAATGGAAGTAATGGGAGCTGATGAAAGAGAGATACAAAGAGATGTTCCTCAAATATTAGATTTAGTTGGTTTGGGTGATAAGGCAAATAATTTTCCTGATGAATTATCGGGTGGAGAAAAACAAAGAGTTGGTATTGCTAGAGCTTTGATTCATCGTCCAGATGTTATTTTGGCCGACGAGCCAACTGGCAATTTAGATCCTTATCATACTCATGGAATTATTGAACTTTTAGTAAAGATTTATAGCATGGGAACGACTGTTATCTTAGCGACACATGATAAGGCGGTAATAAATAAACTAGGTAAAAGAGTTATTACTCTAGAAAATGGTAAATTAATTAGAGATGAAGAAAAAGGTAGATTTATATGTTAGTATCATTTAGAAGAATAATAAAAATGGGTTGGAAAGAGTTTTCAAGAAACATGGGGCTAAGTATAGCCACGATTTTTATCATGACGATGGTTATTTCCTTAGCAACAATGTTATTCATCTTAAATCCTGTTTCAAAGAAAATAGTTTCTGATGTTGAAAAAAGAGTAGATGTTTCGGTCTATTTTGAGGAAGATTCTTTAGAGCAAGATATTATAGATGCTAAAACAGAAATAGCTAGAATCCCGGAAGTAAAAGAAATTGAATATATCTCTAAAGATCAAGCATTGGAAATCTTTATTGATAAACATAAAGATGACCCTGTATTAATAGAATCTTTGACAGAGCTTGGCTATAATCCATTTTTTGCCTCTTTGAATATAAAGGCTTGGAGTCCTTCTCAATACGAACAAGTAGCCAATCTTTTAGAAACGGGTTCTTTCAAGGATATAATTAGTAAGGTGGATTATTATCAGAGAAAATCTGTTGTAGAGAAGGTTTTCGCTTTAACAGATGGAGTTAATAATATCGGTTTGTTTCTTAGCGTTATTCTTGGATTAATAGCTATATTAATTGCCTTTAATACAGTTAGAATAGCTATCTATAATTCAGAAGAAGAGATAGCAACTATGAGATTGGTTGGAGCATCAAACAGTTTTGTTAGGGGTCCATTCATTGTTCAAGGCATTGTTATCGGCTCTATAGCGGCTCTAATAACTTTTGTAATCACCTTTGCACTCTCGTATGGTCTTGATGTTCGCTTAAGTAGTTTAGCTCCTGAAATAAGTATCTTTAATATATTTTTAAGCAACCTCTTTCTTTTATTGCTAATCCAACTTGCTGTAGGCATAGGATTAGGTGTAATATCTAGTTGTATCGCTATCAGGAAATATTTGAAAATATAGGTATGCGAATATTTCGGGGTCGGCTAATGGTAGGCCAAATGTTTCTGGAGCATTTAATCTTGGTTCGAATCCAAGCCCCGAAGCATAGAAAATAATTAGGATAAATAAATAAATGGTAAATAAATGGTGTCAATAAATAAATGGTAAATAAATGGTGTCAACTCTGAATTCTTTATTAAGAATTCAGAGTTGACACCATTTATCATTTATCGAAAAGACAAGGGATTGTCTCAAGACAAGCTATCAAGATTAGCAGATGTGGCTCATGCCACAATTATTAAAATTGAATCCGGAGGAATTAAAAGCCCAACGATTGACACTGTCCAAAAAATTGCCAACGCTTTAGGCGTTAGCTTGGATACTTTAATGAAAAAATAATCATGCCAATTTTTAATGATTTAAATTTAGATAAATGGAAAGAATCAGAAATTTGGACTGATAGTCTTTGGATAATTCCCGAAAGAGATAAAACAGGAAAACACAACGGTTTTTATCATGGCAATTTTATTCCTCAAATTCCACATCAATTAATCTTGAGATATACAAAGAAAAATGATGTTGTATTTGATCCATTTTTAGGAAGCGGAACAACCGCTTATGAAGCAGAGAGCCTAAACAGAAATTTTATAGGTATTGATATACAGAAAAAACTTGTTGATTATGTTGGTAAAAATATTGAGCCGA
>Ga0265594_1001654_pt1 | contig 17103 bp, 14 predicted proteins | sample saktaG_11_FD_190147 | JGI IMG/M metagenome (GOLD analysis project Ga0265594, IMG submission 190147) | Saline water microbial communities from Sakinaw Lake, British Columbia, Canada - sak_2011_5_24_80m | ecosystem: Environmental > Aquatic > Non-marine Saline and Alkaline > Saline ... | reverse complement strand
ATTTTGAGAAAACCGCTTTTCCCGGAGAAATCTTCCGTGGTTGTCGTAAAATTTCAGCCGGTTTCCGTTGGGAGATATTTGGATAGGGGCATGTTTGGCATCTGATATTAAAAACAGGGGAAGTTTACCGGTATTAATGACCTTGTCTTCAATTTTAAAACGTGGGTGAACTGCCTGAGTATAGACGCTAAATTCTAATTTCTGCGGCTCGGTAGGATTAGCGGGCAATTTCCCCGGCGTCAGCACCCCAAGCAGTTGGTTCTTCTGAGAAATAGATAAAACCGGCGAGTCTGTTAATTTAATTGACGGAGCGCCTAACTGTATGCCGCTAAACGATTCAGCATAAATAAAGGTCGTGGGGACAACCTGACTGGAGTCCGGCTCAACAAGAACATTGAGCAATCTCTGCCCGGATGGATATTCATGCACGACGGAAAAACCCTGTCCCCGAAGGATTGAGAATATTAAGAAAATATAAAGAGGTCCGAGGCGTTTTAGTACATTCATTCGGCTGTTAATTTATTGGGAGTCGTTATCAATGTCAATGTCGATTTACTGGCTGCTGGTTACTGGCTGCTGGTTGCTGGATAAGAAATAAACAAGTATCAAGTATCTGATTTGATTTGAATAATGATCATTTATCATGCAAAAAACTTTTATTCCGAAGGAATGCCTACGGCACAAAAAAACAAGGAAATGACTAATAAGGGACTATGGTTGTTTTATTTCTTTTAAATTGCCAATGAAATGAATTAATTTGGATACGATTTTAAAAAATGTATTAGAGTGAATATGACAAACATAAAAGGATTAACATTACCTGAATTGGAGCATTGGGTTTCCGAAATTGGCGAAAAGCCTTTCCGCGCTAAACAAATCTACCGCTGGATGTATAAGAAAAACGCCCGTTCATTTGAGGAAATGTCCGATCTATCGAAAGAATTACAGATCAAATTATCAAAACTTGCCACGCTGTCACTGCTCGGAATTTCAAGTATAATTCAGTCGAAAATCGATCAAAGCGTCAAATATCTTTTCCGATTATCCGATGAACAGGCGGTCGAAGCCGTCTATATGGTAGAAGGAAAGCGCGCAACGGTTTGCCTGTCAACAATGGTTGGATGTCCCATTGCCTGTCCCTGTTGCGCAACCGGGATTATGGGCTTTAAACGGCATCTGACGACCGGTGAGATTATCGACCAGCTATTATTCATTCAACGGGATCGACAATCGGTAGTTACCAATATAGTTTTCATGGGTATGGGAGAGCCTTTTCTGAATTATGATAATGTGATTAAAGCGGCGTCGATTTTGAATAGTGAATTAGGTCCTGAAATTGCCGCCCGCCGGATTATTATTTCCACGGCTGGTATAGTGCCGGAAATCTACCGCTATGCCGATGAGGGACATCGCTTCAAATTAGCGATTTCACTGAATGCCACTACGGATACACAGCGTGATGAACTGGTTCCTATCAATAAAAAATATCCTCTTCAGAATCTATTATCAGCTGTTCGGTATTATACGAAAAAATCCAGACGCCGGGTGACGTTTGAATATGTTTTGATTAATGACTTTAACGATTCGGAACAGGACGCCAGGCGATTGATAAAAATACTGGGGCAGATTCCCTGCAAGGTGAATGTGATCCCATTTAATCAGAATGAATTCCTGCCCTACAAAGCCCCGTCAGAAGCCAGGTTGGAACAATTTCTAAAACATTTATTCCATGCGTCCTTCGCGATCACTGTCAGGAGAAGCAAAGGTCAGGATATATCAGCGGCTTGCGGGCAGTTATATGTCCGGGCCCATCAAGGATAACAAAACAGGTTTATAACTTTTTGAAGTTAGGGTTTATCCTTACAAAACCTGTCATAAAGTAGTGTCGCGATGGCGTACAGCACACAGATACCGGCGAACATAAGGTAACGGGATGGTTTCAGATCGAAGATCATGAAATTAAAGAGTTTTGACAAAATTCCCACAACCACGCTGGCAATGCCAAGGTAGTAAAACAAAGGAAACAGCACTTTTTGATACATGTGAACCCTCCTTATTTATACTATTATTATAAAGGATAATTTCGAGATATTCCAGAAAAAATATTCTGACGGACAAATAATTATCAACGTCTTTGGGTGGTACGACGGAAGACCATCATAACGAGAGGAACAATTTATTCAATCAATAAAATATTTGATTTGATTGTTATCGCCCGAATATGTATTTTAATCTTGAGCGGATAAAGAGTAATATGTCCCATAAAAAAAAGCATAGACAACGGCTTAGGAATAAAATCTTTAAAATTCTATTTATGCTGGCCTGCCCATTTTTTGTGTTTTTTGGTGTGGGTGAATTATTACAGGGCAGTGCTGCTGTAGGCGCTGCTATGATTGCTGTTGCAGCGGTAATGTTTATATCAAGCATGTCTCTGCGAGTGGCCAGGCGGCGGTAAAATAAACCGACAACTTAATAATGACAGTTTTGATACTTTTTATCTCAGATCCCTGGGACGATTCCGTCAATAATAGGAAAAACAATTTACTGTCTTTGACGTACCTATTTGCACGCGCAAGTCAATAAAAAATTAAAAATGTTCCTGTCCAGTTTCTCTTAACGAAATTCACACTTTAACTTTTAAAAACCGGTACATAAGCCAAATGAACAGAACAGCGGCAATTACTACAAACCACCAGACGTATTGTATGACAAAATTTGAAATATAGGCTCCTAAAATAATTCCGACAATCGTGCAGAAAATCTTGAGAATTCCAATATCCCAGATATTCTGAGCTTTAACTTTCAGGTTCGCCCATTCAATTATTCCCATTTTTTAACTCCTTGTAAATATTCCCATTATATCAGCCTTAGCAGTCAAAATATTCCATGTGTAGCCTTAATATTTATTAAAACACAGAGATATTTTGGTTGAATTTCCACCGTTTCAATATATGCTCACGCAGTATGTAAATCAAGGGAATTTAAGATAATGGAAGCTACTCTGCCAGGTTCGTTGCCAACATGAGATTTTTCCTGTCTCAACGCCGGAGCGTAGAGATAATGGTGAAAAATTGTGAATTATTGTGGAGAGAATTTGCTGTAGTATTAGCGATAGATGATTTTGCGAGTTTCACTCTATTTCATTTAACTATTTTGATCATCGCTATGTCTAATTACTTCTATGAAGTAAGGAGTTCTCATGTACAATTTCAAATTTCAACATCTTTTATTCGGAGCATTATCGATTACAATCTTGCTCAGCGGCTGCAAGCAAAACGTCGTGCAGAGCAAATGGAACGACGGCAATATTTTCATCGATGGTCGTTATTCGGACTGGCAACCGGGTTTATCGTTCAATGAAAAGAGTAATATCGGGATCGGGTTTGCCAACGATTCAAGTAATCTATATATCTGCCTGACGTCTTCGGATCAACAATTAATGCGCCAGGTAATGTTTCGGGGATTTATCCTCGGTATAGATATTCCGGGTGCAAAAAGACGACAATTCGGGATTAACTATCCAACCGGTATTAGTGGTCCTGAATTTTCTCAATTCGACAGAAATCAACAGAGCAAAAAGATGTCCGGATTTGATCAGGATACCCGGCTCCGGCTTGATGATATCCATACGGAATTCATTCTTATGGGCCCCGGAAAGGAAGACCGGCAAATTGTTCCGCTCGAAAACGATTATGATGTAGAAATCAAAATCAGCCGAACACGGCGCCAGCTCGTCTATGAAGTAAAAATACCCTTTACACTGATGAAAGACTATTGGCAGACTGACAAATTCAATTTACAATCGGATCTGATCGTAACATTCAAGACTGCCGAACTCGATATCGCCGCTATGCGTTCGCGTACTGATATGGGCGGAATGCCGGGTGGACGCCCGGGAGGCATGACCGGAGGTGGGAGAGGTGGTCAACGTGGTGGTAAGCGCGGCGGAGGTTATCCGGGTGGTCAGGGTATGCAAAGATCATCGCCGGAAAGTTTTGAATTCCGTACGAAAGTTATATTAGCAAGACCTGAATAATACTGCGCAATCATATGCAGGTGTGTTTACTGCATCAAATCGCTTCAGCCATATCTTCCATTTCTAAGATTGACAGACCTCTGGCGTACATCGCTATGATATGAGTAATTCCCCGTGCTGCTATACCTAATGATTTATCAATACTGCCTCGATATATATTAACCTGGAAACATTTTAAGAAAATTGGTTTTTCAAATAGAGATCATAGTCGTAATTTACAGTAAAACAAAATAGAGATGTTCCGGTATATTAAAAATCACAGCCCTGTTATCACAATAATTCTGATAATTTTCACTGTGTCCGGAACGGGAAATGCTCAGTGGAGTCAACACTGGACTTTGTTTGAACGTGATTTAGGGACGTCTGTAACCTTTGATCCTTATCAAAGTTACGGAACGGTATTTTATCAATTTGTCAACGATCAGGCAATCTACATCTGGCAGGAAGATGAATTTCAGCTGTATAAGGATCTGTTATTGAGGTCGTATAAACCGGGGTATGGATTGCTTGAATTCACCGTCTATCCTACGGCAACATTCTCCGCATGGGTTGAGCGTGAGCGCCAGGATCTTTTTAATGCATTTACGGTGTATAAGGATATTAACCTGATTGAAAGTGTAAGCGGGGGTTATCAGGAGCCCTTTTCAATAAGTTTTTTTACGGGTCAACTGGCTGCTTTCCTGACAATGAACGATCAGGAAGACCTGGTTGTGGCTGCTACGGGAGTCAGCGGACTGGCGCTTACCGGTGGCTGGTATCAACTGTTTGACAATTGTTTCGTTCGATCAAACTGGTATCGGGTAGAATGGAAGCTAAAAGGTGAGGGTGGACAGGGAGATTTGTCCTATGATTGGGATATTAAGGTCGGATACCGTCACTATGGTTTGTCGGAGATCGCCAACACATTATCGTTCATCGCAACCCGTAGTCGTACGCGAAAACATAGTGTTGATTGGCGTATTGGTCAAAATAGCATTGCTGAGCTGGAGGTTCAAATTCCCCTATCAAAACAGGATCGGGGTTTGTCGCGCCTGATGTTGGCTTACGGTAAAGCAGTTCCTTTTTGGAAATGGATGCTGGGCTTGAAATTGGGTGTTTCCTATGAATACCGACGCCATTATGAAGCCTCGACGGCGACGTTCAGCCCGGAAAGAAATGAGAACTGGGGGCTTTTTCTGCAACCGTTCATTGTATGGTAATTACCGGGTACGATATTTAGCCTGAAATGCAATGAATCCGGAAAGGATTTTTTCAGACCGGAGTGATAGCTTTTCCTAACATGTCATTCTGAACCCCGGGATACTATGGCAGTGTTATAATACTCAAATTGAATAGTATCTTACATTCGTAGTGAGAAGGGGTGCTTCAAAGAAGTCCCTGGTGGGAAAGAATCTTGTCAGCCCAATGCGCTTCACTTACCCGATTCTTCGTCGCAGGCTCCTCAAGAATGACACGTTTAGTTGTCATCCTTGAGGGAAAAGTACGTTATAAGGTCTGTGATGAGATTAATATCCACCCCGACCCGTGGAAATGCAGGACAGGTAAATCGGGGTGATAATCCTATGATAATATTAGGATTGAATATTTTTCGGGGATTGAAATATCACCCTTATTCGTATTTTCGATTCCAGTCAGGGATAGTTTTCAGAATGACAGCCAGCACTCCAGGAATGCTTAACAGTATGCCTTCCCGGGGCAGACCCAGTAATCGCAGCACAAAGGGGAGAAGTATCATTCCGAAGATTGTCACCCTGGCGCGATGGAGACGCATCCCTTTGACCAGCATTTGACGGAGAATGATTAGTATAAGCGCCGAGCCGGTCACAGTCAAAGGTTGAAAATAGATCAGTGAACCAAAGAGCGTGGAGAGCCCGATTCCTCCTTTAAAACGGATATAAATCGACCAGTTATGTCCAATAATCGCAGCTGCTCCGGCGCCGGCGGCGATCCACAGGTTACCTGTTATCATATGGGCAATTAAAACACTGACTGTTCCCCAAAGAATATCCAGAATTGCCGTAGCGACAGCCGCTTTTGATCCGGCTGCCCGTTTTACATTTGTAGCGCCTGTGTGACTACTCCCGAATTCACAAATTTTAATACCGGTAAGTAGTCGGGTAATGAGATGTCCGGTTGGGATAGCCCCTAAAAGATATCCGATTAAACAACATAAAATCCACTGATAAGTCATATATCCTCCATTCTGAGTTGAATTGTACAAAATTTTCAATTGAGTAACAACTGGAATATTTCACTGTTTGATATTTTTCATGACTGAATGCGGAATATTCCTGAAAAAATTTTCTTATTGAAATTTGCGGGTTTTATACTTAGAATATCGCCTATGTTTTCACAATTAAAAAAACACAGCAAATTTCGTCCGGTTATTGTCATTTATACCCTTTGTGTCTATGCCTTGCAGTATACCTTCACGGCGATAATAGTATTAATTGGAATTTGTGTCAGTTATTTAAAACTGAAGTCGATCAACCGGTTTGGTCATTTAATATGGGCAAAGAGCATGTTCTTTTTTATGGGGAAAAGAGTCCATATCGAGGGCAAAGACAATTACGACCGCTCAAAAAAGTACATACTTGTTGCAAATCATGCCAGTATCTATGACATACCGGCTATTATGAGCGTTGTTCCCGGGGTATCGTGGATCGGCAGAGAATATCTTGTACGTATTCTCGGATTCGGTCGACTGCTGAAGATGAACGATTACATTCCGATTGAACCGGGGCAACCCGGACGGTCAAGGCAGTCGATCAAGCAGGCAATTGCCCATGCAAAAGATGGAATAACAGTAGCCATTTTTCCGGAAGGAACCCGTACTTTAGATGGTCAATTGGGAACGTTCAAAAAGGGTTTTATTCACATTCTGCGTGCGACACATCTGGATATATTACCCGTTACGCTGAATAGATTTTATTCATTAAAACCTAAAACCAGGTTTACGATTGTATCAAAAGGAAAATTGGAAATAATAATTCATCCGCCGATAGATAATAAGAAGTTACTTCCGATGACAGACAACGAAATTATAGATGTGGTCAAAAAAACAATTTTATCATCATATCAGGGTAGATAATCAATACATTTTAAGAGGGGTAAAATTTTTCAAAAAGGCGCCAGTTTTTGTTCCATTCTTTTATGTATGTAATTGATTTTCGCCGTAGTTGACTTTAATACGCTTTTTAAGTAAAATCATTCCTGTATTATTTATTACCGGGAGGATTGAAAAACAGTTTGGGATTAATCGAAACCTTAAAAACCATTTTAAGTAAAGCAATTGTCAGAATTTTTCTGGCGCTTACCCTTCTGACGGTAATCGCTGCCGTATCGGTGCTGCATTTTGAAGGAATCCAGAATCCCGGCGAATACAGGAGCTTGTGGGATTCGGTCTGGTGGGCCTTAGTTACCGTGTTTACAGTCGGTTATGGAGATATTCGTCCGATAACTCTGGGCGGCAGAATTGTCGGAATATTCGTAATGATTTCGGGCGTCACTCTCGTTTCATTAATCACTGCCACAATCTCATCGATTTTCGTGGCAAAAAAAATCAGGGAGGATCAGGGGTTGGAATCTATAAATTATGAAGATCATATTATTATTTGCGGCTGGAATAACCGGGCGGAATCTATTATTGAAACATTTTATACTCTGGCAAAACAGAAAGCCCCGAAAATTATACTGGTAAATGAACTGCCTGAAGATGAGATTAACACTGTTCTGGATCGCTTTCGTAAAAACAAAGTTAAATTCATTCGTGGAGATTATACCCGTAATGCGCCATTGGAACGCGCTAATATTAAGGTTGCCAAAACAATCATTCTGTTACCTAATTTGCAACAATTTGACCCCCTCATAGCCGATGAAAAAACCCTGCTGGCGACCCTGAATATCAAATCAAGTTACCCAAAGAAAAAAGTCATCGCCTTTATCATGACACCGGAAAATGAGATTCACGTTAAACGGGCGAAAGCCGATGAAGTATTCGTCAGTGATCAGTATGTGGATTTTCTATTGGCGGGAGATATTATTGAACCGGGATTATCGAATGTCGTTTCCAAATTATTCAGCGCTAAAAGCGATCACCGGATTTCGACGGTCACTATTCCTTCGCGACTGAAGGGTAAATCGTTTCTGGAATTAACCCAATTCTATAAAAATCAGCATCGAATGGTGGTGTTGGGAGTTGTATCGGAAGTAGAATCCATGGGGGTCTCCGATTTTCTCTCTTCTGATTCGAGTCATCTGGATGCGTTCATTGAGCGCAAGATAAAGGAAGCCGGAAAGACTCTCGGCGAGGAGAATAAAGTCATTGTCAATTTAAATCCCGATGATGAATATATAATTCAGGAAAATGAAAAAGCCATAGTGTTGTTATGATGAGAAGAAAAACCACGTGTACGTATAATTCGCGAATATTGGAAAATTATGAGATATTTTCCAAGTTGACCCAAGAGCAGATCGAGCAATTTTGCAAGGTCATTACTCCGATTCATTTTAACAAGGGCGACACCATCATTCTGGAAGGTGATAAAGGTAACTCAATTCTGATATTACTGGAAGGGAAAGTTGAAATTTCCCAGGCGCTTACACTAAAAACCGATGTTTCTCAGGCAGACACCCGGGAAAAAAGTTTAATTGCGCTTTCCAGCAGCGTTCGTCCCTTTTTCGGTGAAATGAGTCTGTTCAGCGACGATGATCTGCGCAGCGCAACCGTCAAAGCTGTCACGCCCTGCGAGATTGCAAGGGTAGGTAAAGATGATTTTTTTCATATTTGTAACGAGTATCCTGAAATAGGTAATAAAGTCATGCAGAACATAGCGCGGGTACTTAGCCGGCGCTTGAAACAGGCTAATCAAAATGTATTGAAATTGACAACTGCATTCAGTTTAATCATTGAAAGTTGATGAGGTAAGTATTGGCAATTCAGTTAGATAAAGTTTATGATCCGCAAAAAGTCGAATTCCGATGGTATGAGTACTGGTTGGAAAAACGATATTTTCATGCGAATAATCAATCCGGAAAAAAAACCTATACTATTGTAATTCCCCCACCCAATGTGACCGGCATTCTCACCATGGGTCACGTCCTGAACAATACGCTACAGGATATCCTGGTACGACATGCCCGGATGAATGGTTATGAAACACTCTGGCTTCCCGGCACCGACCATGCGGGAATCGCTACTCAGAATGTTGTAGAAAAAGAGCTTCGCAAAGATGGTAAAACCCGCTATGATTTTGAGCGTGATGACTTTGTGAATATCGTCTGGGATTGGGCGAATAAACATAAATCCATCATTTTAACCCAGCTGCAAAAAATTGGTTGTTCCTGTGATTGGGATCGTGAGCGATTCACTTTTGATGAGGGTTTGTCCAACGCCGTCCGTCACGTGTTTGTTCATCTTTTTAAAAAAGGTTTGATTTACCGTGGACGCAGAATTATTAACTGGTGTCCGGTTTCACAGACGGCCCTATCCGATGAAGAGGTAATCCACAGAGAAACCAGCGGTCATTTGTGGTATTTTCACTACCCTTTGGAAGAAGGAGAAGGGCATTTAACCGTTGCAACTACCCGACCGGAGACGATGCTAGGTGATACCGCAGTAGCGGTTAATCCTGAAGACAAACGCTTTGCCAAACTTATCGGAAAAAATGTCATTCTCCCGATTATGAACCGTGTCATTCCTATTGTCGCCGATGATTTTGTTGATATGAAATTTGGAACCGGAGCGGTGAAAGTGACGCCTGCTCACGACCCGAATGATTTTGAGATTGGCGAGCGGCATAAGCTCAAAAAGATAAATGTAATGAATCCGGATGGGACGATGAACGCTGCCGCCGGATCTCTGGTTGAGGGCAAAGATCGTTTTGAAGCCCGGAAACTGGTGGTTGCAGAAATGGAACGTCTCGGTTATCTGGAAAAAATAGAAGATTACACTCATAGCGTAGGCTACAGTGAACGAGCCGGTGTCATGATCGAACCTTTTCTGTCCGATCAATGGTTCGTTAAAATGAAGCCGCTGGCAGAACCGGCAATCAGGGTTGTCGATGAAGATAAAATAAAATTTCATCCTCACCGCTGGGTAAAGACTTATGACCACTGGATGAATAATGTCCGGGATTGGTGTATCTCCCGGCAATTATGGTGGGGGCATCGTATTCCGGTGTTTTATTGTAATGACTGCGACTGGATGGATGCGCTTATCGAAGATGTCGCTACCTGCCCGAAATGTGGCGGCTCTGTACGGCAGGACGCCGATGTGCTGGATACCTGGTTCAGTTCATGGTTATGGCCCTTTTCAACCATGGGCTGGCCTGAAAAAAGCGATGATCTGAAAATCTTTTTCCCGACAGATACTTTGGTGACAGCGCCGGATATCATCTTTTTCTGGGTCGCCAGAATGATCATGGCGAGTCTGGAATTCATGGACGATATTCCTTTTAAGGATGTCTATTTCACCGGGATTATCCGGGATATCAAAGGGCGGAAGATGAGTAAATCGCTGGGGAATTCCCCCGATCCGCTGGTTCTTGTTGAGAAATATGGCGCCGATGCATTGCGCTACGGGGTAATGCTGATTGCTCCCCAGGGACAGGATATTCTATTTTCGGAGGAACGTCTTGAGGTCGGCCGTAATTTCATGAACAAGGTCTGGAACGCCTCCCGTTTTATTTTGATGAACATAGATGATGATAGTATTCTGGAACAGGATTTTGTTCCGGAGAAATACTCGCTGACTCTCGCCGATGAATGGATATTGATCCGCTTGAAAAAGACAATCGGAAAAGTTGATAAAAGTTTAAAGCGCTTCCGTTTTGATGAAGTAGCCCGGATTATTTATGACTTCGTATGGAGTGATTATTGCGATTGGTATATCGAATTAATTAAAGACCGCCTGTATAAAAAATCCGCTGATGAAAAACAGACAGCCCTGTCAGTGGCAATATATGTTCTGAAAAATATTCTGAAAATCCTGCACCCCTATGCGCCTTTTATTACAGAGGAAATATATCGGCATCTTAAATCCGCTTCCGAACCGGATATCATTTTATCCTCCTGGCCCAAAATTAAATATCACAGTGACGATCCTCACGCGGAAGAAACATTTGAAATAGTTCAGAAAATGATCATATCTTTAAGAACTGCTCGCAGTGAAATGAATATTCCGCCGTCCGCCCAATTAAATTTAATTGTTCGGGGAGATGACGATCAATTGCCTTTGAAATTAATTAAAAACGAATCTCTCGCAGAGTATGTTAAAAATCTTGTAAAAGTTGCGGATATTCGCATTGCCCGGGATGTGGAGAGACCTCATCCGGCGTTAACAATTATTGTTCACGGCACCGAATTTTTCATCCCGCTGGAAGGATTGATCGATGTTGAAGCTGAGAAACAGCGACTCGAAAAGGAAATCAATCGCTTAAAAGGACTTCTGAAATCAATTTCCACCAAACTGATGAATCAGAACTTTTTGGAGAGAGCGCCCCGGAATGTTGTCGCAAAGGAAAAGGAAAAAGAGAAGCTTATCAGGGAGCAATTGATTAAACTGGAAACAAATCTGCAAGCATTGGAATAAAGTACAGTTCCAACGTTACAGATAGAAGAATATCGAGGTGAAAATGAAGAAATATACTTATGTGCCGATCATGGCGATAATTATCATGATGTCCATTGTCTCTTTTGCCGATGAGGGATTCAGCGATACCCAGGTAACAATATATAATAATAACCTGGGACTCATCAGACAGAATTGTGATGTTTCATTGATTAAGGGTATTTCAGAATTTCAAATAGAAGGTGTATCCTCGAAGATTCTTACAACGTCGGTAAAAATCAGTTTTCCGAAGTTAAAAAACAAAGTAGAAGTGCTGGAACAAAATTACCTTTATGATCTGGTTAGTTCGGAAAAATTATTTAATAAATATGTTGGAGAATCCATCACTTACCGGATGGAAAATGGCGATAAAATAGAGGGAATTCTACTCAGCTATGCACGCGATAAAATTATTGTTAAACTTGAAAACAGCGAAATAAAAATTTCAAGTGTTGATAAAATCCTGGAATACGACTTTCCTGCATTGCCGGAAGGGTTGATCCTGAAACCAACACTCCAATGGCTTATCAATTCAAAGCACAAAGGCAATACGAAAGCCGATCTGTCCTATTTAACTAATGGAATTAAATGGCAGGCCGAATATGTTCTTGTTTTAAAAGAAAACGATTCCGATTTCTCGCTTTCCTCGTGGATTTCATTAGATAATTCATCCGGCGCCAGTTATGAAAACGCCAGGCTGAAATTGATCGCCGGCGACATCCATCGGGCTCGTCCTCAAAGATTTATGGAATACGAGGAACAAAAACGCCCATTAGAAATGGTAACCCAAAAATCAGGTGTTGAAGAACGGGCGTTTTTCGATTACTATTTGTATGAATTACAGCGACCGGTGACCATCAAGAATAACGAAGTTAAACAGGTGACCCTATTCGATGAAATAGATGCAAAGGGTAGAAAGATTTATACATTTAATAATCGCTCGACCGGCGATCAGGAAAAACAGCTGGATATTATTTTTAAGACTGAAAACAACAAAGCAAACAATATGGGTATCGCAATACCCAAAGGGAAGATGCGGGTGTTTAAGGAAGATATTGACGGTTTTTTACAATTAGTTGGTGAAGATTGGGTGAATCATACCGGTAAAAACGATACGCTCGATATTAAAATCGGACAGGCATTTGATATTAAAGGCAAACATATAGTTGTTAACCGTGAAAAAACTTCCAAAAATTCAGAAACTTTAACTGTTCGTATTACTGTTTATAACAGGAAAGACAGCGATATTTATGCTGAAATTAACGAACATTTAGCTGGAATATGGGTAATGAAAAAATCCAGTCATACTTATCAAAAGAAAAGTCAGTCGCTGCTTATGTTTCCTTTGGATGTTAAAGCGAATAGCCAGAGTACGATAGAATATACTTATTTACATAAATGGTAAAAGCTTCTGTTGCCGGTAAATCAAACGAAAAATATCGATCCTATAACTCCCGTAACTTACGTTAAAGGCGTCGGACCGAAACGGGGCGCCGCTCTCGAAATGTGCGGCGTAAAAACCTTTATCGATTTACTATATCATTTCCCGCGACGCTACCTGGATCGCAGTACTATTACTCCAATTGCAACATTAAGAGTGGGAATGGATGCCACGATCGTCGGCAAAATATTATCGATGAATAGTGTCCGGACCCGCAAACACCCCTACTTTCAAGTTTTGGTCGGTGATGATAGCGGTCAGTTGCGCTGTGTCTGGTTTAACGGCGCAAAATATATCCAGCGCGTTTTTAAAACCGGTGATCCGGTTGCAATGAGTGGAAAAGTAGAATATTTTGGCGGGATGCAGTTCGTCCATCCCGATTATGATATTCTGGAAAACGGCGAATGGGCAACCCTAAATACAGCCCGGATCATTCCCCTGTATCCATCTACTGCTGAATTAAAAAAGGTTGGATTGGATAGCCGTGGTTTCCGGCGTTTGTTTCATAAGGTGATTGAAAAAATATCGTGGCATGTGGAAGAAATTCTGCCGGAATCATTACTACAATCGCTGAAACTGACCGGAATTAACGAGGCATTACGTCAGATTCATTTTCCGGATTCTGCTGCTGCACTCGAAAACGCACAACGCCGTTTCAAATTTGAAGAGCTGTTCTATCTGCAATTATTGCTGGCAGTGAAACGTCAGGGTATAAAGGCGCTCAAAAAATCCTATCGTTATAGCGGCACGGGCCCACTATTAAAACAGATATATGAAAAATTACCCTTTCAGCTTACGTCCGCTCAGAAAAAAGTCATCCATGAGATTTGGGAAGATATAAAATCCGAAACCGTTATGAATCGGTTATTACAGGGTGATGTTGGATCCGGGAAAACGGTAGTTGCGCTGTTATGCGCCAGTATTCCTATCGGCAACGGCTACCAGGCTGCCGTCATGGCTCCCACTGAGATTCTTGCGGAACAGCATCACCGAAATTTACAAAAACTGGGTAATGTTGCCGGGCTCAAAGTACGGCTGTTAATCGGTGGTCAGCGGAGATCAGAGCGGGAAGAGATTCTGGAAGAGATCAGCAGCGGAACGGCGGAGCTTGTCGTTGGGACACACGCTCTGATTCAGGAAGGAGTTGAATTTCGGAACCTGGCATTAGTGATCATTGATGAGCAGCATCGATTTGGGGTTGTGCAGCGCAGTCAACTGATTGCCAAAGGTTTCAATCCCGATGTGTTGGTAATGACTGCCACACCGATTCCACGAACGATGAGTATGACCCTTTATGGCGACATGGATGTCTCTATTCTCGATGAGTTGCCTGCCCGCAAGGGAAAAATCATTACTCGTACGGTTAATGTTGACCAACTGGATAAAGTCTATGAATATATTCGCAAACAGGTTCGGAAAGGAGATCAGGCGTATATAGTTTACCCCTTAATTGAAGAATCAGAAAAAATGGATTTGCAGGCAGCTATTCAGGGATATGATTATCTGCGGAAAAAGGTATTCCCGGAATTGCGTCTTGCATTACTGCATGGAAGCATGAAGACTATCGAAAAAGACCAGGTAATGCAGGAATTTTCCGCGGGAACTGTGGACATTCTTGTGAGTACAACGGTTATTGAAGTTGGCGTCGATAATCCGAATGCGACCGTTATGGTTATTGAAAATGCCGAGCGCTTTGGCTTGACCCAGATACATCAATTGAGAGGACGCATCGGACGGGGAAGTAAAAACGGTGTCTGTGCAATGGTAGAACGAAAACGGACGGAAACTTCTCATAAGCGCTTGAAGATTATTAACGGGACGACGGATGGTTTTGAAATATCAGAGCAAGACCTTAAATTACGCGGGCCTGGCGAGTTTTACGGAACTCGCCAGCATGGTTTTCCGAAGATGAGGATAGCTGATTTACTGGTTGATAGAGAACTGTTGAAAATTGCGCGCAGTGAAGCATTTATGCTAATAAAAAGTGACCCGCAGCTCCGCAAATCTGAATATTGTGCGGTGCGGGAACACCTTATTACGAATTATTCCGAATATATGAATTTCATCGATGTTCTGTAGGAGATGATATGACTGATAATCACATTGATCAGAAGCAGGTACTTTTTCTTGGATTGATTCAGTCTTTCGCTACAAGCGCCTGGATTCAATTAGGCAAGCAGAAAAATCCTATTACGGATAAGACCGAAGTAAATCTCGAAGAAGCCCGGTTTACGATCGATATGATGGAGATGATTAAGGAAAAAACCGAAGGCAACCTTAACGAGAAAGAAGCACAGATTATTTCCAGCTCTCTTTCGGAATTAAAAATGAATTTTATCGACCTTAAAATGAAACAGGATAGTCATCCTGAACAGCAAGAAGAACCGAAACAGAAAAATAATTAATTATCAATAAGGACCGTTATGGAGATTTTGAAAAATAACAAAGAAAAAGTTATTCTGGCATTACTGACATTTTTCCTCAGCTGGATCGTATATATGGATACTCTGGCGCCGACCGTTTCTTTCTGGGATTGCGGTGAATTCATTGCCACATCATACACCCTTGGCGTGCCGCACCCTCCGGGAAGTCCGCTGTACCTGTTAATCGGTCGTTTCTTTTCGATGCTTCCGATCGGAAATGATATCGCCTACCGTGTAAACCTGATGTCACCGATTGTCAGCTCTTTTGCCGTAATGTTTCTGTTTTTAATTGTTGTCCAATTGCTGAAGAGCTGGGGGCGACCGGTGAAACCCCTTCAAAAAATTGCTGTTTATGGCGGTGCGTTCATTGGCTCTATGACCTTTGCGTTTACCGACAGCCACTGGTTCAATGCGGTGGAGGCGGAAGTATATTCTTATTCTACATTTCTGACGGCAATTGTTGTCTGGCTAATCCTGTTTTGGGAACAGCGTTCCGATAAACCCGGACACGAGAGATACTTGTTACTTATCGCCTATATCATGGGTCTGGCAATGGGTATTCACTTGTTAAATCTACTGGCGATCTTTTTCATTGCTTTGATCATTTATTTCAAACGTACGAAAATCTCCAATATCGCCTGGCTGGTTGCTGATGTCATTATCGGCATAGCAGTCGTTTCAATTTTGTTCCTGTTTTGGCGCGCAATTATTGCTGATTCATTCCCTGCACAGGCTGTATTGACTATTGGCTCCTTTTTAGGTATCTATATTCTGCTATTTTTTAAAACACAGAGCGAAAGACTTAAAGAACATAGCAGAACTGTATTGATGTCGGCTACCGCTTCCGGCATATTTTTAGTAATTAATAATGGTGTGATTCTGGGATTGCCGAAGATTGCCGACAATTTCGGAATTGCTGCTGTCGGAGCCACCGTTTTAGTCGTTTTTGCGGCGACAGCCTGGGCAATCCGCAGGAAACATCATATTGCGTCGCTGGCATTAATGTCGCTGGTGTTGATAATTGTAGGATATTCTTCCTATGCAACGATTTTTATTCGCAGCAACCAGAATCCGGCTATTGATGAAAACGATCCGGAAACGACCCAGCAGGCGGTTGCCTATCTGGAACGCGAGCAATATGGCAGGCGCGATTTTACCGATATCTTTGATCGGGCGAAATGGAAACCAGAAAAAAAACACCTCTATAAAAATTCCTTGGACTTTTTCTGGAATTATCAGATAAATAAAATGTATATCCGGTATTTTAACTGGCAGTTTGTCGGAAGAAAAGACGTGAATGTCGATCCTTTTCAGTTTTTACTTCCTTTTCCGTTCCTGATCGGATTGTATGGGTTGCTGGTTCATTTTAATAAAGATAAAAACAAGGCGCTCTCGGTACTGGCGTTGTTCTTGTTTACAGGTTTAATGATTGTGTTGTACCTGAACCAGGATGATCCCCAGCCCCGTGAAAGGGATTATTCTTATGTAGGGTCATTTTTTGCCTTTGCCATCTGGATTGGTATTGGCGCCACCGCCCTGATCAGTCATATTACCGAGTTAAAAAACACGAAATTGCGAAAGCCGCTAACCTATA
>Ga0265594_1001651_pt1 | contig 17138 bp, 15 predicted proteins | sample saktaG_11_FD_190147 | JGI IMG/M metagenome (GOLD analysis project Ga0265594, IMG submission 190147) | Saline water microbial communities from Sakinaw Lake, British Columbia, Canada - sak_2011_5_24_80m | ecosystem: Environmental > Aquatic > Non-marine Saline and Alkaline > Saline ... | reverse complement strand
CTCAATATAAGTTCCCCCTTTGGCCGGCACAACCTCGGTGTTTTTTAAGTAGAAACTATTGGAAAGAAAAACAAAGCTGCCAACGCCCAAAAATAAAAAAATAAAGAAGACATTTTTTTCTTTTTTGCTCAAAACCTTAAAAAATTGCCCCCACTGGGAACGGGTGGGCCACTTGGAGAATAAGAAAGACATTTAAAAAATGAGATTTAACAGGGCCAAAAGAATAAATAAAACTCCGAAGGCTATTGTCGCCCAAAGAATTTTTTTCTGGATGCCTCTTCTTGTAGCATAGAAACCTCCTTCTTGACCGAAGGCAGAACCTAAAGCTGTTCCTCTTTGCTGGAGAAGAATTAAAATGACTAAAAATATAGATACTATAATTTGAGCCAAAGGTAAGTATTGCTGCATTTTATTCTTGGATTATCGTTTTTCTTGGAGAAGAGAGTCCTAAGAAATAACTAACCAACCAAACAATTAAGGTGGTCCAAAAGAGGGGAATGAGTCCCTGGATAATCAATTCTGGGAAAATAATGTCCACAAACCAGATTAGCCCCATATTGACCACCAGGCTGAAAAGTCCGAGAGTTAAAATTCTTAAGGGCAGGGTGATTATTTTTAAGATTGGCTTGATGAAAAAATTAATTAGCCCTAAAAAAGCGCCGGCCATTATTAAATACTTGATTTCTCCCGTAAAAGCAACCCCTGGCACGAATTTTACGGCCAGCCAGAAACTTAAAATTCCGCCAATGACTTGAAAAATAAGTTTAACCATACACCGAGCTCCGTATAGCGGAGCGAAGGTGGAAAAGAGGATTTATCCTCTTTGACCTTTTTACTTCTTCTATAATATCAGATGTTTTTTATTTTATCAAGTTTTTAATTCTCAGTTTGTGATGATAGGCAATAGCGAATCTATGGGCTTCGTCGCGAAGTTGCAGTATCAAATTAAAGATTTCTCTCGGCAAACTTTTGAGCAAAATCGGCTTTTTCTTTCCTTCAATGTATAATTCGTTTTCTTTTTTGGCTAAAGCCATAGTTTTAGTTTTTAGCTTGCAGCGTTTAGCAATTAGGATGGCAGCGTTTAGCTGGGCTTTGCCGCCGTCAATCAAAATCAGGTCTGGCAATCCCCATTCTGGATGGTTGAATCTTCGAGATAAAACTTCTTTTATCATTGCCACATCATTCGGCTTATTGGTGAGTTTGATTTTGAACCGGCGATAAAAATTTTTTTCCGGTTTTCCGTTGATGAAAGTAACCATAGAGCCCGTAGCTTCCTGTCCTTGTATGTTTGAAACGTCATAAGCTTCGATCCTCTGGCTTCCAAAAAGGCAGGGTGCCAGGCATTGGCCTAAATAATACCAGAGACAGGGTTTTTTCGGCAAGATCTTACATGTGCGATAGGGCGAGCGTTTTCTTAATTCTTTCAAGGATTGTTTTAATTCCTTGCCGTCGACAAATGGTCCGACATATTCGGTATTTTTGTCTTTTGTCTGGTGCGTTATAAAAATTTGGGGGAATTCTTCTTTGGTAATGCCAATATAAAAATAGTTCTTGTCGTCTTTCCAAACAACGTTGTATTTTGGCTGATATTTTTTAATTAATTTCGCCTCGAGAAGAAAGGCTTCAATTTCAGAGTCGGTTTTGATATATCCCATCCGTCCGGCTAATTCCAGCAGATCTTTGTGTTGTTTTACCCTTTCCTTAATATTTGCTGCTTTGCCGATGTACAAAATCTTCCCACCATTTTTGAAACAATAAACGCCGGCGGTCCCTGGCAGCCCTTCAATTTTATTTTTATTTAGAAATTTGAATTTATCCATACATAATGGCAAAATTTCCCCCGACACTTTATTCTATATCTTTCTTGAAAATTTCGGAAATTTAAGATATAATATTTAACTATGCTCGGAGACTTTATCAAAATTCGCGGCGCCAGAGTGCACAACTTGAAAAGCGTCAATATCGATATTCCCAAAAACAAACTGGTGGTCATTACCGGAATTTCGGGGTCTGGCAAATCATCTTTGGCTTTTGATACTTTATACGCAGAAGGCCAGAGAAGATATGTTGAGTCATTATCTTCTTATGCTCGGCAATTTTTGGGCGTGATGCAAAAACCTGATGTGGACTCCATTGAGGGAATAAGTCCCGCAATTTCAATTGACCAAAGAAAGGCGGCTCACAACCCCAGATCTACCGTCGGCACCGTTACGGAGATATATGACTATCTCCGTCTTCTATTCGCTAGAATTGGCAAGCCCCATTGTCCAAAATGCGGCAAGCCGATTTCGCGCCAGACGATAGACCAAATCACGGCTCAAGTTTTAAGTTTATCTTTAAAAAGCGAAATCGTTATTTTGGGCCCCGTGATTCGAGGCAAAAAGGGAGAGCATCGGGGTATCCTGGAAGAAATTCAAAGAAGCGGGTTCATCAGAGTGAGGATTAACGGCATCATTCACAGAATCGAAGAGGCGTTAGAGAAAAATCTGGACCGAAAGAAAAAACACAATATCGAAGTAGTGGTGGATAGATTGATTTTAGATAAAGACCTGGAAAAGACAAGATTAGTAGATTCTTTGGAAACAGCTCTCAAATTGGGAAAAGGTATTGTAATGGTAAATCAGAGCCTAAAATCCAAAAACCTGAGACCTGATGACCTAATATTCAGCGAGCTCCGAGCCCGCCGAAAGAAGGGCGAAGGGCGAGATGAAGACCTTGTCTTCAGCGAGCATTTCGCCTGTGAAGGATGCGGGATATCTTTGCCGGAATTGGAACCGAGATTATTTTCTTTTAATTCGCCTTACGGCGCTTGTCCTGATTGCCAGGGGTTGGGGGAAAAACTGGAAGTCGACCCAAAACTTGTCATCCCCAATTCCAATTTAACCTTGGCCGAGGGAGCAATTTTTCCCTGGGCTCACGCGTCTCACAAAATTGGCAGGCAGGGATATTTTTGGTGGCAGCTGCAAGAACTGGCGGAAAGGTACGATTTCTCTTTGGACGTGCCCATAAAAGAGCTTTCTTCCAAAATTATTAGTTTAATTTTATACGGGGATGAAAAGTCGAAGAAAATTCTTTCTTCTCCATCTTCGCTTGCCCGAGCCGCGGCGAAGGATGAAGAAGAGGATTTATCCTCTTCGCTTTCACCGAGTGAAAGCTCGATATTTGAAGGGGTTATCCCAAATCTTGAGAGACGTTATTACGAGACCGATTCGGATTACACGAGAGGCGAGATAGAACAATATATGGTAGAACGAAAATGCGAACGGTGCCAGGGAAAAAGGTTAAGGGCCGAGGCGCTGGCGGTCAGGATTGGCGATAAATCTATCGATGAAGTGGCGGAAATGAGTATTGATAAGGCCAAGAAATTCTTCTTAAGGAATCGTTACAATAGTGGAACGAATAAAATCACCCAGCCCATTATTAAAGAGATTATTAACCGATTGCAGTTTTTGATCGATGTGGGCTTGGATTATTTAACCTTGGCGAGATCGGCAGATACTCTCTCGGGCGGCGAAGAAGAAAGAATAAGGCTGGCTACCCAGATCGGTTCAAAATTAACAGGAGTCTTATATATTTTAGATGAACCCTCAATCGGCCTTCATGCCAGAGACCAGCAGAGGTTGATTGATACCATAAGACAGCTTAAAGAGTCAGGGAACACGGTGGTCATATGCGAACACGATCCTGAAACTATTATGGCGGCCGATTGGATAATCGATATCGGCCCCGGGGCGGGAAAACATGGAGGACGAGTAATCTTCCAGGGAACGCCAAAGAATCTATTGAAAGCCAAAACCTTAACAGGAGAATACCTGTCAGGAAGAAAAAAAATAGAAATCAACCGTCAAATTTCCAAACAAATTCCGAATTCCAAATCCCAACAGTCAAAGAGGACTTCGTCCTCTTTTTCACCTTCGCTTCCGCAAATGGAAGCTCGGTTTCAGAACTATCTGATGATAAGAGGGGCGAACGAGCATAATCTTAAAAATATTGACGTAAAAATTCCTCTAGGGAAATTTGTTTGCATTACCGGAGTTTCAGGGTCGGGAAAATCTTCTTTAATGAACGATATTCTGGCCAGAGTGCTTTTAAAGAAGTTTTACAAAGCAAAGGAAGAACCGGGAGCACATAAAGAAATTTTAGGGACAGAGTATTTAAACAAGGTTGTTTTGGTTGATCAATCGCCGATTGGTCGGACTCCGAGATCGAACCCGGTTACCTATACCGGAGCCTTCTATTACATCCGGGATTTATTCACCAAAACAAAAGAAGCCAGAACCAGGGGTTATCAGCCGGGTCGTTTCAGTTTCAACGTAAAAGGCGGTCGTTGTGAAGCTTGTGAAGGACAGGGAGTAAGAAAAATTGAAATGTATTTTTTGCCCGATATTTACGTCCAGTGTTCAGAATGCAAGGGCAGAAGATTCAACAAAGAAACCTTGTCCGTTGAATATAGGGGGAAAAACATCGCCGAAGTTCTTGAAATGACGGTTGAGGAAGCTTTGGAATTTTTCAAAGCAATACCTGGCCTTTATGAAAAATTAAAAACTCTGAACGAAGTGGGTTTAGGATATATCCAGTTGGGACAAGCAGCCCCTTCTCTTTCCGGCGGGGAAGCTCAGAGGGTGAAACTGGCAACGGAATTATCTAAAAAAGCCACTGGCAAAAGTTTATATATTTTAGATGAGCCCACCACTGGTTTGCATCCTCACGATATAAAAAAATTAATTTGGGTTTTGCGCAATCTGGTGGACAAGGGAAACACGGTGGTTTCGACCGAGCACAATTTAGATTTTATCCGATGCGCAGATTATTGCATAGATTTGGGGCCGGAGGGAGGAGAGAAGGGGGGGTATCTTGTCGCCGAGGGGACGCCGTTTGAAATCATCAAGAACAAGAAAAGCTACACTGGACAATATTTAAAAAACGTGTTATAGAAAAATTAGTTCATTTCTAAAGAAAGAGAGGTGAGTAAGGTGACGCCCACAAAAGAAATTATCCGTAAAAGAGGCATCAAAAGAACCCTTAGCTTATTAGCTAGCATTACCAAAATACCCTCCAGCGGTAAAACCCAACGAGGGTTCCAGGCGGAAGAAAAAGCGTGGAAAGCGGCTCGGTACTGGCAGAAAAAGAGAATCATAATTCGGGCAAGAAGAACCAATGGCTTGAGTTCGGAGGATAGAGAGGGAAAAGATCTTATTTTAACCCTCCGAGATGGACGCGAGGTTTGTGTTGACGTAAAGAATTATTGCGACTTCAGGGCGGTCCAGAGGTGCAAAGAAAGGGGCGTGTTGCTCTTTTCAATCTGGCCGGATGAAGATGAAGCCGTTGCCAAAGAAAGGATGCTGGATTTGATTCTGACAGCTTACGTTTCAGACCTTGAAATTTTCCAGGTCCGTCAAATAGTTGCCCTAGTCTCAAAAATGAAACAGCAGCCTCTCCAGTCGAATCTGATCAGGAGAATTTTTTCCTGTTTCAGGAAGGTAAGCTAACCCCTTACCTTCCTTTTATTTACCGAGTCTCCGTAGAGACGAAGGTGAAGATGAATTATGTAGTATTCATCGCCTTCGCTTAGCGCTCAAAGAGCGCAAGCTGCTCTTTTCGAGCTGCACTTCCACATATATTGAATTATGGATAGAAGCTTGCTTCTTGACAAAGATTTTTGCCCAGATTAATATTAAAAAGTAGAAATTAGCACTCAAAGGTCGCAATTGCTAAGCGAGCTTTCGCAAAGCGAAAGCGAAGCTGGAAAAGAGAACAAAGTTCTCTTTGACTAAAGCAAAATTAAACATATGCGTATTAAACCGATTTCAGATCATATCCTAATTGAACCGATTAAAGAAGAAGAGAAAACTAAAACCGGCATTTTGCTTCCGGATACGGCGGAGAAAGAGCGCCCCGAACAGGGTAAAATAATTGCCGTGGGGCCGGGTAAAAAAGACAAGCAGGGAAAGTTTATCTCCTTGGAAGTAAAACCGGGAGACAGAGTTTTATTTACGAAATACGGTCCAAATGAAATCAAAGTCGAAGACAAAGAATATTTAATCGCCAAGGAAGAAGATATCTTGGCTATTATTGAATAACGACTATGGCAAAGCAAATCAAATATTCGGAAGAAGCCAGAAAAAAATTAAAAATAGGCGTTGATAAATTAGCCGACGCCGTAAAGATAACTCTGGGTCCCAAAGGAAGAAACGTTGTTTTGGACAAGGGTTTCGGTTCTCCTACCATTACCAATGACGGAGTAACCATTGCTAAAGAAATTGAATTAGAAGATAAAATAGAGAATTTAGGAGCAGAAATCGTCAAAGAAGTGGCTGAAAAAACCAATGATGTGGCAGGAGACGGTACAACAACTGCCGTGGTTTTAGCTCAATCAATAATTGCCGAAGGTCTTAAAAACGTGACGGCAGGCGCCAATCCCTTAGCTCTAAAAAAAGGAATTGAAAAAGGAGTAGGGAAAATTATTGAATCTTTAAGGAGCGTTTCAAAGAAAATTACCACTAAAGAAGAGATGGCTCAAGTCGCCACTATTTCTGCCGAAGATAGAGATCTTGGCAATTTGATTGCCGAAGTGATGCAGGAGGTCGGCAAAGATGGCGTGATTACGGTTGAAGAATCAAAGGCCTTCGGTATCCAAAAAGAAATTGTTAAAGGTCTTCAGTTTGACAGAGGATACGTTTCCCCTTATATGATTACTGATGCCGAAAGAATGGAAGCCGTTTTTGAAGAGCCGTACATTTTGATTACCGACAAAAAAATTTCTTCTATCTCGGAGATCTTACCGGTATTGGAGAAGATTGCCCAGGCAGGCAGAAAGGAATTAGTTATCATTGCCGATGAGGTTGAAGGGGAGGCCCTGGCGACTTTGGTAGTCAATAAGCTTCGAGGGATATTCAACGCCTTGGCAGTAAAAGCCCCGGGCTTTGGCGATAGAAGAAAAGAGATGTTCCAGGATATCGCCGTAGTGACCGGAGCCGAAGTGATCTCCGAGGAAGTTGGGTTAAAGTTGGAAAATATTGAATTAAAGCAATTGGGCAGCGCCCGTCGAGTGGTGGCGACGAAAGAAAATACCACTATTGTTGAAGGGAAAGGAGAAAAAGAGAAAATTGACTCCAGGATTAAACAGATTAAAAAAGAGTTGGAAACCACCGAATCGGATTTTGACAAAGAAAAACTGCAGGAAAGGTTGGCAAAGTTGGTTGGCGGAGTGGCGGTAATCAAGGTGGGAGCAGCTACTGAAGTTGAACAAAAATCTAAGCAGCACAAGACCGAAGACGCATTGGCAGCTACCCGGGCGGCGGTAGAAGAGGGAATAGTGCCTGGCGGCGGGGTAGCTTTGATTCGGACAATACCAGAGTTGGACGAATTAAAATTAGAAGGAGACGAATTAACCGGACTCAATATTTTGAGAAGAGCTCTGGAGGCGCCAATTCGGCAAATAGCTCAAAACGCCGGCATAGACGGAGCGGTGGTCGTCCAGAAAGTAAAAGAAGGGAAAGAAGGATTCGGGTTTAATGCTCAGACAATGGAATATCAGAACTTAATGCAGGCAGGCATTGTTGATCCGACCAAGGTGGTCAGATCGGCTCTCCAAAATGCCTCTTCGGCAGCTTCCATGTTTTTGACTACCGAATGCGTTGTTTCGGAAAAACCGGAAGAGAAGAAGACAACAACTGGGATGCCGCCAATGGGGGGAGAAGAGTATTAATTAAAAATTTCTAAGTTTGCCGAAAACTCTTCTAGTTGACTCTGGAAGAGTTTTTGGTTATATTTAGAAATAGGTCGAATCGTTAACATTTCTAATTTTAAATTTATGGATACCAGTAAAATCATTCTAATAATCGCAGGATTAATAATTGTCTGGCTGATATTTATCTATAACCGCTTGATCATTTTAAAGAATAGGGCGAAAGAGGCCTGGTCCGATATTGATGTTCAGTTGAAAAGAAGATACAACTTGATACCCAATCTGGTTGAAACCGTCAAGGGATACGCCAGTCACGAGAAAGGGGTTTTCGAGAAGGTGACCGAGGCCAGAAGCCAGGCAATGGGAGCGAAAACGATGGAAGAACATTCGGAAGCAGAAAACATGTTGTCTAGCACCCTGAAATCTCTTTTTGCCGTGGCTGAAAATTACCCGGATCTTAAGGCCTCAACCAATTTTCTTGAATTGCAAAGAGAGCTTCGCGATACCGAAGACAAAATCCAGGCAGCCAGGAGGTTTTATAATACCAATGTCAGAGATCTGAACATTAGAATTGAAAGCTTTCCGGCAAACATCGTAGCTAATATTTTTAGATTCGCCAGAATGGATTTTTTCGAAGTTAAAGAAGCGGTTGCCAGGGAAATGCCAAAGGTTAATTTTTAGTTTTTTAAATGGCGACTTTATACGCTCAAGCTGAATCAAACATCAGAAAAACTTGGTTTTATTTGTTTTTTTTCCTGCTTTTGATTATTGCGGTTGGTTGGATAATTTCTTACTTTTTGCAAAGTCCGGCAATTCTATATTTCGCCGTAATTTTGAGCATTATTCTGAACTTTTTCGCTTACTGGCATTCTGATAAGATTGTTCTGGCGCTCAGCAAAGCAAAGCCGATTGAAAAGCGGGACAATCCTGAATTGTACAGATTAGTTGAAAATCTCTGCATTACTGCCGGTCTTCCTCTCCCTAGAATTTATATTATTGATTCTGCTCAGCCGAATGCTTTCGCTACCGGTCGCGATGCAAAACACGCAGTAGTGGCCGTAACCCAGGGACTTCTGGGAAAATTAGAAAGAGCGGAGATGGAAGGAGTGATCGCTCACGAACTTTCTCACATCGGGAATAAGGACATGTTGCTGCAGACGGTTGTTGTGGTATTGGTCGGTTTTGTAGTCATATTGACCGATTTTTTCTTCAGAATAGCCTTTTGGGGCGGTATGGGAGGTAGAAGCCGCGAAGGAGGGCAATTGAAATTGATTATGATATTGGTGGCTTTGGCTCTAGCCGTCTTGGCGCCGATTTTTGCCCAATTGATAAAATTGGCCATTTCCAGAAAAAGAGAATATTTGGCTGATTCTTCAGCTGTCCTTTTGACTCGCTACCCGGAAGGATTGGCCCGGGCTCTTGAAAAAATTTCTAGCGATACAGCTCCTTTAAAAGTGGCGAGTGACGCCATTTCCCATCTTTATATTGCCAGCCCTTTTCGCGGAAAAGAAAAAACCTCTTGGCTTCATAAACTATTTATGACGCATCCGCCCATAGAAAAGAGAATTCACGCCTTAAGGGAAATGAAACTTTAGAACCTAGCTAAGCCAAGTTTAAGGAGAGGTGCAAGAGCGGTTTAATTGGCGGTCCTGGAAAGACCGTGTGCCTTTACGGGTACCGTGGGTTCGAATCCCACCCTCTCCGCCAGGTCAAAAATTAGAATTAATAAAACAAAAATATATGAAAAACACAAAAAAATTTAGCTTATCCGTATTGCCCGAAAAATTCGGCATTTGTCATCTCGGGAAAAACGTTCCCATCTCTGACTGGGCGACCAGCGTGGAATTTTTCTCAATAACTAAAACGAAGCAGGAGCTATCCATAGTTTGTCCTCAAGAGAAAATCCCCGCAGGCATTCTCTTTGAAAAGGATTGGAGAGCTTTCATGTTGAAAAGCATTCTTGATGGCGTTTATTCGGTCGGGGTTATCTCTTCTTTGTCTAGGCCTTTGGCCGAAAACGGAATTAGCATATTTAATATTTCAACCTACGAAACAAACTACATTTTGGTCGAAGAGAAAAATCTTGAAAAAGCCATAAAAGTTTTGAGTGAATTTTGCGAAATTAAAAGGTGATTAACCTTATGCAAATTCAAGTTTTTTTCCAAAATTTAATACCATGGTTTCTGTCCAGCGGTATAAAAATTGTTTTTATTCTGATTGCCGCGGTTTTAATTAATCGTTTCCTGAAAATTTTTATCAAAAAGGGGATCAACAAGCACATAAAAAACAGGATTAACGGAGAAAAAAGAAAAAGAGCAGAAACCCTAATCAGTATTTTCGGCGGTACTCTAAATTTTGTGATTTGGATTATGGCTGTTTTGATGATTCTTCCCGAATTAGGAGTAAATATCGCCCCCATTTTGGCCGGTCTTGGCTTGATGGGCTTGGCAGTTGGTATGGCAGCCAAAGACATAATAGCCGACTTTATCTCCGGCCTTTTTATTCTTTTGGAAGGACAATATTTTGTTGGCGACAGAGTAAAAATTTCCGGCATTGAAGGAGAAGTAAAAGAAATAACCTTGAGGAGAACAATTATCAGAGACGATACGGGGCTTCTTCATTCCTTCCCGAACAGCCAGATAAAATTGGTCTCTAAGAAAGAAAAATAAAAAATGAGATCGTCCAGCGCAGTTAAGAAAAAGCTCTTGGAAGAAATCAAACTTCTTAAAGATAGAAAGGGATTTCTGAAAGCCGGCTTGCCAAGATTTAACCGGCTGTTTGGCAGAGATTCTTTAATCGCCGCTTGGCAGCTACTGGATTGGAATTCAAATATTTGCAAGGCAACCTTAGAAATTCTCTCTCAGCTTCAAGGCAGAGTAATCAATAATGAAAAAGAGGAAGAGCCGGGAAAGATAATCCATGAGACTGATTTGAAAAAAGACTGGCGTCCAAAAGGATTCTTCCCTTTTCCTTATTTTGGCTCGGTTGACTCAACCCCCTTATTTTTGATTATTTTCTCCCTTTATTTTAAAAAAACAAAAGATAAAAAATTTCTGAGAAACCATTGGGAGAACATTTTAATGGCTTTGAATTGGATGGAAGATTGCGGCGACAAAGACAAGGATTATTTTTTAGAATATCAAAGAATGAATCCCAGAGGTCTTTTCCATCAAGGGTGGAAAGACGGATTTGAGGATCGTTTGAAAATAAAAGCGCCCGTAGCTATTGTCGAAGCGCAGGGATATCAATATTTAGCCCTTAGAGAAATTGCTGGGTTGGCCAGAGAAAGAAAGGAGCTTGATCTGGCGGGAAAATTAGAAAAGAGAGCAGAATGTTTAAAGAAGGAATTTAACAAAAAGTTTTGGATGAAAGATCAAAAATATTTTGCCCTAGCTTTAGACGGCGAGAAAAAGCAAAGAAAAGCAATAACTTCCAATCCTGGTCACCTCCTTTTTACGGGCATTGTAGAAGATGATAAAATTGACGCCTTAGCGAAGCGACTTTTTGGGCCGGATTTGTGGACAAAATACGGGATTAGGACCCACTCGGAAAAAGAGCCGGATTTTGATCCCGAAAGCTATCATTTAGGCTCAATTTGGCCCCACGACAATTGGATAATTGCCCAGGGCTTAAAGAAGCTTAAGTTCAAAGAAGGATATAAAAAAATAAAAAAAGCCATCTTTCTGGCCTACGAAGAGATTGGCTTTTTGCCAGAACATTACGGGGTTAAAAACGGAAAATTAATTAAGATTGAAAAAGCTTGTTATCCTCAGGCTTGGGCAGCCGGAGCCCTGCTTGATTTTTTGGGAAGAGGTTTCGCTGAAAAAGGTTTTCCAATTCCCTTTAAAAATTTTCACTGGTAGATTTTGATGATTTTTGACGAGCTAAAATTCTATAAAATATTTTTTCATATCCCTGCACCATTTTTTCAACCGTGAATTTTTCTTCTACCCATTTTCTGCATTTCTCTCGATCTATTTGATCGATTTTTTTAATTGCCTGAACCATTTCCCTCATATTTTTAACAATGAAGCCGGTTTCCCCATCTTTGATTATCTCCCTTACTGAACCTTTATCGAAAGCAATCACCGGAGTGCCGCAAGCCATTGCTTCTATCATCGTTAAGCCAAAGGGTTCAGGCCATTTAATGGGGAAAAGAAAAGCTTTGGCATTTTTGTAGAATTGAGCGGTTTGGAGGTGGGGAAGAAGTCCTTGATATTTTATTTCTCCCTTCAATTGGGGTTTGATTTTCTCTCTCCAATAGAAATCTTCGGTATGTCTGCCCATAATCATCAGTTTTCGCCCAGTTTTTTTCGCCGCTTGAATTGCTTCGTCGGTTCCCTTTTCTGCGCAAATTCGGCCGCTGAATAACAAATAATCTTTTGGTTTGCGATTAAAAGGAAAATTTTCAATTTTAATTCCGTTGTAAACCACGTCAGAGAATAAAGCTGGAGCGGATTTCGCCTGCGATTGGCTGATGGCTATGTAATGCAAATGGCGGTATCTCTTTTTATATTCCTGAAGGAAAAATTTATTATAAGTATGCAGGGGATCATTCAAAATGCATACGACCGGAACGGGACAAATAGCGGCAAAGGGGAGGGCTCTCAGCCCAATTAAATCAATTAAGACGATGTCAAATTCATGAGAGAGTGTCATTTGGCAAAATTTTGAAAGAAGAAAGGATTCGTAATAATTTATTACCTCTTTTCTTTCCGCCATTTCTTGAAAGAAATACCTTTTTTTTATTTCGGTTACCTGTTTATAGAATTTTGATAATTTTTTATTCTCCGCCAGTGAAGTAAAATTATCCGAGATTAATTCCGCCCTGGTCTTAGAGTCGGAAGAAGCGAACAAGGTAACCCGGTGTTTTCGCTTGATTAATTCTTCCGTTATGTAATGGGTCATCCAGAGGGGAGCATAAATATCCTTCATTCCGGAAGAAGGAGGAATGGCAAATTCATTAGCGCAAAATATCGCTATTTTGAGACGGTTAAATTTTCCTGGCATATTTTCCGCCGTGATTTTTTAAGATCTTTTTATAAAGTCGTTCGTAGCGGTTTACCATTCTCCTTAAGGGAAAATTTTTTTCGACGTATTCTCTACAATATTTCCTGGAGATCGTTTTTATTTTCTTTAGCGCGTTCACGGCTCCGGCTTGATCATTAACCACAAATCCCGTTTTCCCATCCTCAATTAATTCGGGCATAGAACCTTCTCTGAAAGCAATCACCGGAGTACCGCAGGCCATAGCCTCTATTACCACCAAGCCGAATGGTTCCTGTCTTCTGATGGGGAATAAAAAGGCCTTAGCATTTTTGAAAAGCTCGACCTTTTTCTCGAAATCAGATTCTCCCACGAATTGAATTTGTTCCCCGTCAATCAAAGGTTTTATTCGGTATTCAAAATAATCGGCAGCGTAAGAGAAAATGGGGCCGGAAATAATTAATTTTTCGCCAGCCATTTTAGCTATTTCAATGGCTGTTGCCGGTCCTTTTTCGGGTATAACGCTTGAAAGCCATAGGAGATAATCTTTTGGTTTCGGGTTAAATTCGTATCTTTCAACTGGTATCCCGTGATGAATTGTTTTCACAATGTTGAGTCCGGGTCCCGATCGTTTTTGGTTTTTTGAAATAGCCACATAATTAATGTTTGGGTATTTTTTGAAAAGAATATTTTTCTCTTCGGTAATTGGGTTGTGAATGGTGCTGACAATAGGAGGTTTTAAAAAGGCGCTGAAGGGTGCAGTGTAATATTCGCAATGATCATGAATAATATCAAATTCTTTCTGGCGTCGGAAAAGCTCCTTGTACATCAGGGCGAAAACGGCGAAGGGAGCGTTCAGATTTGACCTTTCTAAACCCTTTGGCCAAACGGAAACCAGTTCTGCTTTAGTCCTTGAATCGCCAGTGGCAAAAAGAGTTACCTCGTGTCCTTTCCTTATTAACTCTTCGGTTATTAGAGAGACAACAAGTTCCGTTCCGCCATAGGTATATGGTGGAACGGCAAACCAAAGCGGTGCCACTTGAGCAATACGCATAAATTTAATATAATTATATCAGATTTTCATAATATGTTAAACTCACCGGTTGATGAAATTAAAAATCGTCTGGATATAATTGAAGTTATTGGCTCTTATATTAAACTCCAAAAAACAGGGATTAATTACCGGGCTGTTTGTCCTTTTCATTCGGAAAAAAAACCTTCTTTTTTCGTGTCTCCCTCGCGTCAAATCTGGCATTGTTTCGGCTGTTCTGCCGGCGGTGATATTTTCAAATTCGTAATGCAGATTGAGGGGGTTGAGTTCGGCGATGCTTTAAGAATTTTAGCCCAAAGGGCCGGAGTTGAGCTTAGGCGCCAGACGCCGGAATACAAGCAATGGAAGACGGAGAGGCAGGAGCTTTACGAAATCTGCGAGCTGGCTACCAGATTTTTTGAAAAACAATTGGAAGAAAGCAAGTCGGGGAAAGAAGCAAAAAAATACCTCATTTCCAGGGGGATCAAAGAAGAAAACATTAAAAAATGGAGAATAGGTTATGCGCCCGATGTCTGGCAAGGATTGGCTGATTTTTTGAATTCCAAGGATTATCAGCAAGGGAAGATAAAAGAAGCTGGTTTAGGATTGTCTTCCGAGAAAGGTTCTTTTTATGACAGGTTCAGGGGCAGAATTATTTTTCCTATTTTCGATTTGAATTCCCAGGTGGTCGGTTTTGGCGGCAGGGTTTTTAAAGACAAAGACAATAAAGAAATCGCCAAATACGTTAACATCCCGCAGACCGCACTTTATGACAAGAGCCGCATTCTATACGGTTTGGATAGGGCTAAAGTGGAGATAAGAAAAAAGAACGCTTGCATTCTGGTTGAAGGATATACTGACGTAATAATGGCTCATCAGGCAGGGACCCAAAATGTGGTGGCCACTTCCGGCACCGCTCTGACGCCCTTTCAGCTGAAAATTTTGAAGAGATATACGGAAAATTTAATATTGGGCTTTGACATGGATGTGGCCGGAGATACGGCTACAAAGAGAGGTATAGATTTGGCGCAGACCTTGGGATTTAATATCAAAGTGCTGCGGTTGCCCGAAGGAAAAGATGCAGCCGAAATTATTTCTAAAAACGAAAAAGAATGGGAAGAGGCGTTATCTCAACCGAAATCAATTATGGATTTCTATTTTGAGACGGCTTTTGTGGGAAGAGATAAAAACACCGGCGAGGGTAAAAAAGAAATTTCCAAAATTTTACTGCCGATAATTAAAATAATCCCCAACAGGATAGTTCAGGCTCACTGGATAAGTGAATTGGCAAAGAGACTGAACACCAAAGAAGAGAACATTGAAGAAGAGTTAAAAAAAATTAAGCTGGAAGAGCACCCCGAAATTCTGGGGATAGAGCCAGAAGAAATTAAGAACTTACCGGCAAAATCAAGAAAAGAACTGCTGGAAGAAAGATTGGTTATCTTAATTTTAAAGTCGCCTCAAAGTATAAGTCTTATTGAAGAAAGACTGGATAAATTTTCGGAACCGATTAAAGAAATTTTAACAAAGCTAAAGAAAAAAGCTAAAATTGATTCTGATTTTTTCAATTATCTCGCCTTAAGAGCAGACGTGGAGGAAATGGAAGAAAAAGAAATCGTGCCCGAGATACAGTGCTGCTTAAAAGAAATTCTGGCGATGGAAATAAAAAATAAATTAGATCAGATTTCTTTGGAAATAAGAAAAGCCGAGGAAGAGAAAAATTCGGAAAAGGTTGAAGAATTAATTAAAGAGTTTAATCGAGTAGCCAAACAAAAATGCCAAAGTTAAAAAAATCCCGACGGAGAACTTTAAGTTCTCTACGGGGCAAGCACAAAAAAACAAAAAATAAAAAGAAGACGATTGTCAAAAGAAAGAAAAAGATCGTATTGAAAAGAAAGGCGAAAGTGAAAAAAAGGCGAAGGATAAAGCTGGGCAGGCCTAAAAAAGTTTTTACTCCCGAGAAATTTCAGGAACTGGTCAGAAGGGGGAAAGAAAGGGGTTTCGTCACTTATTCCGAGATTCTTTACTATTTTCCCGAAATAGAGAGGGATATAAAGGGACTGGAGAAGCTTTATGAAGATTTGGAAAAAGAAGGGATTGAGGTTGAAGAAGTAAAAGAATTAATTTCTGTTGAAGAGAAGGTCAAGAAGGTAAAAGAAAGCGAGGGAAGAGTTGATCCCATTCAGATGTATTTAAAGGAAATCGGGAGGATCTCTTTTGTTACGGCGGCCGAAGAAAAAGAATTGGCTAAGAAAATTGAAAAAGGGGATGACGAAGCAAAGAAAAAATTAGCCAGGGCTAATCTAAGGTTGGTTGTTTCTATCGCCAAAAGATATGTTGGCAGGTCTCCCAATTTAACTTTGCTGGATTTAATCCAGGAAGGGAACCTGGGTCTATTCCGGGCGGTAGAGAAATTTGATTGGAGAAGAGGATATAAATTTTCAACTTACGCCACCTGGTGGATAAGGCAAGCCATTACCAGGGCTCTGGCCGATCAAGCAAGGACCATCAGGATTCCGGTTCACATGGTGGAGACCATCTCAAAATACACCCAGGTGAGACGCAGACTGCTGCAGGATCTGGGCCGGGAACCTTTGCCTGAAGAAATCGCAGCTGAAATGGGAATTGAGGTGGAAAAGGTTTATCATATCCAGAAAATTTCTCAAGACACCGTTTCATTGGAAACGCCGGTCGGCGAGGACGAAGAAGATTCGGTTCTGGCTGAATTTATCGAAGATGAAAAATCAGCGCCTCCTTCTCTGGAAGCTGCCAGGACCTTGCTTAAAGAAAGATTAAAAGAAATCCTGGCTGATTTAACTCCGAGAGAACAAAAAATTCTAGCAATGAGATTCGGTTTGGAAGACGGCGTGACTCATACCTTGGAAGAGGTGGGCAAGGAATTTGGCGTAACCAGAGAAAGAATCCGCCAGATTGAAGCCAAAGCTTTGGAAAAAATAAGAGAGCACGATTCGTTGAAGAAATTAAAAGGGTATTAGTCATAAAGTTCGGTATATGAGAAACCTCTTTAGCAGGGTAATCTTTCTTTTTCACGCTACATTTGTTGCCTTTTGGTGCGGTTTGTTTTTAATTCCTGAGAGTTTGTTCCCCAATAAGGTTGCCTTCCATTTTTATTTGACTATGGTCGTTGTCCTGCACCAGTTTTGCTGGGGATTTTTGATTATGCCTTGGACCGGTAAATACCGTATGGTCTGTATTCTTACCACGCTTACCCAGCTTCTTCGCGGGCAAAAAGTGTCAGATCCTAACAATTACGACCATCACTTTACCCAGGAGGCTTTTCTGAAAATAGGCATAAATATTCCCCATAAAGCATCAGCCTTGATTACTTTTTTCATTTTGTTTCTCGTTACCATTCGATATTTTTCTTAAGTTGAAGAATATTGTTTTTTGTGATATCTTCTAACTTAGAAAGAC
>Ga0265594_1001650_pt1 | contig 17147 bp, 16 predicted proteins | sample saktaG_11_FD_190147 | JGI IMG/M metagenome (GOLD analysis project Ga0265594, IMG submission 190147) | Saline water microbial communities from Sakinaw Lake, British Columbia, Canada - sak_2011_5_24_80m | ecosystem: Environmental > Aquatic > Non-marine Saline and Alkaline > Saline ... | reverse complement strand
AAATAGCCGTAATGGACGACTTTGCCAATATCTATTGCTACGATAAGGGTTTTTTCATTGACTACTTTCAGTTTTTTTGTTTTAGTTCTTTTCATGGCTATGCTCCTTCCTTGATTTGGGTTAACCAACTCACTACTGGCTCAAATCAACGAGTATAGCCTTTTTTATTTATGTGCAAGGCTTACTGCAATATAGCAAGCTTTGAAAAATGTTCAATTTCGTTCAAGTTCAAAGAAGGCGAAAATTTTAACCGCAGGAATACATTGGATATTTCGAGGATTAAAATTTGAGACTGACGCCGAAATTGGGCGAAAGGGGGCGTTTTGCAAAGGTCTCATTAAGTGCCTGGTGAAGAAGCTTGTTGCGCGGAACCACATTGTTGTCCGGCGACCCAGCCGGTTGAAAATGCGGCTTGCAGGTTATATCCGCCGGTGTCGGCCTCTATATCGATTACTTCTCCTGCGAAATAAAGGCCTTTCACCAGGCGCGATGCCATCGTCCGGGGATCAACTTCTCGTGTATCCACCCCGCCGGCAGTTATGATCGCCTCAGTAAAAGGACGGTATCCCGTTATATCAAGGCGAAAGTCTTTTAACCAGGTCCGAAGCCGCTTTCGTTCACTCGCTGTTATCTGGTGGCCCATTTTGTCAGGTGAAATTCCTGTATAATCTATACAAAGGGGGATCAATTTTCCGGGGAGCAGCCCCTTGAGCAGAGTGCGAAAGTTCTGTTTGCCTTTTTCATCCAGATCGCGCAGAAGCCGTGCATCAAGTTTTCTATCGTCAAGGGCTGGTTTGAGATCAATAGAAAGGACCACTTTTCGGCCCAGGCGCAATGCGTCCACAACGTGTCTGCTCAGGGAAAGAATGATCGGTCCGGAAAGGCCAAAGTCGGTAAAGAGCATTTCGCCCATTGCTTCAGTTTGCTTCTTGCCGTTTACCCATGTTCGAGCAGTTACATTGCGCAGGCTCAAGTCTTGTAATCTGGTGGCAATATCACCGGCCGTTTCAAGAGGAACCAGTGCCGGTCGAACAGGAACGATTGTGTGTCCTGCTGATTTGGCCAGACGATACCCATCACCAGTTGATCCGGTGGCTGGATAAGACGCCCCACCAGTAGCGATGATTACACTGGCCGCGCGATATATTCGCCCGACAGAATTCGATTCCCCCTTTTGAGAAGAGGAAGGAGATAACTGTACCCCAACCACCCGTTTTCCTTCAATAAGCAACCGTTCTACCTTTGATCTGGTATGCAGGGTGACGCCTTGATCGCGAGCCCGACGTACCAATGCATCTGTCACGTCCTTGGCTTCACCGCTGGCCGGGAAAACACGTCCTCCCCTTTCAACCACGGTTTGAACCCCCAATTTTTCAAGAAAAGCCATAAGTTCAGCCGTAAAAAACCGGGAGAAGGCCTGGCGAAGGAAACGTCCGTTGGGGCCGAAGTGTGTGATAAACTCGGACAATGGTGCTACATTAGTCAGGTTGCAGCGCCCCTTGCCGGTGATGCGCAGTTTCCGTCCCGGACGATCCATCTTTTCCAGAATGAGCGTGTCAGCACCCAATTCGGCAGACTGTATTGCAGCTATCAGACCGGCTGCGCCTCCTCCTATGACGATTACCTGGTAATTTTTCATACGTTACTCTGTTTTATCAATCATCGTGTTATTCCTGGTATTATGTTCCCGAAATGATGACTATCGATGCAGGAAAGTGTATTTTCATAACAAAAAGGAAGGTATATAACCACTTATTTTTTGACTGTCCGGCGTAAGGTAGGTGCAATAATAATATTACTATCAACTTATTATACCCCTTGATGTGTGATGTTTCACAAAAAGAACACTCAAGAAGTGGGGAAACTAACCGATTATATTACTGTTAAAACGCTGGTGTCGGATCAGAACCCGTCATTGGTTTTATGAGAGCGAAGCAGCAAGGAGCATTATGGAAAAGATCTGTATAGTGAGAAGGAGAAAAAAGAGCACTCAGGAATTGAAAAATGAGACAGATTACATTGCTGATAATGAAATGATACCAACTCAAGGATTAAACGTGATTTCATCTCACGTGTTTGAGCATGGTATCGATGTCCACGAAAAGAAAGATTATTCATATGAGGACTCAAGGGGGAATGAAAATCAAATGATTTCATTTAACTTGACACCTGAACAGGGCAAGTTGCTTCGATCCAGTAACTTCGCCCAGTATTTGACGAATGGAATATCAAGTGGAGCGGCTCTCAGTGTGCAGCAGCATGAAGATGGGAAGATTTGCTTAAATTTTCATTTTGACAGGGTGAACACACTGAGAATGCTCAAATCGGGCCATGTGTGTGCCATGCTGCAAATCGGCAAAAGTTTCTTGATGAAACTTGTCAAGGAGCAAAAAATTAAAAGCTATAAAATAGGTAGACTCAGGCGTTTTTCGTTAGAAGATGTCCTGGAGTATCTCACCGAAAATGAGGAGCTTGCAAATTCAGAAAAACAAAGCCTTATGTAAACAATAGCGTTTATTCAAAGCTTGATAAGACATTTGAATGTCTGAGGGGTAAGATCATATGTATTACGAATATTGGGGTCTAAAAAAGCCACCGTTTGACAATGTCCCTGATCCATCCATGTATGTGGAATGTCATGCGTCGATGGAGAATGCTATAGCGGAGACCCTTTTTGCAATAGAAGAGGGGGGTGAAAGTATTGCAGTGATTATTGGCGATGTGGGTTTAGGCAAGACCTTATCTCTTCGTATGATTATAGATTCTTTGGATCAGGCAAAATATAAAATTGTCCTTATCACGAATCCCGGCCTTACCTTCTTACAGATTATGAAAGAAATCATCGGTCAGATTACGGGGAAACAATGTGATTTGACAAGGAAGGTGGACCTGTTGGAAATCTTCAATAAACTATTGTTTGAAACTATAGATGAAGGAAGGAAGGTTCTTATATTTATTGATGAGGCAAACGCCATCGCCCCGGTTAACCTCGAGAAACTGAGATTACTTACCAATATGCAGGATGATCATATGAATTTATTTACCATGATCCTTGCGGGGCAGACAGAACTTGCCCAGCGACTGGAACATCCCAAGCGGGCTAATCTGTTCCAGCGAATCGGAACGTACAACAGGATAGATAAGATACAATCTGAGGAGTTAGTGAAAACTTACGTTGAAACCCGTTTAAAGCTTTCAGGAGGAAAGGCGAAAATTTTTTCAGACGATGCCTATACCCCTTTATGGCAGCATTCCGAATATGGAGTGCCCCGTCTTATCAATAAAATCTGTAAGTTGTGTCTAAAGGCAGGAGAGACAAACGAATTTGATCATATTAATGGGAAAGTGGTCGATCAGATCGGGCAACGTTTCCAAAAATTGACTGGTCCTGCCCTCCAGAAGAGAAGGCCCAGAAAAAGACCAGCCGAAGATGCTATCCAGGAACAAATCCGGGAAACAATGCATGAACCGGAAGAAGCTCTGGCAGATCATGAAAATGAGAACACCGGACCGATTATAGAGGAATTAAAGCCGGTGGAACTGCTGACTCCTGTCGAAGAAACCGCTTTTGTCGTAATGGGCGGTTCAGAGAAAAAGGAGGAATTTGAGCCCGTTGCGGAGCCACTTGACTTGACGGAATCATCAAATCTGTCCGATGAAGTCGATTTGAAAAGAGAAGAAAGCACAGAGATAAAGGAACCCATGCCCGTGCCGGAGAAACTGGAACCGGAAGAATTATCAAAACCTCCCGACAAGGCCACCGTGGCCAGGGAAGAAAACATAATGGAAATAGAAATCGGGGACATGAGGATCAAAGTAAGTCTTCCCCTGAGTATCATCAAACAGGCTCAATCTTCAACGCAGAAACACCGGGTCAAGTTGGCGGGGGCTCTGGCAGCACAAACCCTTCAGCAACATCCGCAACTGATATCTGCCAATTTGTCTGATCCGGTTCGCATATGGGGTGAAATCAGGGAATTTGTTCTAAACAGGTTTGGGGAAAAAAGCAATTTGAGCATTATGTAGATCCTTTAATCATTTTTGATCATAGATACAGGGTTAAATTCCCCTTTCAGATAGTAACCGGGCAAATTTAAAATGAACAAAGAGAAAATCGCAAGAGAGTGGTTCATCAGGGGATGTCGATACGACAGTCTTGAGCCGAATTCTGATAAAGCCATAGATGCTTATAAAAAAAGCATAAAATTTAATAACGAGTCTGCAGATGCCTATGTGAATTTGGGGTTTAGCTATCTTAAGAGAGAAAATTACGATGATGCATTAAAATGTTTCGAAAAAATGGTCGAATTGGAACCGGATAATCCGGAAGCATACAATAATCTGGGCTATGTTTATGAACGAATGAAAATATCCGGTAGTGCAAAACAGATGTATGAGCGTACTCTGGAACTGGATAAGGAAAACGTTGAAGCAATGATCAATATTGCTCAAGTTTTGGAAATGGAAGGTAACTATCATGCGGCAGTGAAACAATATAAAAAAGCAATAGAAGTAGATCCCGACGCCACTGCTCCCCATTTTTGTTTAGCCGTTTTATATGACCGGCATGACATGTTTGACGAAGCCGTACAGGAATATGAAACCGTGTTGGAAAAAGATTCGAATTATCTGAAAGCTCTCTTTAATCTGGGGAATCTCTGTGTCCAGCTCGGCGATTATAAAAAAGCCATGAGATTATTTGGGCAGGTATTAAAATTAGAACCTGATAATGCACAGGTATGGAATAACCTGGGTTCAATTTACGAAGAACTGAAATATTATAAGAAAGCAATGGCCGCCTTCCGACGGTCCCTGGAGTTTAATCCTTTCCAGGAAGAGACCCATGTCAATCTGGCCCGGATTAAGTATCTTCAGTGTCGTTCAAACCCGGACAGTTCACAAAAAGAAGAGATTACCCAAAGACTTCATTTTGTTATGTCCATCAACCCTCAAAACAGGGCTGTTCAAGATCTCCTGGAGAGGTTAGCAGAGGGTTAAAAAGTACAGTTAATTTAGTCCCTTAAGTGTAAAATTCTTGCAAAAATGGCAAAAGAATTTCTTTATGGCTGATAAGTCCTTGCAAAACTTAAATTCGAATATCGAATTTCGAAACTCGAAACAATATCGAATGACAAAAATACAAATATCTAAACGGGAAAGAGTTAAACTTTTGACAATAGAGTTAATGCCACTTCTGTGGAGTTGATGTTTTGAACATTTGGATATTAGAAATTCGGATTTGTTTCGCATTTAGTGCTTCGAATTTCGAATTTCCAGTTTATCTGGGTTAGGTGAATATGAATTTCATGAATCTGGAACATTTTAAGAAAAAATACACATTTATAGTACGAGGTGACATGTTTCACACCTCATGTGTGAGTCAAGTCATTGCTCTCGTTTTGGATCTTTAGTATAAAATTTACCAAACTTGTTAGAATTTCCGGAAAAACGACGAAATTCAGGCAGAAAATCCTTCAAAAGGGGAGGTGTTTTCCATGATAGACGATGATAGGGCTACCCTGCATAAAATAGTGGTAGAAAAATATAAGAATGGCCAGATATCAATAGGTGTTAATAGAAGTTCGTCACTGCTTCTATATTCTAAAGTTTCGCATAATCCACTGATAAAAATATTTAATTTTTTAATTCGTATTTATTCATTTCCTCTTACAATCGTTGGTGTAATATTTTCTTCCGTTTTCGTCGATAGCTATATGTACATATTGTTCTATGTTATAGGACTTTTCGTCCTCATCGCTGCGGAAGACTATCTGTCGGAAGCAACGACGATAAATTCAGCGCTGACGAATCAAAATATTTTTTCCAATTTACAGAGGAGAGGGGTAATATACATCAGGGATGTCGTTGGCCCGGACATGCCGGTCTGAAAGATATTAAAAATATGTTGAATTGAGGGAACGGATTCATTCCTCAGTTGAGGGCGGAAAGGATGTTCCGGAAGAGGCTGAGGCTAAAAAACGCCGGTAATAGACCAAAAGCAAGAATGTCATGGGCAGAGCAATGAGCAATCCGAAAATGCCCAGCAATTTGCCCCATATGGAAAGGGACAATAAGATCATGGCCGGGTTTAATCCTGTGACACGTCCCATAATTTTGGGGACCAATATAGCGTCCTGAATTATTTGAACGACGACGAAGACCAACCCTGTTAATCCCAGTATCACCCAGAAACTGCTCCCCATCTCGAGGGCGTGAATAAGTGCCAGTAAAACGGCCGGTATGAGACCGATGAGCTGCAGATAGGGTACCATATTCAAAAGTCCGATAAAAAGACCGAGCAATATTCCGAGCGGCAGGCCTATTAGCATAAAACCTGTGGCAAACAAAACCCCTACAATGGATGCCACCGCCACCTGACCTCTGAAATAGCGGTTCATAGCCGAGTCAAAATCTTCGACAAACCCTGTAATCGTTTCCCTGTAAGCAGGTGGAATCAGGCCTTTCCATCCTTCACTAACCTTCTGGTAGTCCAAAAGTAAAAAGATAAGATAGAGCCCTATCACGGTCAGTCCGACCAGTCCCATTATAAAACTCGCCGTCCCGGTTATTAGACCCCACACTCCGGGTAAAACTTTGCGAGCTACAGTCTCGGCAATCTTCCAGAAATTGTCAGTTTTGAATAAATCCTGGACATCCGGTCTTGACGCATAATCCTTGAGTGCCTGCCAGAGGTCCGGCGGGAGACGCCGTGAAGCCTGTTCAGCGAGGCCCGCGTTGTTGACAAACTCGGATAAAAGCTTACCCATGTGAGTTATTTCGTTTATAATCATGGGGACGATCAGCCAGGATAAAAGAATTATCAGTGTAATTACTGCAGACAAACTGATAAACACGGCGGCAAGGCGGTTGGGAATCTTCTTCTGGACAAGAAGGACAAGGGGATTCATCATGTAGGCCAAGAGCAGGGCAACAGCGAAAGGAATCAGCACATCACTTAGATATCCCAACAGCCAGATCAGCCCACATAATAATCCGGCAGTGACACCGATGCGTACAATCCTGTCTAATGTATACGGTTTGTTGTCAAACAGCATAATACCTCTATGTTGAGCCGTTGAAACCTTTCTTATTTCCCGTCCAGCATACCGCCTAAACGACCGAGGAGAGATCCTTCACCTTTGCTGCTGCCGCCGCCTGAAGGTGCATGGGCAAGAATTCGGTCTGCCATGCGGGAAAAGGGAAGACTTTGAAGGAGTACGGTGCCTGTGCCGCTGAGAGTTGCCAGAAAAAGGCCTTCACCGCCGAAAAACATAGATTTAAGACTTCCCGCACGTTCGATGTTGTAATCAATTCCCTTTGTAAATGCCACCAGGCAGCCCGTATCTACTCGAAGGACGTCATTATTCAGCTCTTTCTCAATCACTGTGCCACCGGCATGAAGAAACACCATGCCGTCCCCCCGCAGGCGCTGGAGAATAAAACCCTCTCCTCCGAAGAAACCTGTTCCAAGGCGCTTTGTGAAAGCGATACCCACATCCGTTCCGAGAGCTGCTGCCAAAAAAGCATCTTTTTGGCAGAGGAGTTCTCCCTCTGCCCTGGCCATATCATAAGCAATGATTTTCCCAGGGTAAGGTGCAGCAAAGGATACTCTCTTCTTGCCACTGCCGGTGTTGGTAAAGTGAGTAAGGAACAAGGATTCTCCTGTTAATACCCGCTTGCCCGCACTCATCAGCTTTCCTAAAATTCCGTCATCTGCCCGGGAACCGTCGCCCATTTTTGCCTCAAAGGTAATACCGTCTTCCATGTAATTCATGGCTCCTGCCTCGGCAATAACTGTTTCAGCCGGATCGAGTTCCACCTCCACAATCTGCATATCATTTCCCAGTATTTCATAATCCACTTCATGACATTTCATAATTGCGACCTCCTCCTATTTTTACAGAGCTGTTTCTTTTTAATCTATCATGTTTCCTGTCAGTAGAACGTAACAGGAAACTGGTAACTTTTATCACATTTTACACATTCCTTCAATCGGTATAGACGCTTACCAGTTCCCTCCCCCTGTTGGATCGGGCGGAAAACCCAGAAAAATCCGGGTTATATTATTGAATGTATCGAAATGATTTCAGGTTCAAACCCAATTCAAAATCAACACGGAGGCGCACCAGTGATTGCGAAATGCGTGCCTCTTCAATATGCATAAGTAACATTTCACCGAGCTTGCCCTTTATATCGCACGCCGCTGACAGAATGTTATCCAGGTCGCCAAATTCCGTTAGCAACCTCGCTGCCGTTTTCGGTCCTACCGTTGGGACACCTGTAATATTATTCGTGCTGTCTCCGGATAACGCCAGAAAATCCACAAATTGCTCAGGATGGACGTGATACTTTTCCATGACAAAGGTGCGATCCATATCCCGTTTATTAAAATGATCGCGTACTATAATATGATCAGAGAGTAGCTGGAGGAACATCTTGTCAGTCGAGAGTATAACAACATTGCCACTTCTTAGCGCCACCTTTTTTGCCAGTGTGGCTATAACATCATCCGCTTCCAATGCTGGAAATATTAATGAAGAAACGCCAATTTCTAAAAACGCATCTTTGAATAATGTGAGGCTTGATTGCAACGCCTCGGGCATTGGCAAGCGACCTGCCTTATAGCCTGCATATAACTGGTGACGCCACCCGGGTTCCTGGCTGTCAAAAACAGATACAGCATGAGTCGGCTGACATTCTCGTAGGGCGCGCTGAAGCGATCGAACACTTGTTGTTAAGGCGTCTTTTACACGTTCAGGCCCATCATCTCCCGGTTGAGCGGCATATACGCGACGAATTAGATTGAGTGCGTCCACCAGCAGGAAATTAATTTCCATCATCTAACTCCTGAATGAACATAAAGACAACCACCCCTGTGATTTGCCATTTAATGATTAAATTCAGTTATGAGTCCAGGGCAGATACGGTCATCTATCGTGTGAGCCGGACTATTTGGGAATTTGTCAGGCTGTGATCAAGGGATTTGGCCGGAACGTTCCCCGCTGCCCTGCATTGTTGAGACGATTCGATAAAATCAATTCCTACCCTCATAACTAACCTACAAAAAAACCTATTGCAACCAATAGGGGGGTCGCAATATTTATAATTACATTTAATCCCATATAAGGTGTTAATTTCTCTATATTTTCGGAATATCGGAATATTCCGACAACGGTAGGAACGGCTATAACTGCAGTAGCGAGACCTGTAAGACAGGCCCAGGGGAGGTATTTAAAATAGACGCCGACAATGATAACCACGTAAGTTAATAAAAGAAATATCCCATAGATAATGGTGCTTATCCGTTTGCCGACTACAATTGGAAGATGTTTTCGGCCTATACTTCTATCCGCGTCAACGTCTGGGAATTGATTCAAAAGCAACAGGTTACTTACCAGGAAAAAAGGAATCAGAGATGAAATGAACGCTGTCCATGAATATCCACCGGTAAGAACAAAATCCGTGCCCATTACCATAAGCGGACCGAACCCCAGTCCCGGGGCAATCAGGCATAAGAGAGGATGATTAACAATCCAGATGGTATATGCAAATATAATAAAAAGGCCGACAAGACCCAGTGGCAAAAGAAGCAGACCCCTGACATATAAGAAATAAAATCCAATGAATGCTGTAACGGCAAATGTTATCAGGCCCGTAATCAAGCCAGTATATGCCTTCTCGGGTCTTTCGGGTAAGGTCCCGCTTCCGCCACTGAACGGAGTTCGTTTTGTCTTGAAGTCCAACCCGCTTTTAAAATCAAAGTATTCATTGAGGGTATTTACGCTTATATGTGCAGACAGGGCTCCGATGAACACCAGAAAAAGATAAAAAATATTCACATTCCCGGATGTCCGGACAGCACTACCTAAACCCAATAAGACACAGGCAGGAGTTAATATCAGAAAAGGGATGCGCATTGGGCCCAGCAAGAATTTTATTCCACTCATAATATTTCGTGATTTATCCTTTTTATTCAATTTCTTCGATCAGGAGACTTAGAAGAGAACGTGCTTCCTCAAGCCCGCCGAGATAAGCTTCTTCAAAAACGGAATCCTTTATTTGGCAGGTGAGAAAGATAGGGGTAAAGTATATTGAGTCGAAATCCTCCAGATAACGTGTCTTTTTCCCAAAGATCTTTTCGATCAAATCCTCAGTTTTGCTATGCCATTTATTAAATTTGGAGGAGTATGGTGTCTTCGTTCCCAACTCGTCGATCTGTTCAAGCTGCTTGCTTAGTCTTTCGACGGCTTCTTCAGTTGTCAGCATGTTTGGTCTCCGTCTTTTCTAAATCTGTAATTATGCAGTGCCGTTCATGGGGATCTCAATGTGTTCAAATTCTTTCATCCTGCCGTTCAGGAACGCAGCGTAGCAATAAGACGCAGGGGATGACTGAGGAGGTGAAGTGCATCCAGAATATTGGGTGACACTACATCAGCAGCTGTGATTGCCTCAACGGCTGCTCCTTCTTCCTGTATGACGGAAATCCCCAGGGCGGCCGCCTTGAGCATCAGACGGTCGTTGCGGCCGTTTCCGATACAGACGGTTGAATCTGACCCCAGTTTCTTAATATATTTAAGTTTTTCCTCATCCTGATTTTCTAAAGGTAGTATTGAAAGCGTGCAGGAAACGTCAGGGATTTCCCCTTTAACGTTACCGAAGGTATCAGCTGTAAGGATATGGATTTTAACTTGAGACGAAAGTTCATTCAGTACCGCCATGACACCATCAATTAGTTTCCCATCACAGGCTATAGTGCCGTTGTAATCAAGGACAAGATGTTCAAGGAATAATTTTTTATACCCGGGTATTGTTATTTTTATCATCGTTGCTTTTATAATTATACAATCATATCTTCATCATCCGAGTCGGAGGGGATTTCAAGGGATTCTAACACTAACTGTTCCCCTATGCTCCACATACCTGGGCCCGAAGCAGAAAGGGGCTCAACAAATTCTTCGGGTTCTTGAGAGAGGTCAAACCTGAAAGTCCCTTCCTTGAATATTTTCAGTAAATAAGTATCTCCGGATATGCCCTGCCTGATTTTTTCAAGGTATTCCGGGTGATCGAAGAAGTCTTTCGATGCAAGATTGCAACTTTTGTCGGTGTATGCATTCGTGATGATCTTCCAGATATTCTTTCTCGTTCCCGCGGATGCTATGCCGCTAAAAAGCCTGTCCATCTGTTTTCCTATAAATACGAAAACCCGGTTGAGATCGGAAGGATTTGGACAATAATTGAAAATATCCTGCATGAGCTCTATGCATTCTGTGAGCCCCTGTCCTATGATAGTAATTCTAAATGAGCAATCCCTGCAAACATAAACAGTCGAATCGTTTGAGATGTTAGCTATGTTTGATTTGCCGCAAATATTACATGAATCCATTTTTCCAACCCCCATGATGAAAAATCACAGGTAACCTTATATGCTTCTACATTATAATGTGTCAAGGACGGATTCCACTTTACAGATTCCTTTTTAGATCTATAATCTTTTCTTGCATTACGGGTATCAATTACCTATGATTCACGATTGGTAAAAATGTTTGAAAGCCATTAATAAAAAAGATGAAAATGATTGAAAAACTGAGAGATCCCGTAAGCGGCCTGACGCATTTCATAGGTGCTATCCTGGCCATTGTTGGTTTGATTCTTCTGATTTATAAGTCAGTTGATCCTGTAAGGCCCTGGCATCTTGTAACATTTTCAGTTTTTGGTACCGGTCTTATTTTATTGTATACTACCAGCACATTATATCACTGGCTGCCCTTTTCCGAAAAGGGGATTCAGCGGATGCGAAGATTGGATCATATGATGATTTTCATTCTGATTGCTGCTACCTATACTCCTATCTGCCTGATTCCCATGAGGGGGCCATGGGGATGGAGCCTGTTCGGCAGTATCTGGGGATTAGCCACACTTGGCATTTTACTGAAATTTTTCTGGCTCCAGGCGCCTCGATGGTTTTCCACAATGATCTATATATTAATGGGCTGGCTGGTTGTTGTGGGTATCTGGCCTTTAATCCAGGCTCTGAAACTCGGAGGATTTATGTGGGTTCTGATCGGAGGATTGTTCTACACAGTTGGCGCGATCATTTACGCACTTAAGAAACCAGACCCCTGGCCCAACATTTTCGGGTTTCATGAGATTTTTCATATCTTTGTCATGCTCGGCAGCTTTTCCCATTTCTGGGTAATGTATCGATACGTGACGAAGATTAACTGAACAGAGAAGAAGTAAAGGATATTATTGCGGAGAATGGACGAAAAACACATTATAAAGATTGCGGCAGAATTAAAGCTGAAAGAAAAACAGGTACGGGCGGCTGCCCAGCTTCTGGACGAGGGTGCTACGGTTCCGTTTATAGCAAGGTATCGTAAAGAGGTAACAGGAGAGCTGGACGAGGTAAACATCATCGACATTCGCGACCGGCGGGAGCAGCTTCACGAACTGGACAAGCGGCGGGAGGCCATCCTTAAATCCCTTGAGGACCAGGGTAATCTTACCGATGAGTTGGAGGCGAAAGTTCTGGCAGCCGGAACGCTTGCTCTTCTGGAAGATATCTACCTGCCATATCGACCTAAGCGCCGCACGCGGGGTATGATGGCGAAAGAAAAGGGACTCGAACCCTTGGCGGAGAAGATATTCGAACAGGGTGATATAGATCCGCGGGCTGAGGTCGTTACATTTATTGACCCGGAGAAGGGTGTGGAAAAGATTGAGGATGCCCTGGCGGGAGCACGAGATATTATTGCTGAGTGGATCAGCGAAGATGCCGAAGCCAGATCAGAACTCCGTGAACTGTTTACACAGAAGGCAGTGATACGTTCCAAAGTGGTTAAGGGTCAGGAAGAGGAAGGCGTCAAATTCAAGGATTACTATGAGTGGGAAGAACCCGCTTCAATGGCCCCGTCACACCGCATCCTGGCCATACGTCGCGGGGCGGATGAAGGCTTTCTCATTTTTCATATCCTTCCGCAGGAGGATGAGGCCATCGCGATTTTAGAGCGCCGTTTTGTAACGAATGACGGCCAGGCCGCGGATCAGGTTCGCCTGGCGGTAAAAGACAGTTACAAACGACTGCTTTCGCTATCCATGGAAACGGAAATCCGTCTGGAAATCAAGAAGCGGGCGGAAGAGGAGGCGATCAGAGTCTTCGCAAAAAACTTACGCAATTTACTGCTCTCCTCGCCCCTTGGGCAGAAGGCTGTGCTGGCGGTGGACCCAGGGTACCGTACGGGGTGCAAGATCGTGTGCATTGATCCGCAGGGCAAGCTTATGCATAACGATACAATCTTTCCCCTTAAGCCTCAAAGTCGTACGGATGAATCAGCCGGGAAGCTAAAGATGCTGGTCGAAAAGTTCAATATTGAAGCGATTGCTGTCGGTAACGGTACGGGCGGTCGTGAAGCGGAGGCATTCTGCAGGGGCATTGATTTTAACCGTCAGGTAACGGTGGTAATGGTAAACGAGAGTGGCGCCTCGGTATACTCGGCTTCCAAGGTTGCGCGAGATGAATTCCCGGATTACGATGTGACGGTTCGTGGCTCCGTATCAATCGGGAGGCGCTTGATGGACCCCCTGGCGGAACTGGTAAAGATCGATCCGAAATCCATCGGCGTTGGGCAGTATCAACACGACGTGGATCAAAAAGCCCTGAAAAAATCCCTTGATGATATTGTGGCCAGTTGTGTGAATTCTGTCGGTGTGGAGGTAAATACGGCGAGCAAGCAACTCCTTAGCTACGTATCCGGTCTTTCAGAAAGATTGGCAGGAAATCTGGTGAAACGCCGTGATGAAAATGGGGCTTTTCTATCACGGGCAGAGCTGATGAAGGTCCCCGGTATGGGACCGAAAACGTTTGAGCAGGCGGCCGGTTTCCTGAGGATTAGCGGAGCGAAAAATCCCCTTGATGCCTCAGCCGTTCATCCTGAAAGCTATCCCGTTGTCACGGCAATGGTAGATGATCTCGGTTGTACGGTTGCCGACCTGATGGGTGACCCCGAACTGCGAGGCAGAATCAATTTATCGGATTATGTAATCGATGCAATTGGTATGCCGACGCTGACGGACATTATGAGCGAACTTGCAAAGCCGGGGAGGGACCCGCGCGAGCAATTTGAGCTGTTTGCCTTCACTGAAGGTATCAACGAAATCGGCGATCTGGAAACGGGTATGAAGCTGCCCGGTGTCGTGACGAACGTAGCCGCATTCGGAGCGTTTGTGGATATTGGTGTTCATCAGGATGGTCTTGTACACATCAGCGAACTTGCCGACAGGTTTGTCCGAAATCCGCACGATGTGGTGCAGGTAAACCAGAAGGTTTCGGTAACTGTCACGGGTGTGGATATTGAGCGGAAACGCATTGCACTATCGATGAAGAAAGATCCGTTCGAGCCGCGTGAACGACGAAGTGAAGAAACGGAAACGGTAAAAAAGCCAGGCGGCAAACGTCCAAAGCCGAAACAGCGTGAAAAACAGGTATCACCCGGGAACCCATTCGCGGATGCTTTAAAAAACTGGAAGTCCTCAAAGTCTTAAAGTTGGCGTTAATTGTGGACAGATTATTGCCCAAGCGAAAATTCCTTTGAATTCAGAGTTTGACCATGAATTTCACGTGTTTTTGTGAAATTCACTACATAATGTTCGAAAATATCCTTCCTTTTATTTACTTTTTTATGTCTTTGTTTGTAGGGTCAAGCCATTTTTTTTCTCTACCGAATGAGAAAACATGAGGGCTGGTTGAGCCTTCCTCTTTAACGGTAATATATGAGGAAAGCCACACTCCCCACAGATACCATATGTGGAACATTATTAAAAGAGTTGCCACAGTTATCAATTCAAATATTCTGAATAGTACTAACATATTGCTTTTCCTCTTTTCTGAAATTACTTATTTTATGAAAAGGTAGAGCAATTAATGTGCCAGTAAACTATGTTTATACTTGAATATGCAAAAACTGTAAATTAATTAGTAATAACATCATGTTAGAAATCCAAACATTTCATCAGAGTAAAATATATGTTCCATTTATCGATTATTTAAACGTCTTATCCCGCGAAACTACAAATTTTGGAGTTTCTGTGATTGATAATGGAGTGAAGAATTGATGGATTCGTAAAAAGTCGAATTTCTACCCTTTTTGTCATTCCCGCGAAAGCGGGAATCCAGTAATTACAAGCAGTTATGGATTCCCGATCAGGTCGGGAATGACAAAACGACAGAAATTCGGACTTTTTACGAAACTGTCAATTTTTGATTTGATAATTTTGATTACTACAGGATAGCAATATCGTAATAACCATTACCTATCACTTTCGATAAATTTTTGACAAATTAAAGTAAAATTGTATTGCTGCTGAAGCAGTATCGAATCATATTCTTTATCCGTTTAAAAGTAGGGATGACGGATGGAAACATATAGTCCCGTTTCTTATGTGGAGAGATAGGGCTGTTGTATTTGGGTTTATGTCACGGGCAGCCGCCTTGTCGGTGCTAAAACGTGAGCACCCTGCAAGATGCACCAAGCTTCGCTTGGCGCGCTAACGCCGAATTCACGGGGCGTGTTAGCGCTCCGGTGAAATGATAGGTTCGCTTGGGGCATTACAAATATTTATCCACAAAATTCCGTGGACTCAAAACAGTAATACCTTCATATCCCGTAAGTTTTAACAGATGCTTATCACCGCTGATAATTGTTTTGCATTTGCCCGCGACTGCGCACTCAAGAAACTTATCGTCGTCAGGGTCTTCACATACGGATATATCGAAGCCTTGAGTTTCAACGAATTGCCCATGAATTGTAACCAGTTCAATGATTGGCAATATATTGACTGTCGGGAATTTAGTTGAAAGAGCCGTTGCAACACGCTGGTACTCATCAAGAATTTGTCTCGAAAGTACAATATGAAGCCTTTAATTTTCCCATGCTTTGAGTATTTGAGATGGAGGACCAGCGAAAAATATTCCTGATATGAACACATTCGTATCAAGGATAGTCCTCATTTCTTTTTTCCTCGAGCTTCTAAAATGGCATCGTTAATATCAGACTTTTTAATTCCGGCTTGTTTCCCTTTCTTCCTGGCTTCAGCGATAAGAACGCCAAATTCATCAAGAGATGGCTGCGCTATGTTCTTAAGGATGACGACGTCCTTTTCACCGATAACGACAAATTGAGCCCCGGCCTTTAAATTTAGTTGTTTCCTTATATTTTCAGGAATAACGACCTGCCCCTTTGAGGACATTTTGGTTGTTGAAACATTTGCCATACTAAACCTCCATCTGATTTAATCATCTTACTGGTAAGATTCTATGGCAACTCTGATCAAAAAGCAAGCCCTATTTTGATGTGATGTAAAGAAGCGAATCGCCGCCAGCGGGTGGCAATACGCGGCGATTGTCGAGGGCGCGAAGCGTCTTCGACAATCATTGTTTGTATGGTTTCTGTATAAAAACCGAACACTGTTAGTAGAGTTGTAGAACACGCCTGTACTTTTTCATTAAACCGTTTATAAGCCCTTGTATTTAATGGAATAATAAAACAACCATTATTTATTAGGGGGTATTATACAGCTTCTGCATAACACCCTTCAGATGCCTTTGACATAAACAACAAAAAACCCCGCCTCTGTTTGAGAGAAACGGGGTCTTGTTGCGATTAGCTACCATTTTAGGCCCTTCTTTTATTTAAGAAGAAAGGATTATTTATTATTTAATACATGGCACCTTCTATTCTTTTGTTAAAACAGCAACATACTTAACAAAAAACCGCGAAATGTCAAGGGAATTTGGATCCATCTATAATTCCGATATTAGGATGAAACATGGGACTACGATGTTCAAGAAAATTTTCAGTCATCTTGGTCAAGAATTTTCAGTTAGAGGTTTATCTGTGTATCTGGCATAGATTTGTTCCCTATTCGAATTTCACGATGTGGGATTTCGAAGAATCTGATGGGAGATATTTTTATAATACGCGATTGGTTTTGATGAGAATTCCGTTTTACAGGATTTTCTAAATGTGGTAACAATCTCCAATCTTCTAAGTCCTAAGTCCTACGAGAAATTTATCATGTATCATGAGTTATCCGACACAGAATTACTGAACCTTATCTTCACCGAAGGCGACCGTCTCGGGTTCGATTAT
>Ga0265594_1001649_pt1 | contig 17148 bp, 13 predicted proteins | sample saktaG_11_FD_190147 | JGI IMG/M metagenome (GOLD analysis project Ga0265594, IMG submission 190147) | Saline water microbial communities from Sakinaw Lake, British Columbia, Canada - sak_2011_5_24_80m | ecosystem: Environmental > Aquatic > Non-marine Saline and Alkaline > Saline ... | reverse complement strand
ACTCCTTTGTATTGATGATGAATAGCCATACTCTAAATTAACCTGCAATGGAGTAGTATATGCTGACTTGCTCATTGCTGGTTTTGGAATAGTGCATATGACACTTCCTTCTCCATTTATTAAATTAATTGGGTTATTTGGCTTGCAGTTAAGGCTATAGCCAGATACCCTACCACTCACATAAACCTTATTAAGGTTTGTATAATCCAGGGAATATGGGCAATCAATATTAAGCCTGTTCTTGTCAATAATCTTGCCATCTCCAAGATTTTTCATATATATCTTAAACTGTATTTTATTTGAAAGAACAGTCTCTTCTATTTTTGTTACAGCAACAGGAGCTCCCTGTCCGCCTGATAAAGAGTAACTAGGAGGAATTGTGCAAACCTTTGTTTTTTCCTTTGCTGAATAAGGCTCTGGATCAATACAAACTGTTTGGGAGGCAATTGTTTCATAATTATAGCATGATGTAACAAGAAAGTTTGCATCATAACTATCAATATTCCTGCTGTCAAAATTTATTATATTGCCATGAAATGAAATCACATCATAACCTCCTTCTAGGTTATAAGGGCTTTTTCCTTCAACCTTTGGAATTGATATTTGTTTTGGCATGCCTACTATAAGGGTATTGTCAAATCCGCTTAAATAAAGAGTTCCAATTCCTTTTGTAGTTGGGCTAATTACATTAATTGCCCAACCAGTAATGCTTGTTGGCTGTGGATAAGCTCCTTTGTTTTTTATTTCTACAACAAGATCAATTGGCATGTTGTCATACATCTTGGCTGGGGGCATATCTGCCATGAAATTCATAACAATTCCCTGAGTTCCTTTTCTGTAATCAACACTGCTTTCTCCTGTTTTTGGGGTGCATCCAGAACTAAAGAATAAAAGTAACATAAGGGATATTAATATAATCTTTCTCATTTTATTATATAATCCTTAGATTTGTATTTAAAACTTTCTATTGACTACTCTTTTTTTATTAATATATCTTTTGATATTGAAGTAGAATAACCATAGTTTAATTCAATTGTAAGTGGAGTCGTGAAAATAGCTTTTTCTGTAGATACGCCACTTTCAAAAGTGCATATTACATTATCCTTATTTTCCTTTAACTTTAATATTTTTTCCCTGCACTGAAGCTCCTCACCAGACATCATAACCTTTATCTCAACTGCATTTAATTCCTCATATTTCAATGGTGCAGAAGAGCATGCATCATTGACTTTTTCTTTAGCAAAAACTATTCCACCCCCAACATTTTTTATATATATTTTGAAGGATGGTTTTACAATCTTCTCATCTTCTGATGAGAGCATCTTGCTCTCTATTTTTGTTATTGCAACTGGCGCTCCCTGGGTGGTTAATGTTATATCTTTTACATTACATACTTTTTTCATGTTTTTTATATTATATATATCTGTGTCTATGCATACATCAATATTTTTTTTTGTCTGGTAAGGATAACATATGCTTGCTAATATTTTGGATGTGTGCATTTCACTCTGCCCGCTTATTTTTTTTGCTTTTGCTCTTATTACCTCAGTTTTCTGGTCTCCTGTTGGAAGAGCAATAGATTTTCCCTTTAGATTGAATCTGATATCATCATTGTTTAGCAATTCTATGTAATCATCTTCGACTGTAAAAGAAATAATTCCTCCTTTTGTATCATATGCTCCGGCGTTCTTTAGCATAAGGCCTATGCTAAAAGGGTATTCTTCATATGTCTCGCTGGGCGGGGCATTATCTAAAAAATTGATTAGTATGCCGTCCTTTCCATTGCGAAAATCATCTTGGCTGGCTGGATTTTGAAGATTAAAGGGTCCTATGCACCCAGATAAAAAGAAAACTAATGTTATCATAATCAATAAAATAATTCCAGCATTTTTGTTTTGTTTCATTTTTATTTTTTAATTGGTAAGTATCTTATCATACTCAAAATATTTATTTAAATAATTATTAATCTTACGATGATACTGCTTCTCTGAAATTTGCAACCTCTGTTGCCCAATCGTCACGATCACCATCACAATAACAATGTGTTGTAAATCCTGAACCAGTTGCACAAGTTATTTGTGCAGGAGTTTTTTGAGGATTTTCTCTTTCAAGATATCCTTTTTTAATATATACATAAAAAGCTTTGATTCCATCATCAACACTATTAAAACTAGCCCACACTCCACAAGTTCCAGTAGATAAACCAGTAATTTCAGCTGAATTATCTTTCATACAAAAAAAGTTATTGCAATTTGGTGAAATACTCCCGCAAGTATTTTTTGACAAAGAGGTTTCTTTTTGAGTTACTGCAATAGCAAAAGCAGGGTCAATCCCATAATTAATTCCATATTCATAAAAAATGTCACCAGCATCCTTAAGCTTTGGACCACCTTTTTCTTCAAGGTAATACTTTATTTGATATTCTGTCGCAGTAATTTTAGTAACAGGTTTTTCTATTCCCTCCCCTTCCTCTGGTTCTTCTTCCTCTTCTTCTTTTTCCATGCATTTCATCTTGACTTCATCCCAATAGCAGTTTTTTAAATCACATGGGTTTGCCTCACACCATGTTCTGGTGCTGAAACCATACAAATCATAGTGTTTATCTTCATTGTTGTAATCATCACAATCCTCTATACTGTCACATTCTTTCTTTATTTCCTCACTATCTTTCATTTTTTTTAGCTCATCAACATCTGGAGCTGCTTCATACCCCTCTGTTTCCGCAACCTCAACAGGAGTTGATTTCTCAAGCTCATAAATATATTTTGTTGAGACCCTGAAGTACCTTGTTATTATGCTTTCATCACCAAGCAAACTTTCAGAATCAAGGACATTTACACTGCATGTTATGGTTTCATAATCAGATATATTCTGTGTTCTTCTGTTAGGAACAATTAAACTGTAAACATTATAACTTGCCTGCTCCTCGTCCACATGCCCCATATTTTCCAATTCATGGTCACACCTTATTAATTCCATACTATCATGCAAATAAACATTTAACTCAGTTACATCCTTTATTATTCCATCCCAATCATTCTGGAGAGTTATTCCTAAAGAAAATGGAATATTTTCTTCATCAGTGTATATCCCAATTGGAAGCTCTTTTTTTATTCCCATCCCAATCCTTATAGGCCCATTAGTATATACTGCAACAGGGTTTATATGGCTTATATCATAAAAATCAAAAACATCAATATTATCCCTTTTGAAACCCCTTAAGGTCTCTCTGTTTATGAAATAAAGCTTTAAATAGGCCATTGTCTCAAAATTGAATTCAGCATTAAATACAACATCTTTCTTCCCTGGCTTAAGGTCACTGAATACACAGCTAATATCCTCAATTTCCTCATCATATATATTGAATTCAGTGGGCCTAACATCCCCCATAACTTTTTTGCTTCCCTCTTCTGCATAACATGAAACCTTTATATTTATTTCATCATCAAGGGTTTTTGCTCTAAGAGTCCCCCAGACAGTTATATCCTCACCCTGAAAAAATACAGGGTCTGTTGATTCTAAGTCTTCAAGATAAACCCCTATGGGCTCTTTTTCATATTCATCAACATTGCCTGTGTAATAATCGCCTGTTGCGTACATTATCATGTGTTTGACTTCTTTTCCAATTCTTGCCGGGATATCTAAAACATTTTTCCAGAATCTTTTGAAATTACTTCCCCAATCCCTTGTTGCATCAACTATTGTTTGCTGTACATTGACTGTTGATTCAATATCCCTTATATGAAAGTCAGTTGAAATGCTAATAAATATTGAAGGAAGGAATAATATCAGCCAGAAGAAAATAAGCACCCACCTAAAGAATGTAATAAACTTTGTTTCCTGCATTGCAAAACCAACATATATTACCCAGAATGGCAGGAAAATAATCATTGTATGGAATGTCTGGGACCTTGCAAAAAAAGGTATTACATTTCCTAAGTAGGGTATGAAAAAAGCAAGTGTTGAAAGTATTATTGGAATCTTGAGATCAGCAACATCAAGAACACCCTGCTCCTTTTTGAATACTGTAAGCCATCCAATGACCAAGAGAATTATATAAACAACTATCCTTGCACTAAGTTCCCTAAAGTCTGTTAAAACATCCCACCCATGAAAAATTAGGCATAAAATAAAAAAGCAGTTTATAGACCCAAGCTTTGCTCCAGCTGTACCTGCCCATCCTTTTACTATATCTGATATTGCATTTCTTTCTCTTGGCATAATTCCTCTTTTTTAGAAAAACTAAAAAATCATTTTTCAAGCTCTACTCTTAACTCAACAATATCAAGCATTGATAATGGCTCTATCTTTATGAAATTGTTGCCTTCTTTTACATAACTATCTATATTCTTGTAATATTTTGGTTCGTCTGTGTCAACAGAAATCATCCTGTTGTTTATATTGAGGTTCATTTCCTTGTCTTTTTTGTCATCAACAAATTCAATAGAAAGTACAGCATCATATTCATCATTTTTAATCTTGTCATATGTTGTTTCATTTATTTCAAAATAATATGTTGGGTAGATTAGTTCCCTAAGGTCAGTTGTTATCTTTATTTGTTCAATAAGGTAAGAACCCTTGTCTGTCTTAAAAACAATGTTATTATCTCCTTTATGTAAAACTGTTGGTGAGAAGCTATACATATTGATTGTCTTGCAGTCAGGCACTCCAGAAAAGATTTCTTGATAGTTAATTAATACATCAAGTTTTCCAACATCCTCTTGTTCGCACTCAGGCAAAAACCTGAGTTTAGCCCTCTCCAGATTTAGTTTTTCATTCTCGCTTATAAAGAATATATTCTTGCTTTCCTGCCTGCTTATATCAGCGACATCACCAACTATCTTAATGTCATCAAGGTTATAAACACTTGTTGACCAGAACTTAATTCCTGTTCCAGAAACACTAAACTCCAGTATATTATCTTCTTCAAGATAATCTTTTTTGAGTTTTATTGGCTTTGGATTTGATGTTGTTATCTCACTCTCAAATATATTAATATCATTTAATTTTATAGTTAGTAATCCATTATACTTTTTTGCTGTAAATGATAATAAAATATTTTCTGTGTTTTTCAAGTCTGATATCTTAAAAGGAACCTCTTTTTTTACTTCATCAAATAATCCATGCCTTATCATAAATGGATTGATTGTATCCAACTCCTGTGCATTTATTGTTTTATATAAATGAAACCAGGAGATATCATGTTCATACTCTTTTTCCTTCAGATAATCAATTCTTCCTGGATACTCAAGTAGCAAAATGTTTTCTTCAGCTTTCACACTAACTTCCTCTTCTTCTTCCTCAATAGTCTCATTTTCACCTAATAATTCTGCCCTTTCGTCTGGCGGAAGAAATATAATATATAATATGATAAATCCAACCATAAGGGATATAAGTCCCATTGCACCGCCAGCGCTAGTAATGGTAGTACCATTAGCTTTTTTACTTTTTATAGTTAAATTCATGTATAATCACCTGTCTTAAATAGATAACTTAATATATATAAGTTTTCCTATTTTAGAGGTATGAAACAAATACACTTTAATTTAAAGAAAGGAGAGTTAAAGCTTAAGGTTGAGAATATGGATGACCTCTGGTGTTTAAGTCATGTGATTGAGCCAAATGATCTTGTTAAAGGCAAGACTACAAGGAAGATAAAGCTTGGGGAGAGTGACCAAAGAAAAGTCAGTATTGTTAAGAAAACTATTTTTATTGAAATAAGTGTTGAGGGTGTTGAGTTTCATGAATATTCCTCTGTTTTAAGGGTTTCAGGAGTGATAACACAGGGTCCAGAAGATATACAAAAAGGCTCTTACCATACATTTAACCTTGAGCAAGGCTCGATAATTACAATAATAAAGGAAAAATGGCTTAGTTTTCAGATTGATAAATTAAAACAAGCCTCAGTTGAGACCAAAAAAATATTAATTTGCATTCTTGACAGGGATGATGCATGCTTTGGCGTCTTAAAAAAACAGGGTTTTAGCTTATTGTCTGAGATTAAAGGAGATGTTGAAAAAAAGGCAGATATGAAAACAAGAACAGGAAACTTTTATGGTGAGGTTATAAACAAGCTTTATGATTATGTTAAAAGATACAAGATTGAAAACATAATACTGGCAAGCCCTGCATTCTGGAAAGAGGATTTAATGAAAAATATAAAAGATGAGGAGATTAAGAAAAAAATAACCTTGGCAACATGCTCCTGCTCTGGAAAAGAGGCAATTAATGAGGTCTTGAAAAGGCCTGAGGTAAAAAATGTTTTAAGCCAGCAGAGGATTGCAAAAGAATTAAAGCTTGTTGAATCCTTATTAGAGGAAATCTCAAAAAACAACCTGGCTGTCTATGGCCTGAATGAAACAGAAAAAGCTGTTACTGCAGGAGCTGTTGAAAAACTTTTGGTTACAGACGGCCTCATACAGAAAACAAGATTAAACAAAACTTATGAAAAAATAGACCAGCTAATGAAAAACACAGAAAGCATGAAAGGCATTGTGAATATAATTGGCTCTGACAATGACGGCGGCAAGAAGCTGGATGGACTTGGTGGTGTAGGTGCTATTTTAAGATATAAATTAAATTATTAATTTATTTAATTAACTCAAAGGTTTCCCTTGCTATCTGCAGTTCCTCGTTTGTTGGGATTACTATCACTTTTATTTTAGAATTATCTGCTGAGATTATTGTTTTATTGTTTTTGTTTTTTCTTTTATCTATCTTAAGGCCAATGTATTCAAAGTTCTTTAATATTTTTTCCCTTAAATAATATGCATTCTCCCCAATGCCTGCTGTAAACACAATTGCATCGACGCCATTCATTGCAGCTGCATAGGCCCCAATATATTTTGCAACTTTGTATCCAAGAATATCAAGTGCTAAGCCTGCTCTCTTATTTCCTTTTTTCTCACTGGCCCACAAAACCCTGACATCAGGGCTTATTCCGGATATTCCCAATAAGCCTGATTTCTTGTTTAATATATCATCAATTTCCTTGACAGAAAGTTTTTCTTTTTCCATTAAAAACAAAATTATATCAGGGTCAATATCACCAGGCCTTGTTCCCATAACAACCCCTTCCAATGGAGTAAACCCCATTGATGTGTCAATACTCTTTCCATTTTTTATTGCAGCAATGCTTGAGCCGTTTCCCATGTGGCAGGTTATTATTTTTAATTTTTTGTAATCTTTATTTAAAATTTCAGCTGCTTTTTTTGAAACATAATCATGAGAGGTTCCATGAAATCCATAGCGCCTTATGCCATACTTTTTGTAATATTTGTATGGAACCCCATAAACAAATGCTTTTTCAGGCATATTGCTATGAAAGCAGGTGTCAAAAACAGCAACCTGCTTTGCAAGAGGCAAAAGCTCTTTGCAAACCTTTATTCCAGTAAGGTTTGCTGGATTGTGCAGTGGAGCAAGCTCACTCAATTCATCAATCTTTTTCATAACTTTATCATCAACCAAAACAGGCTCTTTGAAATCCTCCCCTCCATGAACTGCCCTGTGGCCTATGGCCTTTATCTCACTAAGCGAACTTATTATCTTGTTAGCCAGAATTATGTCAAGAACATCCTTTAATGCTACCCTATGGTTTTTTATTTTCTTATTTATTTTCTTACTATTGCCTTTTATTTCATACTTAATAAATGAATCATCTAATTTAATGCCATCTACAATCCCTTTAATTAATACATGCTCTTTTTCTTTAATCTCAAAGAGCTGGAACTTCAAAGAGCTTGAGCCAGAATTTAATACCAAAATTTTCATATTAATCCCTTTTTTGGGCCTGCACAACAGTTATTGCAGCAAGGTCAACAATATCCTGAACAGAGCAGCCTCTTGAGAGGTCATTCATCGGTTTTTTAAGCCCCTGTAATATTGGGCCAACTGCCCTTATATTTCCCAATCTTTCAACAAGCTTGTATGATATATTGCCTGCATTAAGGCTTGGAAATACAAGCACATTGATTTTTTCCTTGCAATTAATTTCAGGGCATTTTCTCTCACAAACATTTTCTATAAGTGCAGCATCTGCCTGAATTTCACCAACAACATTTAATCCGGATTTTTTGGCAATCTTTACTGCTTCCCTTACCCTCTCAACATCTTCTCCTTTTCCAGAACCAGTTGTTGAATATGACAGCATTCCTGCTTTTGCTTTTTTATTAAAAAGGTTTTCAAATGTTTCAATAGAAAGCATTGCTATCTCAGCAAGCTCTTCTGCATTTGGATTTGGAATAACAGCGCAGTCAGCAAAGAGCAGCACTTTTTCATCTTTTATCATGAGCATTGCTCCAGATACTTTTTTTACATCTTTTTTTGTTTTTATTATCTGAAAAGCAGTTCTCACTGTTTCTGATGTTGAATGAGATGCACCTCCTATCAAACCGTCAGCATCGTTGCAATGCAGCATTATTGTGCCAAAGTAAAGCTCATTTTTCAGGATTTTCTTTGCATCATCCAAGCCAATTCCTTTGTTATTCCTTAACTCAAAAAGCCTTTCTGCATATAAGTCAAATTTTTCTGATTTAAGGTGATTAATAATTTCAACACCCCTGAGATTTAGCTTAAGTTTATCAATCTTTCTTAAGAGGTCTTTTGGGTTACCCAATAAAATAATCTTAGCAATCTTCTGCTTTAATATAATCTCACATGCCTTTAGAACTCTCTCATCTGATGCTTCTGGAAAAACAATCTTCTTAGGGTTTTTTCTGGCTTTTTTTATTATATTATCTAAAACGTTCATAATCAGATTAACTTTCTTTTATTTATTTAAAGCTTTTCATTTGGAAAAAAGCCCAGAAAAAGATAACATTTAAATAATAGCTACATATAATAATCATTGGGTTTTTTAACTGGATGGTTACATATAAGAGTTAGCGACTGTTAAATACTGAAAAAACATAACATATTAATAGTAGTAATATTAATTCATTTATATTAAAAATAAAAGAGGGAGGGTGAATAATAATGATAGTAAAAGAAGAATTTTTGAGCAGGCTAAAACTGTATTTTTCTCTAAATTTATATGAGGTAAAGATATGGACAGCTCTCTTGTCAAGAGGGGTTTCAACTGCTGGCGAGTTAAGTGATATAGCAAATGTTCCAAGATCAAGAAGCTATGATGTTCTTGAGTCACTTGAGAAAAAAGGATTTGTTGTCATGAAGTTTGGAAAGCCAATAAAGTATATGGCTATCCCCCCAGAGGAAGTTGTTGAAAGAGTAAAGAAAAATATGAGAACAGATGCAGAAACTAAAGTTAAGAGATTAGATGAATTGAAGAAAACAGAGGTTTTAGGCGAGTTAAAGACACTTTTCACACAGGGTGTTGAGCTAGTTGAGCCAAGTGATTTATCCGGATCGTTAAGGGGGAGACATAATCTCTATAATCACATTGATTTTACATTAAAGAGTGCTGAAGACACAATTACTATTGTGACAACATCTGCTGGCTTGATAAGAAAAGTAGAATCATTGAAGGGAACGCTTGAAAAGGCCAAAAAGCGCGGTGTCATAATAAGGATAGCAGCACCAATAACAAATGAATGCAAAGCAACTGTTGATGACCTAAAGGGAATTGCAGAAGTAAGGCATCTTGACAAGCTAAATGCAAGATTTGTAGTTATTGATGGCAAGGAATTAATTTTTATGGTTCTGGATGACAAGGATGTCCACCCAACCTATGATGTTGGAATCTGGGTGAACACACCACTCTTTGCATCTGCATTAGAGCAGTTGTTTGAGCTTGCATGGAAAGATATGAAGCCTGCACTTAAAATAATTAAAGCATAATTTCTTTTATTTTTTTATTGTTCACAAAACATTTAAATAAAAACTATTATTCTTTTTCTTAATGGCAATTGTATTAGGCATTGATGAAGCAGGCAGGGGCCCTGTTATTGGGCCATTAGTCATAGCTGGTGTTTCAATAGATGAAAAAGACCTTGATAAATTAAAGAAGCTAGGGGTAAAGGATTCCAAACTGCTGAGCCCAAGACAAAGAGAAAATCTTTTTGATAAAATAATTGCCGCAGCAAAAAATCATAAGATTATAATAATCCCTCCAAAAGAGATAGACTCTGCGCTTAAGTCAGAAAGCCTTAACCTTAACTGGCTGGAGGCAATCAAATCTGCTGAAATTATAGACTTCTTAAAGCCAGAAAAAGCCATAGTTGACTGCCCAAGCAACAACATACCATCATATAAAAATTTTTTAAAAAAACACTTAAAAGACAAAACAGAACTTATTGTAGAGCATAAGGCAGATTTTAAATATACTGTTGTATCAGCAGCTTCGATAATCGCAAAAGTAACAAGGGATAAGGAAATAAAAGAAATACAAAAGAAAATAAAAGAGCCAATTGGTTCTGGCTATCCCTCTGACCCTGTTACAATAATTTTTCTAAAGAAAAACTATAATAACTATCCAGGAATTTTCAGAAAGGAATGGGCTTCATGGAAAAATATTAATAAAAAAAAGAAACAAAAGAGTTTAAAAGATTTTTAGCAAAAAACCTACTCTTCTGTTACTTCTTCCGGAGTTTTTTCCAGAACAGCCTCATAGTATTTTACAGGCTTTATGTCTGTTATAATAGTCTTGTGCATTACAAACTTTCCGTCCTTGCTCTTTAAAACCTTGCTCTCAACTATTGGCATGTTTTTTATCTGCTCTAATCTTTTCTCACTAAATTCCATTTTTTAACCCCCAAAATTTTTTAATCTCTTTTGCCAAAAAGATTATACAACAAGGTCAGAGATAATTCTTTATATGGCTTTTTCAAAAAAAACAAGCATATTTTCAGGATAATTAAAAAAATCACGAAAACTATGGCAATGTTCTGTACTTTGTATTTATCATGCCCCATTCAACAAACAGCAATGCCAGGGCAGTCATCATCAAACCCATTGAAAGATTTACAGGTATTTTTTTCTGTGAGTTTGCAGATATTTCTTCAAATGCATTAGATAAACTTTCCTCATTTTCAGCCCGGTAATATTTGCCGTCTGTTTTTTGTGCTATATCAATGAGGGTTGGTTCATCAAGTTTTGAAAGCAAATCACCTTTTATGAATGTCCCACCTTCTTCTGTGCCAATGCCTATAGTGTTAACTGTTACATAATTTTTGTTTGCATATTCAATAGCTATATCAACAGGCGTTCCAACAGTGCTCTGCCCGTCTGTCAGCAGGATAATAACCCTTGAATTTTCCTGGTTTAACAAAATATTTGTAGAGGTTATTATTGCTCCCCCTATATCAGTTCCTCCAACCCTTTTAATTCTTATATTATTAATAGCATCTTCCGCCTTTTTTAGTTCATCTGTCAAATCCTGCTCAACAAAACTTGTTCCTGCAAAAGAAACAACACCAACATTTGTTTTTGCTTTTAAGTTTTCAACAAACAATGAAGATGCCTTTCTTGCAGCACCAAGCCTATAGGGCATAAAATCATCTGCTAACATTGAGCTTGAGGCATCTATTGCAATAACAAAATCAAACTCACTGCCCTGGCCGCTGTACCAAAGGACAGGCCCAGCTATGGAAAATATAAGAAATAATAATACAAATATCCTTACAAACAACAAAAACAAATTTTTTGATATCTTTCTTGCATTTTTCAGTTCAAGCTTTGTTCCTGTCACTCTTTTGATTGCCTCAAAATTAGCAAATTTTATTGCCCTTCTTTTAAGATATCCCAAAACAAAGTAGTGAGTTATAATTAGCATGGGAATACTTACCAAAAGCCACAAGTAATAAGGATGAGTAAAGTTTATTGTTATCATTTTTTTATTTTATTCCTCATAGAAAAGAAATTTATTACATGATTCAGGAAAGGTTTATCTGTTCTTAATTCTAAAAAGTTTGCTTTTGATTTTATAAATGTATGCTTTATATATTTTACTTGTTCTTTGACAGCAGATTCATATTTTTCTTTTACTGCTGCAGTGTCTATTAATATTTCTTTATCAGAATAAGGATCTGAAATAACTATCTGGCCAACATCTTCAGGCATTTCATAATCCCTTGGATCTCTAATCATCATTCCAATTATCTCAAATCTTTCAGATGCAGCATTTAAGTATTTTTTCCAATCCTCACCAAGGCCTATAAAATCAGATACTATCATAACTATTGCACCTCTTTTGAAAGAATTCATCAAGTCAATCATTACCCTTGCAAAATCAAATTTTCCATCATAAAGCTTTGGGTCAGATAATGCCTTTATTATCATAAAATACTGCTTATTGCCCATAGCAGGAGGCAGAAATTTGACTATTTTATCATTAAACATAACTAAACCAACAGAATCACCAGCCTGTATAGCTGCAAAACTCAGTGAGGCAACAAGCTCTGCTGCATACTCATTTTTCAGCTTATCAATAGATGCAAAAGACATGCTTGAGCTGACATCAACTAAAAAAATAATATTAACATTCCTTTCCTCAGTAAGCACTTTAATCAGCAAATCCTGTGACCTTAAGGTTGCTTTCCAGTCAATCAGGCTAGCATCATCACCAGAAATATAACTTCGATAACCCTCAAAATCCAGGCCCTTACCTTTAAATGAGCTTTTATAAGAACCAGTTAAGATATCTATAAATCCTCTTTTGGTTGATACCTCTAATTTTTTGATGAGTGGCTTTAAGTTAAGCTTTAATTCTTCCATTTTTAAGTAGATTTATGGAACAGGTACTCTTGCCAGAATCTCTGAGATTACATCCTCAACCTGTATATTCTCTGATTGTGCTTCATAATTCAAAATAATCCTATGCCTTAAAACATCATATGCAACTTCTTTTACATGTTGTGGTGTTACAAATGTCTTGCTCTGCATTAATGCATCTGCCTTTGATGCAATAAACAAGCCAATAGATGCTCTTGGAGAAGCACCCCAATCTATATATCCTCCTAACTTGATTTTATATTTATTAGGATTTCTTGTTGCATCAATTATCTGGACAATATATTTTTCAATCTTTTTATCAAGATAAATCTTTTTTACATCGTCTTGCAGTTCTAAGATTTTTTCAGGGGACATTATTGATTTTAAGCTGAAATTCTCAAACTTGCTTGTTGTTATATTCTGGTTAAGTATGAGTTGTTCCTCTTTAAGGCTTGGGTATCCTATGTTGATTTTGAACAGGAACCTGTCAACCTGTGCCTCTGGCAATGGATAAACTCCTACTTGTTCTAATGGGTTCTGCGTTGCAAGAACAAAAAATGGCAATGGCATAGCAAATGTTTCCTTTCCAATAGTTGCCTGTTTTTCCTGCATACACTCAAGCAATGCAGACTGTACTTTTGGAGGGGCCCTGTTTATTTCATCAGCAAGAATAAAATTGCTGAATATTGGCCCCTTGAGGACATAGAATCCTTTTTCCCTTTCATAAGCTGTTATACCTATTATATCTGTTGGCAAAAGATCAGGAGTGAATTGGATTCTGCTGAAGCCACAACCCATAACAGCAGATAATGCCCTTACAATGAGTGTTTTGGCAATCCCGGGAACACCCTCTACAAGCACATTGCCGTTTGCCAATAAAGCCCTTAAGAATCCATTAACTACTTTTTCTTGGCCAACAACTATCTTTGAGATTTCTTTCTTTATATCATTAAGAATTTTTTGATCTTTGATTATCTTCTCAGCAAGTTCTTTTTCATTCATACACTGGTTGAGCAATTCCTAATATTTATATTTTGTTGTCCTACTTGACAAGAGTGAAATATTACACGATAGATTTATATAGGAATATTTAATAATCTAAAACTAAGATGGATTTAAATCCTTTTAAAAGAAAAAAGAAAAAGCCTGATAGAATTAAAGTAGTGGAAAATAATACTCTTAAGAGACTAGAAGCTTTTAGAAAACATTTTTCTAAAAAAAGCAGAGATGACAATTTTATACAATTTTTTCATGTTGTGAGGCTTTTTTTTGCTGAATTATTCAAAATCAAGTATGAGTTTACATATGAGGAATTAAGCAATGAGTTAGAGAGAAGAAGAATAGACAAGAATTTGAAAGAAAAAATTCTTTTTTTCTTAAAAAAGTTGTCTGTTGTTGAGTACAGTGATGAAAGATTATCTGAATCAGAACTAAAGAAATTATTAAATGAGTTTTTAAAATTATTTGAAAGATTGACATTTAATGAACAGGAAATTAAAGAGACAAGGCTTGATAAAATACTAGGATTCCTTAGGATTAAGAAACCATTAATACAAAAAAAAGAAGCTGGGAAAAAACAAAATGATTTATTAACCTTAATACAGCCCATATTATCAAAACTTAAAATAAATTTTGGAAAAAGCAAGATAGAGCAGGTGCATGACATGCTTATTAAGGCATTGGATATGCTTAATAACAATGAAATCCAAAAGAGCAAGCAGTTGTATGTGAAAATTAAAGAAAAATATAATCAGCTGAATATTGAAGGTAAAAAAGAGGTTTATGATGATATCTTACTTTTATATAAAGAACTTGTTTCTGCTAATAAAGATTAATGCCCTTTTCTGTGTTTTCTCCTTGATCCTTTATGGGCAATTAAATAAAGAAGCAATATTATAATAAATAATACTCCTATGCCTATTGCAATCCTCCTTGTTATTTCCCCCCTAGTTTCCTCACGGGCTGGTTCCTCTATTATTGGTTCTTTTGCAGTTATTAGATATCTACAAGTATCAACAACAGACTGTATCAATAGCTGTGCTCTCTTATAATCAGATTTTGATATTAACTTTTGCGCCTCTATAAGCTGCTCATTAAGTTCAAGGCACTCTGGATTTTCCTCAAGCAAATCCCTTGTGAATGTTATCTTGGTTTCAAACTCCTTCTGGCTCCATTGGCCAAGCTCTATTGAGCTCATGAAAAATTTAGCAGAATCATTAAACTCAGGGTCTTTTATGTCTGCAAACACAACAACCTCATATGAGCCCAATGCAGTATAAGATTCTATAATAAGGTTTGTTTTAACAGATGTCTTTTTTTCTATTGTTTCAAAATAATCCTTTGTGAATCTTAGTTTAATAACACTACTGTTGACAGATGCACTTAATCTTACCTCATTTAATGTAAGCTCCCCATAATTGTTTAATATTATTGGTGTAATTACTGTATTATTTTCATACATGGTCATTGTTTGTGGTGTAATTAAATTAAATGAATATGGTTTTTCTACCTCCTTTATCTTTGTTTTAATTATAGTTGTTGATGATCCCCCCCCACTGACAATTATTGTTGGTCCTGGTGTTATACCCTCATATTCTACAAATGTCAATGTTATATCATTGCTCCTTGTTGTGTTGTAACCATCACTCATTGTGAAATATACTGTTTCTGAACCAACCCAGTCACTTGTTGGGGTGAGTGTAACCTGATGGGTTGTATTTCCTATTGATATATCTATGTTTGAATTTCCGCTGACATCATATGAGGGGGTATCATCTGTATCAGCATCATAAAAATAATCATCAAGGTCTATCCAGTTAACATATATTGTGTTTTCATTGCCTGTGAAATCAGATATAATATAATTTATTTTTATATCATGCAATGTAGGAGTTACAAGAGTATTTGTTGTGGAGAGATTTGCCCTGTATTGTATATATTGATAATCTTCTGATTCAATTAATGAATTATTAGTATAAACAGGGCTCCAACTTGAGTTAATTAATATAGCTTCTGTTACTGCTGTTCTTGTTTGTAATGTTATATTTGTTCCAGCAGGAGTTACTGATGTCCAATTAATATAAGTTATATTCATGTTATCCTCAGCCAGAAGGTTTATTGCTGATGATATGAAATTACCTTGTGAGTAATAATCAGTTGAATTCTGCTTATTAAGCAGAATATCGCCGGAGTTGGCTGTTGTATTTGTATTGCTGTTTGTTCCTGAGCTGAAATCGCTTTCAGTTGTTTGTGTTACTATTCCAAAGCTCGGCAGCCTGTTTGTATTGTTAACACTTACATTCCATGTTATACTGTCTGTTTCATTAGAATTATCAGAAACTATTATTGTTATATTATGCTGCCCAGCTGCTGTGAAATCAGGCTCATAAAGCCATGACTGGTTTGATGACTGGTTAACAGAATTTAAATACCAAGTGTATGTTAAACTGTCCCCAAAAATCAAATCATCATCATCAACTGTTACATTAAACTGTAATGATAAGTTTTCTGCTGTGTTCGGTGTTAAGTTAAGAGGAATGTAAGATGTTATGTTTGGTGGGCTATTGAGATTTAGTATTGTAAGGATTATAACCCCCCATGTTATACTATTGCTATCATTTACTGAAATATTTATTGAATAATTACCAACATTATCATTTGTTGGTGTAAAGGATATAATTCCTGTTGAGGAACTTATACTGAATAAAGTGCTGTTATCGCTGAATGTTAATGTGTCATTTTCCTCGTCTGTTGCATTAATATCATAATAAAATAATGTTCCCTCTGTTGCTGTTTGGTTTTCCAATGGAGGATCAAAATAAGGGGGGTCATTAACCTCGCTGATATTCAACCAGAAGATTGCTGATGCTGTTCCATCATCTCCATCATCCACACTGATTTCTATGCTGTAAAGCCCTACCTGGCTTGCATTTGGCATAAAGTTAATAAGCCCTGTTAAGGGGTTAATATCAAACAAGCTTGTATTATCACTGAAAGTTAATTGATCTCCATCAGGATCAGATGCATTTATTGTTAGGCTGAAAGCAATATCCTCTATTGCAGTCTGGTTTCCTATTGTATCAATTATTGGAGCCCTGTTTTGTGTAATAGTAAATATAACAACCTCATAGTCTATTTTTGGTATGGCAGCATCATCTGTAACAGATATATTAATAGTATATTCTCCTTCCTGGCTTGCATTAGGCGTAAATTCAATAAGCCCTGTTGATGGATTAATATCAAACAAACTAGTGTTGTCACTGAATGTTAAGGTATCACCAGAATCAAGGTCAGATGCATTAACCTTCAAGCTGAATGTTTTGTTTATTTTTGCTATCCTGTTGCCTATCGGGCCTAAAACAGGGGGATTATTAACATCTAATATTTCAAGCACAAAAGTTGTTGAGTTTATAGCTCCTCTTGCGTCAGTTACTGTAACAAGAATTGTGTGGTTTCCATTGTCTTCATCAACAGGAGTAAAGC
>Ga0265594_1001648_pt1 | contig 17151 bp, 15 predicted proteins | sample saktaG_11_FD_190147 | JGI IMG/M metagenome (GOLD analysis project Ga0265594, IMG submission 190147) | Saline water microbial communities from Sakinaw Lake, British Columbia, Canada - sak_2011_5_24_80m | ecosystem: Environmental > Aquatic > Non-marine Saline and Alkaline > Saline ... | reverse complement strand
TAGACTTTCGTCGTTCATGATTAGTTGCATGTCCCAAGCATAAACGAGTTGCCTTAGTCCTTCAGGCTCATCTTGTGTTAGAAATCGATGCCCCCTCCAGGCTCATCTTGTATTGGAAGAGACTACTTGTTGCATTGCCAATATCCCGTTGTTATAATTAGTGGTAAGCGGAGCTGATATTGTGCTGGTAAGTAAGGAGATGCGTGAAAAGGTGCGTCTGTTATGACTGTGGCTCTGCTGAGATATGGGGAGGGTTTAAAAAATGGCTCAAAAACCTCGGAAGAATCGAGTTGAGAATGTTATCAAGGATCTTCTAGATTCGGAGATTCCTGAGATACAGAATGTTGCTAAGCAACTGGCTGATAGGGTTAAGCAGTTAGAGGAGCATAGCTCTAAGCTTAAGGAATATGTTACCCAGATTGAGGAGCTGGCTACAGAGGAAGCAGACGCTCTGGTTGTGAATAGAATTGGTGGGCTTCTTAAGGATGTGGATAAGTCCTTAGCTGAATTAAGGCAGAAACCGAAAGCTGCAATTGCTAAGTTGGAAGCCGGGAGAGGAATCGGCGCTGGAGAGGAGGCTGAGACTAAGGCTGAAGGAGAGGCTGAGAGTGTAGCAGGGGAGGTGGAGGAATTAGAAGGTGAGAGTGAGGCACCCTCCTCAGGAGTGGGAATAGAAAAATACATCACTCCGGAGGGATATGTAATAAAGAAGGCGCGTCGTTAATTTGAGCTTGCTGCCCCTGTAGCTCAGAGGATAGAGCAGCGGTTTCCTAAACCGTTGGTCGGGCGTTCGAGTCGCCCCAGGGGTATACCAAAGCGAGTTATTAAGGTGTGTTTTTCTTAGGCAGATCCCCATCTCTATTATTGTTTTTTGCAAACCGTATTTGAATTCCTTGGAGAATCCATAGCGATCTACAGGATAAAGTAAACTATCTGTCTCGTGATCCACTGCGCTGGCCGGTAGATGGCTCCCTTTTACACAGCTCATAACAGGAGTCTTCCTCTTCCGAAGCCAAAGCCCTTGTGCAATTGACCTGGCTAACCTACGGTGTGATTTTTACTCTGGACTCCTAGGGCCTTTTGCCACATAGGCATGTGAAGTTCCATTTAATCTTCGGGATACTGCTGAGTGAGAGCGAGCTATTGTTGAGCGAGGCTGCAACTATGCTTGGCACAGATTTAATCTAATACGATGGTCATCAGATTATCCTTCTGCTCCTCAATCTTAATCTCTTGCTTCTTGCTCAATCCAGTGTCTGGATTAGTGATTACTACTTGATAACTACCACCGAAGCCCCGGAAGGTAATCTGTCCATTTCTGTCCGTAAGTCCTGTGCCGATTGTAGTCCAGCTTCTAATCAGGTTCTTGAGAGCATAGTAAGACTTCTTGGGCCGATGTTGCTCATCAAGGAGACCTCCGTGGTAGATGAAAGAATCTATGTCAGTGGCATCCCACCAGATGATAGCCTCTAGTTGCGGTTTGCCGAAGAATATGGTGTATGCCGTCTCCAAATACTCGGCCTGCAGGTTCTCGCTCCAGGGCTCACCCCAGTAACCCTGCATACCCTTGACAGGAGCTGAAGGTACGGATATCTCAGTAACCTGTATCTTCTTGCCCAGGGTTGAGTACTTGTCGATTAATCCGCCCATTGAGGATAGGCTCCGGCGGGGGTGCAGATGAAGGGGCGCCAGATTATAGGCGTTGTAATAGAACTCAAGACCTATGATATCGAAGTCAACACCTGCTCGAATAGCGTCCTGTATGAAATCATAGGGATGCGTGCCTGGGCTTTCACCACCCGGATTGTAGTTGTTGATGAGGATTCGGCCTTCAGGGTCAGCATCTCGAATAGCCCGAACGCCTTCTTTTGTTACCTCTATCGTCTGTTCCTCGGTAAGACCTAGGGTGTTTGTATGTGTAAGCATCGGCTCGTTAAATACATTCCATATCTTAATTTCCCCTTTGTATTGGTCTATGACCTTGTGAATGTGGGGATAGACAACTTGTTTGTATTCCTCATAAGATAGGTCCTTAACATAAATAGGTGTTGATGAGGGTTCTTGTTGCAGCAAGAAGATGAGGCAATGCCCCATGCCTACAAAATCGAACTGACGCAAGAAGTGAATCCGGTCTGTGTCAAGGCTATATGTTCCAGGTTCTGGCTCTACGCTATCCCAGCCGAGCCATACCGCGATGTAGTTAAGGCCAGCCTGTTTCAAGAGAGCCCAAACCCTTTCCTCGCTCGAGATACAAAAGGTGCCAAAGAGAAATGAATGCTGGGTTTGGGTATACTTGACTGTCAACCCCGAACACGGTTGCCTCTCGGTATCGATGATAGTAATGGTTACATCGCCCTTGCGGTACCTCTCGATATCTTCTTTGGCTTGGGCGAGAATCGCCATATCCGCTTCCTTGGAGAAGCTGACAACGCTCAGACTGTCACTTTCTGCTACATTGTTAAGTTCCCTTGACTCCGCAATTACTCCTTTGGCATCGAGAGTCAAGGTTATTTGATATACCCCAAGCTCAGGAATCACATATTCTGGAGTCATATCAATTGTGCGTTCTTCACTTGGTGCTACCGGCTGATGCACTCTCATATATTGTTCGAAGACTGGAGAGTTTTCTCGCCTTATTTCAAGCCTGATGTCGAATGCAGACGATATCGGTGTTGATCCGGCGTTGCTCCAGGTTTGTTTGATGTGAACTTTGTCTCCAACGTTAGGAACTGGAGGGGTGAGTATAAAGTCTCCAGTCCAAACTAGGTCCGGTGATGGAATGCAACTGGATAATATCGTAGCTGCGATCAAGGTGGTGATAACCAAATATACCCTTTGCTTCCTTATCATCGGAGTCTGCTTCGTCTCGTTACGTTGCTATTATACTACTCATGGCCACCCTAGCAATAATAGTGACCTGCGCAGTTGGAGTTTCGGATGGATTTAGTTCGAAGAGACCTGGCTCGGTTCGTCGAGAACCGTGTACCACAACGGATCCCAGGCGGGCGTGCAGAAGCAGGAAACAATGCTGCGGGTTACTGCTGTGAGCATCCGGGTATTGTGCTGTTCAGTAGATTTGCTAAATGATGCCCTGAGGTAATTAACTTGACGCGGCCAATATCATGGAATCGAGGCTGCTATTCTCGAACCCCATGAAGCTGATGCCGGTCATGCTGGGGTCAGGAATATTGCTGCGCACCAGGTTTATGTACAAAACGGCGATCCGCGTCCACTTTGTCAGTACGCTTCCAAACCCGACCTTTACCTGCCAAAAACATGCCAAACCCGGTGATGATTGGAATGGCCCAGAGCAGCCAATATAGAAACAGGAACAAGGGGTTAATACGAAGCATATACCAAATCCTGGAAGAGACACTGCTCAAAACCAGCTTTGTGCGCTTCCAAGTAGAAGTATAAATGATTCCCATTAGAGCAAGATATAAAGCTATATTGGTGAGCGACAGCACTACTAACCACCAAGAAAATGGGCCGATGCCTGCTACAAAACGATAAATGGCATAGGCCCCCGTGGGTAGTCCAATGATATTAATAAGCAGAGAGAGCGTTGGCATTAAATTGACTCGTGCCAGTTGTCTCTGCCAAAAACGCATTCCCATCTGCTTGAGCGGTTTACTTAACGATTGAAAGAAACCACACATCCAACGGTTTCTTTGAATAATTCCACCCTTAAAAGTTTGTGGTACCTCTTCAATCAAGGGCTCAGCGATGATGCCAAGCCGCTTGCCGTTAACCCAGAAGCGCATGCCGACCTCGGGGTCTTCGATAGTGATCCAGGGATTAAAGCCGCCCAAATCCACCAGGTCGCTCGCTTTGAAGAACGTTCCCTTGCCGAGCACATAGAATGGATGCTTGCCGTTGGCAGACATGTGAGGATAGACCAGCCCATCCCAGATCATATGGTCATGAGCATGGAGACTAGTAGCCGGAGTATCCAAGAGGTTGCCAACCACATTGGTTGATTGAAGAACGTCATAGTCCTGCAGGCCAGCAGCTACCAACTTGAAGTGGTTAGCCGGGGTGATACTATCGGCATCAATGTAATCCAACACCCAATCCGCACCGTCTTGTGCTACTAAGGTGTAAAAGGCATAAGTAAGTTGCCTCGTTTTCTTGGGAGGCAGGTTTCTATCCCTCTTGGTTTTTCCCTGATGCCACCAATAGGCTCTCGGATTATTTTCCCAGGCCTGCCAGATGACATCCCAGGAGGGGTCATCAGTGCCAGGCACCTCCAGAATCTCCAAGAAAGGAAACTCCAACTGCAAATGCCTCAGGGCAGCAATGGTATCTGCGTCATCGCTATTTGGTACAGCGATAATTCTATACTTATTTATGGGGTAATCCATTTTTTCTAGAGAAACCATTGTTGAGTGCATCGTCTCCTCGTTTTCGTGAAGGACGGGATATAGTAAGACAATTCGAGGCATATCCCGAGGGATAATTCCCGAAAGCCTAGAGCTGTCTACCCAGTTGACTTTTCTGGTGAGAAAATAGAACATCACCATGAAGCACACAAAGTAGAGAACTTGAGAGATAATTAACAGTTGATGCAGGGCAGCTTCATCCATCTGGACTCACCTCCTTGACGTTTTTCAGCCACATAATATCCGTGGCGAACTTCCAGGCAAAAAAGATAGTTTTTAACATAACTGGTCTACAGAGGAAGCACTCATCGGTAGGTATCTCTGAGCAGTCATTATATTCAATCCTCAAGTGATGAGTTGTTTCCTTTTCAGCTCCTCCCGTGCTTGCTGAGTCTTGTCTTCGGCATATGCGTTGTGTCCCCACTCGACAAGCTCTTTCATTCCCTCTTCTAAACTTACTCTTGGCTCAAACCCCAGCTTTGACCTCATTTTAGATATATCGGCATAACAGTGCCTTATGTCCCCGGCTCTGTATTTAGACACGACTTCTGGTATCAGGTCTTCTCCGTATAATCTAATCAGGATGTCGGCTATTTGGGAGATTGTCATCGGCTTGCCGGAACCTACATTGAATACCTCGTAATCTGCCTCGGGTTTTTTCATCGCCAGCAAATTCGCTTGGACGATATCATGGACTGAAACGAAGTCCCTCGCTTGTAATCCGTCCTCGAAAATTAGAGGAGGCCTACCATTCTTTATTCTTGAAGAGAAGATAGCGCAAACGCCTGTATAGGGGTTGGAAAGAGATTGTCTTGGTCCGTAACCATTGAAATACCTCAAGGCAACTGTGGGAATTCCGTAAGCTCTGCCCACTACGAGACACATTTCCTCCTGATCTCTCTTGGAGATGGCATAGATGCTGGTTGGATGTAGCGGTTTACCTTCACTGGTAGGTATTGGCTCGACTATCTTGCCGCACTCAGGACAGCTTGCTTCCCATTTCCTAGCTTCCAGCTGAACCTCGCTCCTCAATTCAGGATAAACTATCCGGCAGCCTTCGCATCTATAAGCACCTTCCCCGTAAACTGACATTGAAGAGGCAACTATAAGTTTTTCAAGGTTGTAGTCTCCATTTGCGAGGATGCCAAGAAGCTTTGCCGTGCCATGTGTGTTGACGTCGATGTACTCTTGAATTCGGTACATGGATTGACCTACACCGACAGCAGCAGCTTGATGGAATACAACCTCTACGCCTTTTAAGGCCTTCTTAATGTCGTCTTCATTCCTTATATCACCCTCAATGAATTCTGCCTCTGGATTAAGATAATCCGGCTTTTTGGTGTGAACCTGAGGCTCCAGGTTATCAAGAATTCTGACTTCGTGTTTTTCTTTCACAAGCGCATCTACTAGGTGACTTCCTATGAAGCCTGCTCCACCTGTTACTAATATTCTCTTTGACATTCTTGGTCCTCCTATTCAGTAGTCTAATTTAGTAATGCAACTTTAGGTTGTTGCCTCGTAAAACGTTCAATCGTATGAGATCTTTCCCTTTTCTCTGGGTTAACCTGCTTCTGTTTCTTTCCCCCTCGCAAGCTCGGTGCGAACCTGGCAAGCAGCAATATTGCCTCCAGTTGTGAAACTGCGAATGCCTAGCGCCATGCTGGAAATCCGTCGTACGTGGGCTCATTGGTGAGCCGGGTCTGTTCAGTGCCGTCCGGGTTCATGGTGTAGATTTCCCGGTTGCCATCCCGCTCTGATTCAAAGGCGATTTTCTTACCGTCAGGTGACCACGTTGGAAAGCCATCATAGGCAGGACGATTGGTGAGCCGCGTCTGGTTGCTGCCATTGGTATTCATTATGTAGATTTCGGCATTGCCATCTCGCTCGGTTACGAAGGCAATCTTCTTACCGTCAGGTGACCAGGCTGGAAAAATGTCTAGCGCCGGGTTGTCGGTAAGCCGGGTTTGGTTGGTGCTGTCGGCATCCATGACATATATCTCGGGGTTACCGTCTCTTTCGGAGACGAAGGCGATTTTTCTACCATTGTATGACCAAACTGGAAAAGTGTCTAATGCCGGCTTGTTGGTAAGCCGGGTTTGATTGGTGCCATCAGCATCCATCACGTATATTTCTTTGTTACCGTCCCTTTTGGAGACAAAGGCGATCTTTTGGCCGCCATCCGGCGTCCATGACCATGCTGAAAAGCCGTCAAACGCGGGATGGTCAGTGAGTCGGTACTGGTTGCTGCCGTCCGGGTTCATGGCGTAGATTTCCCGGTTGCCATCCCGTTCTGATTCGAAGGCAATCTTCCTAGCTTCAGATACCCATGACCATGCTGGAAAACCATCGTATGCGGGATTGTTGGTGAGCCGGGTCTGTTTACTGCCGTCCCTTTTCATTATGTAGATCTCCTGATTACCGTCCCGTTCTGATTGAAAGGCAATTCTCTTGCCATCAGGCGACCACGTTGGAAATCCGTCGTAGCCGGGAGTCTTGGTGAGCCGGTACTGGTTACTGCCATCTGGCTTCATAATATAAATTTCCCGGTCACCATCTCGTTCTGATTCGAAGGCAATAAGGCCAGTAATAGCACCGGGTTCACCAGATTGGTCCGGTACCGGTAGCTGAGAGGCACAGCTCAAAGCTACTGTGCCGGTCACTAGTATTGCCGCAAGCAGGACGTACAAATTGCGCATCTATTTACCTCCTTCTACTTTGTCTTTGTCTGCGACGAGGGTCGAATGTTTCTTAAGCCAGTCAATGGTGTTTCGTAGGCCTTCATCCAGTTCCACCTTTGGCTGCCATTCCAAAATTTCTTTGGCTTTTGTTATATTAGGGCATCTCCTGAGGGGGTCGTCCTGGGGGAGTGGATAGAATGCGATTTCAGAGGTGGAATCGGTCAGATTTTTGATGGTCTTTGCTAGCTCTATAACAGTTGTCTCTTGATCGTTTCCTATATTAACTACCTCTCCCTTTGCTCTATCGGAGAAGGCAAGGCGGAGCAATCCCTCTATTTGGTCGGTGACATAGCAGAAGCTCCTCGTTTGCTTCCCATTACCAAATATTGTTATCGGTGCCCCACTTAACGCCTGCGATATGAACCGTGGTGCCACTCTCCCGTAAATACCATCGGCCCTCATCCTTGGCCCGTAGGTGTTGAAGATGCGAGCTATCCTGACATCTAGGTCATACTGCCTTCTATAGGCTACAACATAGGCTTCACCGCATCTCTTGCCCTCATCGTAGCATCCTCTGATGCCGACGGAATTAACGTTTCCATAGTAAGATTCAGGAGTAGGGACAACGGAAGGATTGCCGTAAGTTTCGCTGGTCGAAGCAAATAGGAACCTTGCCCTGTGTTCCTTGGCAATCTCCAAAGCATTCAATGTTCCCAGTGTATTTGCTGCTAGTATTTCCAGGGGGAATCTTTTGAATTCAAACGGTGATGCCCGACTTGCCAGGTGTAGCACCAGGTCTATTTTCCCCTCAAGATTAAATGGCTCTGTGATATCTTGCTTAATGAACTTGAAGTTTGCGTTTCCTGACAGATGCGAGGTATTAGCTTCTAAGCCGCTGGATAGGTTGTCCAGGCAAATAGCCTTGGCTCCTTGGCTTACCAAGACCTCACATATCCAGGAGCCCAGAAATCCAGCGCCACCGGTAACTAACACAGTTTTTCCTTCAAAGTCCGGTTTGTTAAGATTTTGAAGGATTGTGCTTACATCACCGCTTAACATGGGGTCACCAGCAAATGCCTTCATACGTTTTTGCCTCTTTTGCTTTAGGTATCCTTCTGCCGTCTATGAGGATCCTGTTCCTATAATCTAGGTTGTTGAACTCATCCCACTCGGTCAGTATTAGTGTGGCATCAGCTGTCAGGACGTTGTCTGGGCTGGTGTATTCCACACGGCCATCAAACAGTCTTTTGAAATTTGGAATTGCCTTGGGATCATATGCCCTCACTTGAGCTCCATCCTCTAGCAATGCCTGAACAATTTCTGTTGCCTTTGATTTTCTTATATCGTCTGTGCCTGGCTTAAAAGCTAAGCCCAGTACGCCGATGACTTTGCCATCCAGTGAGGGAATATGCCTTTTCAGCAACTCCAGAAGCCTTAGGGGTTGCTCATCGTTTGAGCGTAAGACCGCATCCAGGACTCGTGGCGTGTATCCTGTTTCCTTTGCCTTTGCCACCAGGGCTGATAAATCCTTGGGGAGGCAGAAGCCGCCAAAGCCGATACCGGCTCTCAGGTATTCACTGCCGATTCTTTTGTCATATCCCATCCCCTTTGCCACTTCATAAACGTCTATACCCAGCTCTCTGCAGATATTGCCTATCTCGTTGATGAAAGATATTCTGGTAGCCAGGAAGGCATTTGATGCCTGTTTAATCATTTCTGCAGTCTTAATATCCGTTCTAAGAGTAGGGCTCTCGAAGCTGCTATAAAGATTGGTTAGCATGTCACCTGCTCGCGTGTCGTTCGCCCCGATGACAATCCTGCTGGGAGTCATGAAATCCTCCAGCGCTGTCCCTTCCCTCAAGAATTCTGGGTTTACGCAAACTCCGACCTTTACCGAGTTCTTCAGGATGGGGATAATAACTTCCTCCGTTGTGCCGGGCACTACTGTGCTTCTTACCACAACAAGGTGATAAATTCTCTTATTTCTCAGCACTTCTGCTAGCTGTTTTACTGGCTCTTCCAAGAAGAACAAGTCAATAGAACCGTCTGCCTTCGGAGGAGTACCACCGCAGAGAAAGGATATGTCTGAATTCAAGACCTGATTGTAATCCGTTGTTGCAGTAATCTTTACTTCCTTCAGCGCCTTGCATAGCCCCTCTTCATATACTGGGCAGATTCCTTTGTTTATCTTTGTTACTTTGTCGGGGTCAATATCTATGCCTATAATCCTATGGCCTTTGAGTGCAAACCCAACGGCCGTGGTTAGGCCAACAATTCCTAAGCCGATTACACTGATTACCTCTTTACCTGACTTTGTCATCTCCGTCCTCCTATTTTTTATCTTCACTACAAACATTGTACATAGGGAAGGTCACGATTCCCGTAACCAAAAGGTAACGAAAAGTGAAGATTTAGTGGGGATTTGGTAACGATTGACAAAGCTTAGTTGAAGACTAGTTGGCGAGGACTGCCAGCCGACTACACCAATCAAAAAGACAACTGCGGCCCGTGATGCGGTGGCTTTCTTTTCTAGGTATTGTTGTCATGTCTTGTTGTAGATAAAGATAGACTGAGGCGGTAGGGTTGCCTGCATTGAATTAGTGGCGGTTTTTGTATGCCCACGATGGCTTGCTCTCTTGATATAGGGTGTTGCTCTGTCCTCTCCAGTAGCCAAATTCAGGAAGCCAGTGCCCCGGGTCTTCTTCCCGTCTACGTGCTTGTTGATTTAGTCCAGATGTGGTAGCTCTTTACTCTCAGGGCGATGCATGCCGGCACGACGCAAAATGGCCTTTACCCTGGCCAGGAGGTCCAGGGTGTTGAACGGTTTGGTGATACAGTCATCAGCCCCCATTATCAGGCACCTTACTCTATCTGATCCAACCTGTCTTGTGGTGAGAATGATGATTGGTACGTCAGAGAAAAGGCGGACTTGCTCCAAAACCTCAAAGCCGTCCATATCCGGGAGGTCCGTGTCCAGCATAATGATATCAAGGGACTCGTTTCGTATCATTTCTATGCCTTTCGTTCCCTCGGGTGTAGAGATAATGGTAGCTTCAGGCCAGCGGAGCTTGAAGGCGAGGGAAAGGGTATCTATTATCTCCTGCCTATCTTCAATCAATAGAACCTTAGGGCTAACACTTTTCATTGTTCGTTCTGCCAACTTTTTGGCCACTTTCCCTGCTGCGTGTCTTGGCTTAGCGACACGACTTTCTGGAGATTCGTTCGCTAATTCATAAGAGCTGCGGTACTTAAGGCAGTGAGTATAGCTACTACGACAATTCAATCGGAGTAGAATTCGTCTCGCTGCGACGGAACGGGCAAAGGCATTTTGAGAGTTTGCCTTTTCCTTTCGTTTCATCTCCCTTCGTTGTCAGGTATTTATCGGCCTCTTTTAGAATCTCCTCCAAACTTGCGCCGTTGGCTGAAAAACGGGCAATAACATAATCGCCGTCCCGCAATTCCAGGAAGTGGTCGCCTGATTCGTGTAAAGTTAAGCTCGCCGCCTTCGATGACCAGTCTTTCACGTCTATTTCCATGACCTCCATTCCTTGGGTGACCAGGTGAGAACCTTTATTGTCTAGGCCACCTTATGAACATTGTAGAGGAGGAAGGTAACGATTTCGGTAACCAAAGGGTAGCGAAAGGTACGGATTTGGTGAAAATTTGGTAACAGAACGATTGGCCAGTTAATCAGCTGATAACTTGCTGGGTAGAGTCGCGGCGTCAGTAAAGCAGGGCTGCTGGATGTGAGCTTGGAGAGAGAGTTGAAGGGGGCTACTTTGGTTTAACGAACTTGTACCCTACGCCGCGCTCGCTAATAATCATCTGGGCCACAGTAGCGCCGAGCTTGCTGCGAAGCTGGTGTATGTTCTTTTTTACCGTGCTTGGGTCGATATACTCGGCACTGCCCCACACATGTTGCCGCAGCGCCTCGTGTGTAGCTACCCTTCCTTCGTTTCTCACCAGGTAGCGAAGCAGCTCGTATTCAGTCGGGGTGAGATGTAACGGCTCCCCGTGAAGCAGTATCTCCCTCGTGAGGAAGTTAATGGTGAGGTCGCCGGCGATAAATGGTGGTAGTTTTTCGTTGTCAGGGCGATGCACGCCAGCACGACGCAAAACAGCCTTCACCCTGGCCAGGAGGTCGAGGGCGCTGAAAGGTTTGACGATATAATCATCAGCTCCCATTTCCAGGCCTTTTACTTTATCGAGTTCAGCTTCTCTTACTGTGAGGATGATGATTGGCACCTCAGAGAAGAGGCGGACTTGCTCCAGGACCTCAAATCCCTCCATATCGGGCAGGTTAATGTCCAAGATAATGATGTCAGGTGACTCGCTTTCTGCCATTTCTAGGCCCTTTGTTCCCTCGGGTGTAGAGAGAAGGGTAGCTTCAGGCCAGCGGAGTTTGAAGGTGAGGGAGAGGGTGTCTACTATCTCCTGCCTATCTTCAATCAATAAGACCTTCATTCTGACCTCCATCAATCAAGCTCAAGCCTTGAGTGCTCTCCTCAATGTGAATTTGCCTGGCTTTCAAAGGCAAAGTAAAACTGAAAACATTCCCATTGTCGTGGCTCTTAACCCATATATGTCCTCCCTGGAGTTCTACTAAACGCTTACAGATGGAAAGTCCCAACCCCAATCCAGGGATGTCACTGGTTTGCTCGTCGCGGTAGTAAGGTCTGAAAATGAGCCCTTTCTTTCCTGGTTTGATAGGCGTGGCTACATCTTCCACATCTATTTGGATATATTTATCGATCCTGCTGGCTCGCACAAGTATATTGGTGCCCTTGGGGCTGAATTTTGAAGCGTTTGTGAGGAGGTTGAAAAGTACCTGTTCTACTCTGGCAGGGTCTGCTTCGACTTGGGGCAATGAGTCCATGAAATCAAGCCTCAGGTTTTGCTCTCTTGCCTCTAGCAAAGGAGACATTTGAGCGGAAACTTTTCTAACCAGGGGCTCCATATCCACAAATTGTAGACTGAGAGAGAAGCTGGAGCTTTGTATTCTTACGAAATCCAGGAGTTCGGAAACCCTTGCATTCAGATTACTGGCGTTGGAATAGAGGTTCTGGGCCAACGCGTAGAGTGGAGAGGACTCATTCAGTTCATCCAGCATCAGCTCTGCGGAAGGCAGGATGGCAGTGAGAGGGCTCTTGAGTTCGTGGGCTAGCAAGCTGACAAACTGATTCCTGGCCTCGTCTTGTTTTTCCAACTCACGGCGTAGCCTTTGCTCCCTCTTTAGGTGGTTCTGAAGGTGGGCTTGTGTCTTTTCCTTGTCTTTCTCTGCCCGCTTGCGCTCGGTGATGTCAGTGGCAATAATTCCAAGCCCATTGCCCACTTTGAAAGCCATCACCTCCAGGTGAATATCTCCAAGTACGGGGTCATGAAGAACATCATCCCTGAGGAAGGATTTTCCTGTCTTTATTACCTTCGTGTACTTGTCGTACATGCCTCTTTCCTTAATATCAGGTACAAGATCTGTAATATTCTTGCCTATTATTTCCTCTTTATTTAAGCCAGCTATCTCCAGCACCGGTCTATTAATCTCAAGGCAATTAAGTTTGGAGTCGAAGAGGATGAAACCGCTGGGCGCTGAGTTCATGAAGCTAGCTAACCTTTCCTTGCTTTCCTGCAGCGCCTTCTCTCCCTTCGTAATCCGCTCGCTTAACTCAGCAACTACAAGGGCAATAATGATAAACATAGCAGCTCGAGCATAATCATTGGCAATTGTCAAGGTGGCTTCACTTAGGAGAAAGTGGCTGAAAAGCAGCGATGCTGCTAAGAATATAGCCACCGCTAGGCCACTTCTTTTCCACCAAAGAGCTGCTAGAATAATTGGAGCATAAAAGAAGTGGGTAAAGACAATATCTGATTCAAGAGTCCTATGAAAATAATATGTTAAAACACAACAGATGGCTAGGAGGATAGCCACTAGTACAATTTTGTAGTTTTTTCCTTCAAATTTTATTCCCATCTTGTAGTTTCCTTTTCTTATTTACATTTCCGTTTCTCGATTGTCTTCTCAGCTTGCATGCGCTCGGTGTCTGCCGCTTCCAATTCGGCGACCCGTTGGCGCATTTGCATCAATTCGTGCATAAGTTGCTGATTTCTTTTACCTCCATCCCTCATCCTGTGTATCTCCCGAAATTGAGATTACGTCTTCCTTCCTCTACATAGTCTTTCTTGCGTAAGAGCATCGACTCCTGACCATTCTATTTTACACCATTGACAGTTTTTTCAATACTTCGCTCTCCTGTTTTCAGAGCCTTCTGGTTTTACTAGCTCCAACTCCCAAGAATGTCTGGTTCCATCTCCCTGCCTCGCCCGTTGTGAGAGTCGATGCCAGGCAAGGATGATTTATGAGGTCTATAATGGAGCTTTCAGGGAAGAGGTGACCCCACACATCGAACCAATGCAGCTTTTTAACTGTGTACTTCGTGTGATATGGCACCGCTCTCGGCGTTTCGGTCGACGGCTGATATTCTCCTCTGCTTTGTATTTCAACTTGGGTAAAGTCTTAAAAGAGCCACCAAAATATGAGAGAATGGGGGTATGACACATTTACAGAAATGCCCACGATGTCAGAATACAAAGAGTTGGGCCATAAGACGTGGCAAACGGAGATGTTCGGTTTGTAGATATGAGTGGCGTGCGAATCGGTTGCCTTTGCGCCCCTCACATTCTGAGTGGAAACGCCTGTTGCGTCGGTTTCTCCTGGGGCAGAGTAGTGCTAGGGTAGCACAAGAAGCTCATTTGGGGCGAGGGCAAGTGTTGCGTGCATTAAGTCTGGTAAGAGAGGCTATGGCACATGATATCCCGCCAATATTTGAAGGCACTGTTGGAATAGACGAGACTTACTTAGGAGGTAGCTGGAGAAACAAACGTAAAACAGTTTGGGCTAAGGGGGCCAAGAGAGGTCGAGGCACAGCTAAACAAGCTGTATTTGGCATTCTATGCCGTAATGGTCAAGCATGGGCTGAGGTAGTTCCTAATGTGGAAGCTAATACTTTACTACCGCTACTTCGAAAACGGGTGGCCACTGGAGCTATAGTATGCTAAGATACCTTTAGGAGCTATACCGGAGTCGCTGCAAAGGGCTATGTTCATCGGGCTAGTGAGGCATGAACAGCAAGAATACAGTGATGGTCAAGGAAATCATATAAATGGACTGGCGGGCTTCAGGGGCTACTTAAAACGAATGTTAGCAGCCAAAGGTGGGATCAGAAAGGAACGTCTGCCCCTCTATCTTGCGGAGTATGTTTGGAGGTATAATCACAGAGGGCTGGAAATTAAGGACCAAATCAAGTGCATTTTAGATCTCCTTGCAAACAAATATAAATTAGGTGGCTAAAATAAGACTTTCCCCTTATTATACGCAGAAATCGAGCGACCGACAAAGATCGCGGACGCTGTACTTAGCCATCTCGGAGGCAACAACTTTAAAGCCTTGATTGGAAAGAGGTGGTGGCGTCCAGCCTTGTGTCTTATGTTGGCTTTTTCGTTTGAGCTAGGCTTTCCGCTGAACATAGTGGGGGCGTGGGAGATGGCACACCAGACAAGTTTATATGGATATGTTAGAGATATAAATGGAGCACCTCTTGCAGGTGGCTATATCAACATCTCTGATGAAAGGTATGCCACGCTCAACAGTGGCTACACAGACGAGGGCGGTTATTACGAGTTGGTTGTGCCGCGACACGAACTCTATTACATCTGGGTTGGAGTCAATAGCGAGACAGATAAGTACGTGTTTGGTTATATACCTCAAAGCAGAGAGGTAGCTTCAGAACAAGCTCTCGAAATAAGAGCAGATTTCAACCTACAGCCTGGAGGGAACATTATCATCCATGCCTACGACGAACAAGGAAACCTGCTGCGAAATAGAGCTTTCAGAGAGGTGACAATCTCGAAGGTATTTGCCACTGACCTTAACAATATACCGCAGTACAGTTACTTTGGTGCTGTCCATGATGGCCAGTCCCAGTGGGATTGGAACTTGGCGATTCCCTCCTTTATCGTCATGCCACGAATGGCTTACAAGGTCCACGTACAGTGGGAGGTACCTGAATTTGGCGGGGTAATGCTAACGGCTGATAATGAAGGCAAAGGCTACTCTGTAAGCAAGCGGGGAGAAAAGCTAATCCTGAACTTAAACCATGAAATTGCCAAATCCAAGCTGGCCATGCTCAGGAAAAACGGTGCCCCGGCGGTGGCCGAAGACATAGAAATCAGCGCCGAACACCTTGAGGCAGCCGAGGGCTATCTCAGCCAAAACCCACCGGACATGAGAAATGCCGTCAGGGAACTAAACCTGTCCCTGAAGCATTCATTGTGGGCTCTGGAGCGGCTGCAGTTGGCCAGGGCAAAGGTAGACATTGAGAGATACCGCAAGGGGGACGTTCAAATAAAGGTAGTTGATGCCAGTGGCAAGGCAATGGGCAATGCTACGATTGATTTTGTCCAAACCAGTCATGATTTTCTCTTCGGTGCCAACCCGATGGGAGGGGATGGAAGTTATGATGCTGAAGTAGCTGGTCTCATGAAAGACGCCGGGGTGAACCATTCCTACATTACCGTCCGCCGGGGCCTGATTGAGCCAGAGCCTGGAATCTTCAACTGGGAAAACATAGATAGTTACCAGAAGATAGAAGAACTGTCAAAACATGGATTCGAGTTAATGGGTGCTCTCAGCCTGTGGTTTTACCCCAATAGTGACTTTAGTCCACGATACCTGGAGAGCATGACATTTGAGGAGCTAAAAGAGAATGTCTATAACTGCATGTACACTCTGGCGAGCAGGTACAGTGGCAGAATTGAGGCCTGGGAAATAAATGAGATGAACCTTGCCGGGGCAAATGTCCTTAAGCTGACTGGTGAGCAGAGAGCTGACATCAGTCGAGTTTTTGCCAGGGCTGTAAGAGAGGCAAATCCCCGGGCCAGAATACTCAATGGCTCATTGGCCCTGCCCTATGAGTCTATAGACAGCACTCCGTTCCCTGAATTGCTAGAGGGAGATATACCGGTAGACATTATCGGTCTTGAGTTCTGTTACTCGGGGGTCAATGCCGACGGGTATGCGGCTCCGGGTCTGGATTTGATTTCGGTGTCTGATACACTTGACCAGTATTTAACTTTCGGCAAGCCAATCTATATCAAAGAGCTTTCAGTCCCGTCAACTCAGGTTGCTGGCTCGTCCTGGTGGCACAAGCCATGGGATGAGCAGACGCAGGCGGAATACGTGGAGAAGTTCTATACCGTGGCTTTCAGTAAGGCCTTAGTTCAAGCCATAACGTGGTCATGGGGTGTTTGTGATGAGGATGCATTCATTGTGAGTGGTGGATTGCTAGATACCAATCTAAAGCCTAAGCCAGCCTATTTTGCCCTCAAGCGTCTTATTAACTCTTGGACTACCGCTGGCGCTGGGGTTGCTGACGATGCGGGAGAATACAATTTCAGAGGTTTTGCCGGGGATTATGATGTCATCGTTACAGCTCCCGGCGGGCACAGCCTTAAGACGACGATTCATGCGAGCGAGCAGGAAAATAGCGAATTCACCATTGAGTTTCCGCTCGGTGTTGATAGCAGCCCGGCAAGTACGTCGAGCACCAAGCTCGGTGCCAGTGTCTGGTTGCGAGCGGCTGCTTTCGGATTATGAGCTCGACAAACCGCTAGTGCTCAATGCTTTCTCTTGTGGTATCCATGTTGTCGAGTTCTGTATAATTTGCGTTGAACTTTACTTGATTTTCTTGTAGAATACCCTCGCAATTGATGAGGAGGTTGATGCTCTAACTCAGGGAGGGAAAGAAGGGAAAAGAAGTTGGGACGGAGGCATAATATACTGGGCTTGGATAGATGGGTGGAGTTGCATATTGTGTCGCATACTAGCTAAGAGGAGTGCTCTCTGAGGGTGGCTTCCTAGACCGCGTGTCGGGCGTTCGAGTCGCCCCGGGGGTACTGGAATTTTAGGATGCAGGGGTGTAGCTCAGTTGGAAGAGCGGCGGTCTCCAAAACCGTAGGTCGTGGGTTCGAACCCTGCCACCCCTGCCAACGCCGAGGTGGTGGAATAGGTAGACACGCCATCTTGAGGGGGTGGTGGG
>Ga0265594_1001645_pt1 | contig 17175 bp, 16 predicted proteins | sample saktaG_11_FD_190147 | JGI IMG/M metagenome (GOLD analysis project Ga0265594, IMG submission 190147) | Saline water microbial communities from Sakinaw Lake, British Columbia, Canada - sak_2011_5_24_80m | ecosystem: Environmental > Aquatic > Non-marine Saline and Alkaline > Saline ... | reverse complement strand
GGGAAGCGGATTCGTCCCATCTTGACATTATTGACCGGTGAAGGGCTGGGTGTCGATCGGGAGAAAGTGATGCCGGCTGCTTTGGCAGTAGAAGTTCTGCATACCTTCTCGCTTGTTCATGATGATATTATGGATAACGATACGCAGCGGAGAGGACGAGCTACAGTGCATGTAAAGTGGAATGTAAATACGGCGATCCTGTCGGGCGACGGTTTAATGGCACTGGCGTTCCGGTTATTGATGGAAACCGATTCGCCGCAGATTGGTCAAATGGGGTATGAGTTTAGCCAGGCGATGCTGGAGATTTGCGAGGGTCAGGCTCTGGATGTGGAGTTCGAAAGCAGGCAAACGGTAAGCTCCGAAGACTATCTGGAAATGGTCGGTAAAAAGACCGGCCGCTTATTGGGGCTTTCCTGCCAATTGGGTGCGTTGATTTCTTCCGGTGATGGACGGATTTTGGACAGCCTGAATCACTTTGGTATTGAACTCGGGCAGGCGTTTCAAATTCAGGATGATCTTCTGGAACTTACATCCGATGCTGAAAATATGGGGAAGAGTCTCGATAGCGATATTGTTGCAGGTAAAAAAACCTATCCGATGGTTCTGGCACAATCCGGAATGGATCAAAGTGAAAAAAGTGCATTTATGGATTTTTTAAAATCCAACATTCAGGATCGACAGGCAATTATTAATGCTTTTCAGGATCGCAGGGCCATAGAACAGTCACAACAAAAGATTGCCGTCTTATTGGGAAATGCAATGGCTCGCTTGCGGATACTTCCTGAACGGGCAGCAAATAATTTAAAATTTGCAGTTGACATGATTTCAAACAGACAGCGATAGGGAATGGTAAGAAAAGAGATTAAAATTTTAAATAAACACGGATTACATACACGACCGGCTACTGCTCTGGTAACTCTTATCTCTAAATTTAAATCAGATGTATTTCTGGAGTACAACGGAGTTAGGGTTAATGCAAAAAGCATTTTGGGATTGCTGGTATTGGCCGTTGAACCGGGGGCTATCCTGATAGTTGAGGCAAATGGAATCGATGAACAGGAAGCGGTTGACAATTTAGATCGGCTGGCTCAACAAAAATTTAACCTGGAATAGACCTTGAAAACAATTAAAGGAGTTAAAATTTCTTCGGGTGTTGTAAGTGGACCTGTCTTCTATTTTGAGAGGGGCAAGTTTACTGTGCCAAAACATTTTATCCGGGAAGAGGATTTTGACAGTGAGTTCGAACGGTTCAATACTGCCATTCGGAAATCGAAGGATGAACTAACCCAAGTCCGTGACCTGGTACATAATCATCTGGACGAAGACCATGCCAGAATAATCGAAGCCCAATTGCTGGCGGTTCAGGATGAAGAGATGATCACCGCCGTCCGGGAACTGATGATACGGGAAAAGAGAAATGTGATCTGGGCGTATTTTGAGGTAATGGATGATTATGAAAAGTTGTTGCTGAAAACCCTTAGCCAGTTCTTTAAAGAGCGAACCGCTGACTTAAAGGATATTAAAAAACGTGTGATTTATCACTTGTCACATGAGAAGGATATCATTCAACCCGAAATCTTAAAACCGTCAATCATTGTAGCTGAAAAAATGTCTCCCGGCGACCTGATGCATATCGATCATAATCTTACTTTGGGAATAATTACACGATACGGAGGCGTTGATTCTCATGCCGGAATTTTAGCACGGGCGTTTCGGGTTCCATATATTTCGAATATAAACATGATTCAGGAAATCGTATCTTATTCGGAAATTATTCTGGATGCCGATAATGAAATGGTTTTACTGGATATTACGGATGATATCAAAGCATCCTATGAATCCCGGATCCAGGATTTCAGGCGTCACCGGGATAATATCATCTCTGATAAAGTCGCCAATTCGACCAAAGACGGAGTTCCATATCATATTTATCTGAATGCCGGTTTTGTTGATGAAGTCAGGGCAATGGATCCGGCGCTCATTCAGGGAATTGGTCTGTTCCGAACGGAATTTCTCTGTATTGAGCGAAATTCCATACCGGATGAAAGTGAACAATTTCATGCCTATAAAGCCGTGTTGGAAAAAATGAATGACCTGCCGGTGGTTTTCAGGGTCTATGATTTTGGTCGTGATAAATTACTTGCCATGCTGGATCTTGAAATATTGCAGGAGGATCACGTTTTTGATGAATGGGGCGGGATCGGTTTCTTACTCGATAATCCTGAGATTTTAAAAGCCCAGCTGCGAGCAATACTCCGGGCAAGCGCTTACGGGAATACCCGCATCATGCTCCCGCTGGTGATGTTTGTCGACGAGGTGGTTCGCACTAAAGAAATCCTTGAAACGATCAAATCCGAATTGAAACGTGAGGGATTAGCATTTGGTGAAAATATTGAATTGGGAGCGATGATCGAAACCAGCAGCGTTCTGGAAGAATTGGATGAGCTGGCAAAGCATGTCGACTTTTTCAGCATTGGCACAAACGATCTGGCGCTTTTTCTGTTAGGATCGGGTCGGACGACTGGTTTAACTAAAAATTATTATCATCCGAAAATTTTCCGGGCGATTGACAAAATTATAAAAGCCAGCAATAAAGCCGGTATTCCCGTCGATGTTTGTGGTGAAATGGCATCGGATCCCTATGCCCTGATCGGATTAACGGCAATCGGGATTCGGTCTATCAGTGTCAGCTCCGGCGCACTGGCGGCTGTATCCGATGAGGTTAGCAAAATTGATGTTCAACAATGCAGTTTATTGGTTGACTCCATCTTGAGCGCTGATGACGCCTTTACGATTTATTCACAGCTGAAGAAATTTTATCATGAGCAGCTGGAGTAGTTGAGAAATTTATCCAACTTTCCGCTTGCTTATCCTGAAATACCCGGATATATTTTAAAAGAATATGGTCAGAGTCAATTTAGATAAAATTATTTTTTACCCGCCCAGCAAGGGCTATGCGATAATTTTGAAGGAGATTGGTGGAAACCGCCAGCTTCCGGTTATTGTCGGAGTATTTGAAGCTCAATCAATTGCTCTGGCTTTGCAAGGGGTGAAGATGCCTCGCCCCATGACTCATGATTTATTTGTGCGGGTCCTGACACGATTGGGCGCTTCGGTCCAGGAGGTGGTCATCAATGACTTAATCGATGGGACGTTTTATGCAAAAATTACTCTGAAAAATAAACATGACCAGTCACTGGTTCATATTGACAGCCGTCCCAGCGATGCAATCGCGATTGCCCTGCGGGTTGATGCGGATATTATAGTCAGTGAAAGTGTTATGGAAGAAGCCGGTCAACTGCTGAACTTACCTGATTTTCAGAAGCATCCACCGGTTAAAGAAACCTCAACTGAAAATGACCTTCTCGATCATCTGGTGGAATTAAAGACAAAATTGCAGGTAGCCATCGACGATGAGAATTATGAGATGGCAGCCAAACTGCGCGACCAGATCTCATCGCTCGAAAAAGAATCTAAGAATAATTAATATCACACGAGTGACAGATAGAGTTTGTCACTTTTATCTGTTTTGGATCAGCAGTTTGTATGCTTTTTCGGCTGCTTGTTGTTCTGCGTCTCGCTTTGTTGCGCCGATACCCTCGCCATGCAGCTGATTGTTAATAAATACAGCAATCGTATATTGCCGGGCGTGATCGGGACCTTCGATCTTTTCGGTCTTGAATACCGGGAGTTGGCAACCGGTTTTTTGGCAATACTCGAGTAATTGCCCTTTATAATTGTAATCTGATATCACCGCAGCTTTTCCTTTATTGGAGATGATAAACCGCTTTATGAATTTTCCGGCTTCTTTCAAACCACGATCAAGATATATTGCCCCGACGATGGATTCTAATGTGCAGGATAATAAATTCTGAAGAGTTGAAGAACATTGCAGGTCGAGACTTTTATCGACATTGATATCATCCTGAAGATTTATTGATAAAGCAACCTCGTATAGCGTTTTTCCATTGACCAGAATAGACCGCAACATGGTCAGCTCGCCTTCCGGTTTATGCTGGTATTTGTTATACAGATAATCGGATACAATCATATCAAGTACGGCATCTCCAAGGAACTCTAACCGTTCATAGGAATCTGATTGAGACAACGCCGCTGACCGGTGGGTAAGGGCTGTCGATAATAAATCGGGATGTTTAAAAAGATACCCGATCTTCTTTTCAATTCCGGTTGGGTATCTCTTCCTGAAAATGTTTAATGGGAATGCCAAGGGATCAGGACTCGAATATTTTAGCAGCCAGCACTGCGTTATGACCGCCGAACCCAAAATTACTACTCAGACCGGCAGTAAAGGTTTTTTTGATAGCCTTATTTGGAGTATAACAAAGGTCGCAGTCAGGATCCGGTTCTTCATAATTGATCGTTGGCGGTATAATCTGATGTTGAAGGGAGAAGCAAAGCGCGATAAACTCAATCGCCCCAGCAGCTCCTAACAGATGTCCCGTCATGGATTTGATGGAACTGATATTCAGTTCATACGCCTGTTGTCCGAAAACGGATTTCACGGCCAGAGTTTCATATTTATCATTTAACTGTGTGGATGTACCGTGAGCATTGATATAGCCATAGTCTTTTTTGGGAATTCCGGACATCCTGATGGCAGCCTCAATCGCAAGCACAGCTCCTTTACCTTCCGGATGTGGAGCCGTGATGTGATGGGCATCGGCTGAAAATCCGTACCCGGTCAGTTCCGCATAGATTTTAGCGCCCCGTTTAACGGCATGTTCCAGTTCTTCCAATATGACGATACCGGCGCCTTCTCCAATGATAAAGCCATCGCGCTGAAGATCGAATGGACGACTGGCTTTCTCTGGTTCGTCGTTCCGTTTTGAAAGCGCTTTCATATTAGTAAATCCGGCGACCGCAAGCGGGGTAATACTGGCTTCTGTGCCGCCGGTTACGACGACGTCAGCATCGCCCATCAGGATATGCTGCATGGCAATACCGATTGTGTGTGACGATGTGGCGCAGGCAGATGTAACCGAATAATTTGGTCCCATAAAACCATGATTGATCGCAATTTGTCCCGGAACGATATCAGGGATCATCATCGGAACAAACAAGGGGCTGACAAAACGGCATCCCTTAGTTATTAAAATACTGTGGTTGTGTTCCAGGGTATGGATTCCACCAATTCCTGATCCGACAATGACACCGACCCGCTCCGGATGAATGTCGCTGTCCAGCAGACCCGAATCCCGCAGCGCCTGCTCTGATGCGGCAATGCCAAACTGGGTGACTTTATCCATGCGTTTCGCGTCTTTCGGACTGATCCATTGACCGGCGTCAAAATCCTTTACTTCGGCGGCAATTCGTACCGGAAGTTCACTGACATCATATGAGGTAATTTTACCGACGCCACTTACGCCGTTAATCAAATTTGACCAGAATGTGTGAACATCATTACCGATTGGGGAAATGACGCCCGCACCAGTCACCACAACTCTTTTTTTCATAGAGATAATATCTTTATTTAAGATTATCCAGATAGTCGACGACATCACCGACGGTTTTTAATTTTTCAGCCTCCTCATCGGGAATTTCAATGTCAAATTCCTCTTCCATTTTCATGATGAGTTCAACGGTGTCAAGGCTGTCTGCGCCTAAATCGTCAATAAATGAAGCTTCTTTGGTGATTTTTGATTTTTCTGCTCCGAGCTTGTCGGCAACGATTTCCTGTACTTTTTCGAAATTACTCATTCTATCCTCCTACTTTGGTTTACATGACCATACCGCCATCGACCTTTACAACCTGTCCGGTGATGTAATCAGCCAATGACGACGCTAAAAATAGTGCAGTATTTGCGACATCTTTTGGGGTTCCCGCTCGTTTAAGCGGTATTTTATTTATAAAATCTTCTTTTACGGATTCACTGAGAACCTGTGTCATCTCCGTTTCAATGAAACCGGGCGCTATGACATTTACGGTGACATTGCGGCTTGCCAGTTCCTGGGCGACGGATTTTGAAAACCCGATGACCCCGGCTTTACTGGCGGAATAATTCACCTGCCCGGCATTGCCGGTGATTCCGACGATAGAGCTGATGTTGATGATCTTACCGAACCGCTGTTTCATAAAATATTTCGCTGCCGCCCGGGTTGTCAGAAAAACGCCTTTTAGGTTCGTATTGAGCACAGCGTCCCACTGATCATCTTTCATTCTGATCAGAAGTGTATCGCGGGTTATACCCGCATTATTGATCAAAACGTCAATTTTTCCGAAGTATTCGATCGTATGTTCCAGTAATTGATTCACCTGATCTTTATTTGTGACGTCACAGGGAATGGCCTTAAATGAATACTTTCTTTCATTGAAATATTTTGAAACATCAGTCAGAGATTCTTGATTGTAGTCAGAGAGAATCAAAATTGCGCCAAATTCTGCGAAACGTTCTGCTATTTTTCGCCCGATTCCCCGACCGGCGCCGGTTACAACTACGACTTTATCGTCAAAGTTCAATTCCATTCTAAATTCTCCAGATCTTCAACGCTTGAAACGTTCCGTATATTAACATCGCTTGAAATGCGTTTTATGAGACCCGTCAAAACTTTACCCGGTCCAATCTCAACGAAAGTTTTCGCTCCGTCATTGATCATATTTACAACGGAATCTGCCCACAGAACCGGAGAGGTTAACTGTTTATAAAGTCGTTCGCGGATTTCGGCTGGATCAGTTGTGGCAGTTCCGGTAACATTCGAGTAAACCGGATAGCGAGCCTTTTGAAAACTGGCTGCGTCAAGCGCTTTTTTTAATTTTTCGCCGGCGTTTTGCATTAAACTGGAATGAAACGCTCCACCAACCGATAATTCGATAACACGCTTGGCGCCGGCTTGTTTTAATTTCAGCATTGTGGATTGAACAGTATGCGTGTCGCCGCTGATGACAATTTGGTTTGGTGAGTTATAATTGGCGATGTTACAGACTCCATCAAAACCCGATTTGTCCAGTATGGATTGAATAGTGTCGTAATCCAGCCCGACAATGGCAGCCATGGTACCGGAGTTGGTTTCCGTGGCGATCTGCATCTGTTCCGAGCGGACTTTTACCAGCTTTAATCCTTGTTCGAAATCAAGCGCACCGGCGGCAACCAGTGCGGAGTATTCGCCGAGACTGTGACCGGCAACCATATCCGGAATAATGTTTTTGGCTTTGAGCTCTTCAAACACAATTAGTGAATGAATAAAAATGGCAGGCTGGGTGATACGTGTCTGGGTGAGCTCCGCCAGGGGGCCATAGAAAGAATATTCTTTGATGGAGAAATCAAATAACCTGTCTGCATGGTCGTAGTATTTTTGTGCAATTGGTCTGATATTGTAAAAATCGAGTCCCATCCCGACGAATTGTGATGCTTGTCCGGGGAATACGAATGCAGTTTTTTTCATAATCTTATAAACTCCATCTCATTAATACGCTGCCCCACGTGAAACCACCGCCAAAGGCTGACATCAACAGTAAATCACCCTTTTTTAACCTGCCCTGGTCGTATGCATCAACAATTCCAAGCGGGATGGTTGCCGCCGTAGTATTAGCGTATTTATCGATATTAATCATCACCTGTTTGTCTTTCAGTTTTAATCTGCTGACACAAGCGTCGATAATTCGTTTATTAGCCTGGTGAGGAATGAACAATCCGACATCTTCACTTTTGAAAGAATTTCGTTTCAATAGGTCAACAGATACTTCTGCCATTTTACTGACGGCGAATTTGAAAACGGCTTTACCTTCCTGGTAAATATAATGCATTTTCTTATCGATTGTCTCATGAGTTGCCGGATTTTTACTGCCACCGCCGGCCATGTAGAGGTAGTCTTTGCCCTTGCCATCTAATTTCATGATATAATCGAGAATTCCATAATCTTCTTCGGTCGGTTCAAGCAGCGCTACACTGGCGGCGTCGCCAAAGAGAATGCAGGTATCGCGGTTTGTATAATCCGTGATAGTGCTCATGGTATCAGAGCCAACCACCAATACTTTTTTATAACGACCATTTTCGATGAATTCTGTCGCGATAGCGAGAGCGTAAACAAATCCGGAACAGGCGGCGGATATATCGAATCCGAAAGCATTATTAGCGCCAATATTATGTTGGATTAAAGCTGCCGTAGAGGGGAAAAACATATCCGGAGTTATAGTTGCAACTACTATAAGATCAATCTCTTCGGGATCGACATTGAAACGACTTCGCATATCTTCAAATGCTGCCGATGCCAGATCAGAGGATGCTTCTCCCTGTGCTGCGATATGACGTTCGAAAATACCCGTACGGGTCCGGATCCATTCATCAGATGTATCGACCATTTTTTCCAGATCGTAGTTATTGAGGATGCGTTCCGGTGCGTATTTTCCAATTGCGGTGATTGTTGCTCGTATTTTTTTCATGTTGATCCTTATTGCACAAAATATATTATTTTGATAGGAAAGGTGGTAGAAAAAAATCAGTAAAACGGTAGATATAAATTGTCATCACCAAAAAACCGATTTATTTTCATGGAATTTACTGCCGAATGTAAAAATTATTTTTCTTTAGCAGAAAGTACCGGTCTGCCACGATAATAACCACAGCTTGGACAGGCGCGATGAGGAAGTTTTGGTTCATTACACTGTGAGCATTTTACAACTGTGGCGGCAGTCAAATTTTGGTGAGTTCTACGTTTATTTCTTCTTGATTTGGATATTTTACGTTTTGGTAAAGCCAATGTATTAATCCTCCGCTATATTAGTTAATAGATTTTCTAAGGGTTTCCATCTATCATCGGTTTTTTTGTTTTCGCATCGACAAGTATCGATATTCAGATTCTTTCCACAACCCGGACAGATCCCCTTACATGACTCAGAACAGATCTTTTTCATCGGGATTTCGATGAAAAGTGCATCCCGTGCGAAAGGTTTTAAATCCACTTCGCTTGTCTGTGGTGTAATTGGAATAATGTTTTCATCAATATCCGATGATAACGATTTGATAGGACTCAATATTGATTGGAAGTTTGCTTCCAAATTTAGTTTATATGGTTCAAGACATCTGTCGCACTCCAGATTCAAATTGGTATTTAGTTTGCCCTTTACCGTAATCTGGTGCGCTCCTTTGTAGATATTTAGTTTCGCGAAAATCGGCTGTCGAAAACAAGTATCAGTAATTGCCAGATCTCCTTTTGAGAGTGTAAATTCGATTGTCTGGGCACCTTCTTTTAATGAATTTAATCGTACTTTCATAACAACGGGCAAATTTATCAGCTGCTTGTACCAGAATCAAGATATTTCGTGTTGGTATAGAAAAGGCGTCCCAATGAAGGGGCGCCTTCTAAAGGAAATATCATATATAGGTTATTCTTTAGATTTTGTTTCCGTATCTTCTGTTTTAGCTTCCTCCGGCCCAGAGACATCGCTTACTTCGTCGCTTTCTTCCTCCTCTTCTTCCTCAAGTTCATCTTCATCTTTACGCTCAACAAGGTTTTCGTCATCTTTTTTCTTCCTCAGAATGACGTAAATAAGCGATTGTCCAACACTGAAATTAGTTAGTAAATAGGCAAGGACTGTACCGCCGATAACAAAAAGAGCAATTGTAATCAATACTATAGTGATAACATCGGTGGTGGATAGATAAAGCGGTCGGACCATGCCGAGAGATGCAGGTGTGTAAACATTGAATGTTTTACTGATGAATGGGGTAAGAGGAGAATTTATGCCAAAAATATAAGAAGATGCCTGTTCGGCAATCCGGCTGAGTTTGCCGTCCATTAACCAACTTTGTCCGAATACAATATTAATAAAGCGGTAGCTGAAGATCATAATATAGGCGTAGATGTAGGTAGCAAATAATCCTAAAGCGCCGATAATTGCTTCGTACAAAACCAGTCGCCAGGGTTGCGCCCAGAGAGTCGAATAACTCTGAAAAACAGTTTCCATTGTATCTTCTTCCGCAGTACCCACGATGCTGGGAGCGAGAATAAGAGATATAATGAACACAGCAGCTGTATAGACGACAAAAACAGCTACAACAAAGTAAAGGAGATAGGGTAATCCTAAAAACAGTATATCTAATACCGGCCATTTTGCAAGCCATGCCGCGATGATTGCCATGACAATAAAGAAAACTATAATAAGAAGAATCGATACCGGTCCCATTATTACAGCAGTTCCATGTTTTTTTACGTATTTATAACTGTCGCCTGATGAGAAGAACTCATCTCCCTTGAGTTGCTTGTACGTAATTCTGGAAACTGCCAGCGAGGCCAGCATGAATATAATAACCCAGAACAGGAGACCGATGCCGTAAATGACCCAGGCATACCAGGCGATCGGCAGATTTACATTCCAAAAACAGGGAAATAAGAAATGAGCGTTCCATATTTCCGTAATGGATTGTCCATTAATAATCAAGGCCAGATAACTTAATATCAGGTACACTGTCCATCCCAGTGCCAGTCCGACTAAATGGACCCAGATTTTTTTGCCGCTCAGAGCCAGACGCGGTGCGCGAAATATATCGCGGATGTCAAAATATAAAGGTTTCATTTACCCCTCCGTTTATTATTGGTCTTCTCTTACAAAATCGAGCCAAAGCTGTTCGTGAGGAAGTTTCGCTTTCAGATCATTCATCGTTCGTCTGGCTGTCGCACGTGAATCGAAATTCCCGGTGCGAACCCGATACCAGGTTTCGCCGGTTTCATTAAAGTAGGCTTTTTGTATGTAAAGGTCTAAACCGAGTGATGATAATAGTGAGACGGCTCGTTCAGCGCCTGCATACGTTTTCCAAGATGATATTTGAATAGTATAATTCCCCGAAATCTTGGGGATATCTTTTCCACGATCCGATCGCGGTCCTGGATATGTCTGTTTTGGTGGAAGTGGTGGAGTATATGCAGGTTTTATGGTCGTTGTTTTCGTATCTTCATAGACTGGTAACGGAGCAGTAAGCGCTTCTTCACTGAGTGCGTATTCATCTTCCGGTGTCGGTGCTGCGCTGGTTGTATCTTCAATGACTTCACAAAGCAGATCTTGCTTGTCTTTGGTTTTTCCATCAGGACCGACAATGTTATAAGTAACAGTGTATTCACCAGGGATGTCAGGGACGAATGAGACGCTAAAACTGCGGCTATTAGGCTGAAAAGACAGAATATCCATGTTACTGCCATCCGGTTTAGCACTAAAACGCCAGACATACGTACATGCCAAAGTATCTTCGCTGGTTTCAATAACAGGCGCCAAGTGAATGGGTTTCCCGACGATACCGGGGATCGTTTCTGTCTTATCACAGGTCATGAAAATGAGTAAAACTGCCAATGAAAGGACTGTGAGATTTTTCATATGTGTACTCCTTATATAGTCCATCTACTTCATAATTTCCATTAAGGAAAAGAAAAATGCAATTTCTTTCTGTGCATTTTCATCAGAATCGGATCCATGAACCGTATTTTGCTGGACGTTTTCGGCATATAATTTACGCAAAGTGTTATCAGCTGCTTTTGACGGATCGGTTGCACCGATGGTTTCCCGGAATGACTGAACGGCGTCATTTTTTTCTAAAACCATGGGTATACAAGGCCCGGATGTCATAAAACTAATAAGTTCATTAAAAAACGGTTTACCCTTATGAATAGCATAGAATTCTTCGGCCTCGACTTTAGTCAGATGAATCATTTTCATGGCGCGGATATAAAAGCTGTTGGAAAGGATAAAATCAATCACCTTGCCGGTTAAATTTCGTCCGATGCAGTCAGGTTTTAAAATTGCTAACGTTTTATTCATATTTTATCTCTTATGGAATTATTATTGGTGAGTCCTTACTTTACTAATTGATGTTTCTGAATGAAATCATCGAGTATCTCCTGCAGATTAGGGCTTCCAATTTCCTGAAGGTCATAATAAACACGGGTATTGGGTTTATTGATCTTTATAATGCGGTTGAGGTCAATAGGGGTTCCGATGATTACCGAATCACAGTCTGTATTTTCAATGGTCGCTTCAAGATCTTTTATCTGCTGATCACCATATCCCATAGCGGGGAGGAGTTTGCCGATATTTGGATATATCCGGAAAGTTTCGGAAAGCTTTCCAACCGTGAACGGTCTTGGATCGACGCACTCGGCAGCGCTGTATTTTTGAGCAGCTACGGTTCCGGCGCCAATTTTCATTTCGCCATGAGTCAACGTCGGACCGTCTTCTATAACAAGTACTCGTTTGTTTCGTATGACTTCCGGTTTATCGACCTTAATCGGTGAAGCGCCGTCGATAACGAGAGCGTTGGGATTCACTTTCCGGATGCTTTTCCGCACGGTCTGAATACCTTCGGGAGATGCTGTTTCCATCTTATTGATAACCACTACGTCTGCTAAACGAAGATTGACTTCTCCCGGGTAATAGCTTAGTTCATTACCGGGGCGGTGAGGATCAGCTACAGTAATTGTCAGGTCTGGCTTATAAAAAGAAAAATCGTTATTACCGCCATCCCAGAGAATTACGTCGCAACCTTTTGGATCATTCTCGGCACTACGGAGGATCGCTTCATAATCAACACCGGCATAAATGACATTGCCACGAGTAACGTGTGGCTCATATTCTTCCATTTCTTCAATAGTGCATTTGTGTTTGGCAAGATCGTCAACTGTAGCAAAACGCTGTACTTTCTGAGCAGTTAGATCACCATAGGGCATTGGATGACGAACAGCAACAACGTTTAAACCTTTTTCCATCAATATTTCGATTACTTTGCGGGAAGTCTGACTTTTACCGCAACCGGTACGGGTTGCACAGACGGCGATCACCGGTTTGGTACTCTTGACCATTGTTTCTTTCGGACCTAAAAGTATGAAGTTTGCGCCGGCTGCATTTACCAGGGCGCTCATATTCATAACCTGTTGATACCTAACATCGCTATAGGAGAAAATACAATCATCGATATTTAATTTCTTGATCAATTCCGGCAATTCTTCTTCGGCGTGAATCGGAATACCGTTTGGATAAAGTTTTCCGGCGAGCTCCGCTGGATATTTGCGTCCTTCAATATCGGGAATCTGAGCAGCGGTAAACGCTGCGACATTATAGTATTTATTGTCTCTGAAGAAAGTGTTGAAATTGTGGAAATCTCTTCCGGCGGCGCCGATAATAATAACATTTTTTCTATTCAAAATTTACCTCTGCTTAATATAGTTTGATGTTGTGAAAAATTTGTGTTGAAAATCATTATATATTTGGGAGGGTTATTTGAAACCGAAATGATATGTCCAGAGAATTAGCGATTGTGTGTATGATACTATCATAGATAATACATCGTTTTTCTTTTTCTGTTCACAAAAATCAGTGCACGAACTTAGTCAAAATCTCGTCGAAAAACAAGGAAAAGAGATAAGATATTGAGATTTTACGAGCCGGAATTTTAATAATTGTAAGTGTGATTGTTAAAGAGTGAGTTCTAACCCCTCACGAGCGATGGATATTTTAATATCTTTATTTTTATAGCGCTCGTTTTTATAGGCTATTGCATCCTTAAGTATTGTCATTAATTTCTGATCTGAATATGAAGGATCATGATGATAAAATAAAATATGTTTAATATTTGCCTGAGCTGCAAAATCAACACCCTGAAGTGAAGTACTATGTCCCCAGTTTTCTTTCTCAATACTTTCATCTATAGTGAATTGTGCATCGAATATCAAAACATCAGCGCCAGAGAAAAAATCGATAAACTTGTTCAGTTTATCTTCAGAAATGTTTTTGTATTCTGAATCCGTGGCATATACAACAGACTTGTTGTTATAATCTATCCGGTATCCGAACGAACCGCCCGGGTGATTTAACATTTTATTTGTTATTTGTATGCCATCTAAATCGATGGTTTCCTCTTTGCGTAATTGGGCAAAATCGATATTTGCGCCCATTGCTGATAATGAGACGGGATAATATTCATCCTCCTGTTGATTGCTGATCCGGTGTTCCAATCCGTTATGTATACCATAAATGATAATGTCATTTCCGGATGTATAGGCGGGTAAAAAATATGGGAAACCCATAATATGATCCCAGTGGGTATGACTTAAAAATATATGTGCGGTCCCATGCCCCTCGCCAAATTCCCGTTTCATAAAATACTCACCCAGGCGTCGGATACCGGACCCTGCATCGAAAATAATATGAATATTATTAATAAAAACATATACACAGGATGTGTTGTTACCGACAAAACGTTTCATTTCGATCGGTAGCTCATCAATATATTTCTTTAAACTCTGTTCATCTTCTAATGTATGCTTTTGGGAGTCTTTCAGAATCTGTAACAATTTAGAATCGTATTCAGCCGGGTCTGGTGATGACGGGATGGAACCTCGCACACCCCAGAAAGACAGTTTAATATTTTCAGAATTGTTATTTGACATTGACATTTATCTCACTTGTTTAGTTTAAGGTTTTTTATGTCGGCTGGCTTTATCATGTTATTTATACATATCAATATGAAGGAATAATGCCAAAAAATCAACACTTTTTTATAATAAATCTACAGCCGCCCCATTTTGACAGATAAAATGTGACCTGGAACAAATGGAATATTCAAGTGTGTAATAACGGAAAGCGGATTTTCTCAGATATTTGTAAAGGAATTCTTGCAAAGTTACAAGTTTTTTTGCAATATATACTGATTTCTAAAAGTGAAACGTAAAGGAGCAATAAAATGTATCGATTAATTGCAAGTTTTATGGTAGTAGCGTTATTTATGTTCGGATGTTCAAAGGAAGTCGTCGAAGATGAACCTGTTTCCGAACAATCTACTCGGGTTCAACCGCAGGAAGAAATCGCCCCGGAACCGGTCGTGGAGCCTGTTTTAGTACCGGAACCAGAACCGGTTATTGAGGAAGCTGTCGTTCCTGTTCAAGCAGAGGTAAGCATCGTGGAGACGGAAATTTTGGCGGAAAAGGAAGGTAAATTAGAAGAGGTTTTGGAATTAGTCAGTGAAGGCGACAGCGTTGATGTGTTCTATATGGTAAAGCCGGGTGATTATCTTTCCCTGATTGCTAAGAATGAATATGGAAATATCGGAATGTGGCGGATCATTTACAGATGGAATCGTAAAAAGATTGGTGCAAATCCCAACCTTATTTATCCGTTTCATGAGTTTCTACTGAAAAAACCAAAAGAAAATGCTATTGATCTCGAATATGACTTTTATGAATATACAGTTAAAGAAAACGAATCTCTTTGGTCAATTGCCGGACAAGAACACAATAACCATTATGCCTGGATCGTAATTTTGCGGGACAACGCCGATGTTCTGGGATCTAATCTGGAAAATGTTCCCATCGGCACGATTCTGAAACTGAGGACAAATCTTTTTTAACTGATATATCGAAAATCTTTTATATTAAAGCGGGGTGCTTATTCCCCGCTTTTTTTTATTATTGTCAAAAAATCTTACCATTATCAGAATTCCTTCTAAATTAGAGAGAATTTTAAAATAGTGTGGGGTGAATTTGAATACTGTAAATAATATTAATCTCTTTGATTGGCTTATTATCGCTGTCTATTTCGCATTTGTGATCGGTATCGCAATCTATTTTTCAAAGCGGGCCGGAAAAGATACAAGCCAATTTTTTCTGTCGGGGCGCAATTTACCGTGGTGGCTGGCCGGCACGGCAATGGTGGCAACAACGTTTGCCGCCGATACGCCACTGGCTGTGACGGAATTAGTTGCCCGTAATGGTGTTGCCGGAAACTGGTTGTGGTGGAATCTGGCAATAGGTGGTATGCTCACAGTTTTTTTCTTTGCCAAGTTGTGGCGCCGCTCCGGGATTATGACGGATGTGGAGCTTACTGAATTTCGTTACTCAGGAAAAGCTGCCGCGGTGTTAAGAGGTTTTCGTGCGCTCTATTTGGGAATATTTATGAATGCTATCGTCATGGGCTGGGTTCATAAAGCCATGGAAAAAATATTTCATGTTACGCTGCCGATGGTAAACCCGTTTTTACTGGTCGCTGCTGCGGCTGTTCTCATTGCCATTTATGCATCGGCATCCGGGCTTCTGGGAACTGCGCGAACCGATAGTTTCCAATTTCTATTTGCCATGACCGGGTGTATTATTTTAGCCATAATCGTAGTTCGCTTGCCTCAGGTCGGTGGTGTTATTGCTCTAAAAACCAAACTGGCGCCGCAAGTACTTGAGTTCTTCCCCAGGATCGGACGTGTATCGGTGCAGGGAGTTACGGGCGGAGTGCTGGCGTTGTCCGTGGGGGCTTTCTTCGCTCATATCGGCCTGCAATGGTGGTCCAGCTGGTACCCGGGGGCTGATCCGGGCGGCGGCGGCTATATTGCGCAACGGATGATGTCCGCAAAAAATGAAAAACACAGTCTGTTCGCCACCCTCTGGTTTACAATTGCCCATTATACATTGCGTCCCTGGCCCTGGATTCTGGTGGCACTGGCGGCGTTGATCGTATTGCCGAGGGCAGAGAACACCAAAGTTCTGCAGAAGGAAAACCCGGTGCTTTACGAACAGGTCGTATCGGTTTATACCGGTCAAACGGCGCCGGACTCAAATCCGGTTTTCCAGTCCGTGGAATTTGTGGAATTTTATGATAAATACGAGAATACCGTAGATCCGGGCGTAATGTACCCCAAAATGATGATGCGCTATTTACCGGCGGGGCTTTTAGGCTTGCTGATCGCCACATTTTTAGCAGCATATATGTCAACAATTGCTTCACAATTGAACTGGGGAACATCGTATATAATCAATGATTTTTACCGGCGTTTCATTAAATCGAATGCCGATGAGCGACATTATGTGTTCGTTTCCCGGATAGCCATGTATCTAATGGTAATTTTATCACTAATAATTACGCGGTACCTGCTCACAACCGTATCCGGTGCCTGGGAATTTATAATTAATGCCAGCGCCGGTGTGGGAGCGGTGCTGATTTTACGCTGGTTCTGGTGGAGAATTAATGCCTGGTCGGAGATTTCGGCGATGATTTCCCCATTGATAATTTATCCGATTGCCCGCTATGGATTTGGTCTGCAATCCCCGATAACGCTTTATCCTATCGTATTCGGTACTACGGTCATCTGGCTGATTGTCACATTCTTAACTCCTCCAACCGATAAAGCCGTTTTGGTAAAATTTTATAAAAAAGTTCATCCCGGGGGAAGAGGATGGATGCCGATTTCGAAG
>Ga0265594_1001644_pt1 | contig 17177 bp, 17 predicted proteins | sample saktaG_11_FD_190147 | JGI IMG/M metagenome (GOLD analysis project Ga0265594, IMG submission 190147) | Saline water microbial communities from Sakinaw Lake, British Columbia, Canada - sak_2011_5_24_80m | ecosystem: Environmental > Aquatic > Non-marine Saline and Alkaline > Saline ... | reverse complement strand
GCTGTGAGAAGGAGATAAATATATTACGCACCGAGAACTGCTCCCTGTGCCAGGGTATTGGCTGTAAACCGGGCAGCCAGCCCAGCCGCTGCCCTAACTGTAACGGCAGCGGGCAGGTTCGCCGAACCCAGCAAAGCATATTCGGCCGCTTCACCAGTACTACTACCTGCCCCCAGTGCCACGGCGAGGGCAGAATTATCACCGAGCCATGCTCCCAGTGCCGGGGCACCGGCAGGGAGAAGCATCAGCGCAGTATTTCAGTCAAAATCCCGGCGGGGGTTGATAATGGCATTCAAATACGCCTCATGGGTGAAGGTGAAGCCGGGGTAAGAGGCGGCTCCTCAGGCAATCTCTATATTACTCTGTCAGTGCAACCGCACCAGTTCTTCACCCGCGATGGTGACACTACCCTATACGAGCTACCCATCAACTTTGCTCAAGCCGCCCTCGGCGCCGAGGTAGAAGTGCCCACTCTCGACGGCGAAGTCAAGCTCAAGATTCCGACTGGCTGCCAGACAGGCAGAGTCCTCCAGCTCAAAAATAAGGGCATTCCTCACCTTCATAGAAGAGGGCGCGGCGACCACCTGGTTACACTACGCGTGGTTACCCCTGATAAACTAACCAAGAAGCAGCAGCAGCTATTTGAGGAGCTGGCTAACAGCTTAGATGCAGCCAAAGATAGGTAAACGGGTAGGCATTCAACACTAAAGGACGAGGCTAAAAGACTCGGGCGGCGAAAAATTAGGGGCAAGGTTAACAAATATCCTCAAGAATGCCTTCGGCGCCCGAAAAGGGAGACCAACTTCCACTTCCGACCGGCTAATTCGTGCCTGCCCCCGTTCCCCAGTAGCTCAATCATTATCTGGTGCGGGTCAAGCCCCACATACAATATCTGATAAATCCTTTCGGTAATGGGCATCTCCAGCCCGAGCCGCTGGGCCAGATTCCAAACAGCAACAGTAGTGCTCACCCCCTCAGACACCCCGGTCATTGAGTCTGTTATCTCCTTTAACGAACGCCCCTTGGTCAACTCAACCCCTACATAGTGATTGCGACTTAACGGACTGGCACAGGTAGCAATTAAATCACCCAAACCAGATAAGCCAGAAAGGGTAAGGGGATTTGCCCCCAGGGCAACTCCCAGAGCTGCCATCTCAGTCAGACCACGGGTGATAAAAGCCGCCTTGGCATTATCACCGTAGCCCAGCCCATCAACCATACCCGCCCCCAGAGCAATAATATTCTTTAAGGCACCCCCCAGCTCCACACCAACAACATCGGTGTTGGTATATACACAAAAATTAGGAGCGGTCAGTAACTGACGGGCTGTCTCAGCTACAGTCTCACTCTCAGCCGCCACTACCGTAGCCGCTGGTAAATCGTGGAGGACTTCCCTGGAGAGATTGGGGCCAGAAAGGACACAGATATTAGGCCAAAACTGCTGGCCTACCTCCTCAGCAATTACCTGCGACATACGCTTGTTGCTACCAGTCTCCAGGCCCTTAGCCGCGCTCACTATCAACATTGACCCTTTTAGATGGCCCTTAACCAATCTTATATTCTGACGCATGGTCTGTGATGGCACAACCAGGATTACCGCGTCTACCTCAGCTAAGGCTTCACTCAGTGAACTGGTAACTGACAGCCGGGGAGGAAAGGCAATACCGGGTAACGAGGCTGGATTGGTTCCACCGTTTCTCAGTTCAGCAGCTTCTTGCTCTGTCCGTGCCCACAGCCTGACTGCCAGACCGTTACGGGCAAGCACCACCCCCAGAGTTTTCCCCCAGCTGGTGGTACCAATAATGGCAATATTGGGCATATTTTAGCCTATGACCTCTGTAGAAGAGGAGGATGAGCCTATTTTTTTAGCTTTCTCACCCAGCTTACGCTCCTTGCCTGACAATAATCTCTTAATATTACCCCGGTGCATAACAACAATTACTATTGTGCCGATCAGAGTGTAAGCCAGATACTCAACAGGAAACCCGTGCATAATGGTGAGGGGCACCAAAACAGCATATGCGCCTACTGTCCCGGCAATAGAACCCAGCGAGGCGAACTTGGTCAAGCCCGCCCCGATAATAAGAACCTCGCCGCCAACTATTGCCGCTATCGGGCACAAAGCTATCAGCCCCCCCATAAAAGTGGCAACACCCCTCCCCCCACGAAACTTAAGAAACACCGACCAATTATGGCCAGCCATAGCCGCTAGAGCAGCTAAAACCTGGGCAACCAGCGCCCCCAGCCCGAAGTCACCCACCACCAGATAGGTCCTGCCCACTATTAACCCGGCAAATACTACCGCCAGTACCCCTTTTGACACATCAAGAGCAACAGCCAGGGCCGCCGCTTTCTTACCAGCCGTTCGCAACACATTAGTCGCCCCTATCTTGCCACTGCCATGCTTCCTGACATCTACCTTGCTGCTACTTCGCTTGCCTATCAATAGACCAAAGGGGATAGAACCCAGAAGATAACCAACCAATACCGCCGCCAAAAACTTGACGATTATCATAATTCACCCCCTGGTCTTAAAGACTAATCGAACCGGAGTGCCGGCGAAGCCGAATGTCCGGCGCAGCTCATTCTCCAGATAGCGCCGATAAGAAAAGTGTATTAGCCCGGTATCATTTACAAAAAAGACAAACGTCGGTGGATTCACCTCAGTCTGAGTAGCCTGTAGAACCTTTAGCCGCCGCTTACCCCTCCGGGGCAGATTGTGAGATGCCACTGCCTGCTGAACCACACCATTAACGGCAGCCGTAGATAGCCTCTTCAGCCTCTCCTCATATACCTGGCGCATCTGAGGCATAACCTTATCCACACCCTGTTTAAGTTTAGCTGAAATATACAGCACCGGGGCATAAGGCATAAACCTGAGGTGACTCCTGATGTACTTACTACATTCAGTTGTACTTTCATCCACAGCCAGGTCCCACTTATTGACTATCAACACAATCCCCTTAAACGCCTGCTGAACATAGCCAGCAATATGCATATCCTGAGCGGTAAGCAGCTCAGTGGTATCAAGAACCAACAAAGCTACGTCAGCCCGGTCAATAGCACGCAGGGCACGGATTACACTATACCGCTCCACCCCACCCCCCCACCGACCCCGCCGTCTGATACCCGCCGTATCAATAAGTAACACATCTTGACCATCAAAGTCAAATAAAGTATCTATAGCATCGCGGGTAGTCCCCGGAGTATCATTAGTAATCGCCCGCTCTCCACCCAGGAGGGCATTTAACAGCATTGACTTACCCACATTGGGTCTACCGACGATAGCCACCTTCATAACCTGTGGCTCAGCTTCAACTGACAACGGAGACGGCAACAGAGAAGTAACCTCATCCAGTAGCTCAACCGTACCCCGCCCATGATAAGCTGAAATTACCCGCGGCTCCCCCAGACCCAATTCATAAAATTCCGCGGCTTCGGTCTCAAGCCCGGCATTATCTGCCTTATTAGCTACTAATAATACGGGCTTACTCACCTGACGAAGCCTGTCAGCAATTTCCCGGTCAGAGGGAATCACCCCATCGGTGACATCCACCAAGAAAATAATAATATCAGCCTCAGCAATAGCCACCGCTACCTGTTCCTCAACCCCTTGAGCAATAGCTGACTGAGGCTTCACCTCCAGACCACCGGTATCAACTATAGTAAACTCAACCCCCTGCCACGAAACATTGGCAAAAATACGGTCACGGGTCGTCCCCGGCAGGTCCGCTACAATAGCTATCGGCTTACCCGCCAGCCGGTTTAAGAGGGTAGATTTACCTACATTCTGCCGGCCAATAATAGCCACAATAGGCTTGCTAACATCCATACCCCAAGCCCCTTATAGAGATTATTTACTAACCCCTCACCCTTTATCCCTCTCCCCTTAAGAAGGGGAGAGGGAAGGATTTGTTAAAGGGGCTTCGCCCCTTTAAATCCCTTTACTAAATAACCTTGATATAAATAGTACCTAAGAGGAGCGAAGCACAACACTCACTGTGCCTTAAACTCCTCTTCAAATTCACCTAGCCAATCCCACCACTTGAACCGAGACTCGCTCCTAATCCTTTCTCGTACTTCTTTATGGGGAATTACGCAAAACCTTTCAATATGTAAGTTACCATCAAGCTTGATAGCAACTAGATAATCCCAAAACTTTTCATCAATGCCCTTCACGGGGCTACCATAGCCACTTCTATTCCACCTAGACATAGTCTTTATTGAAAACCTCGTGCCATCATCTAATTCTATATCGTATTGAGAGTTTCGTTTTGGGGCAAGCTTAGGCCCTTTGTTCAAGAACAAGAAATAGCGCATAGCCCAATACTCACCAATGTCGCCCACATGATTATCATTACCGCTAAACCACTTCCCTTTATACTTATCAAAGACCTTACGTGCTTCTGCAAAGTGCTTGAAACCTTCGAGGATTTCCTCATACTCAGACATAGTTTCTCACCTCACTTTTTACTCACCTTTGTAAGGTATGTTTCAAGATAGGGTGTCTAAGAGGGGGTGAGGTAGATAATAACTACTTCACCACCGATAACTCTTTAGCAAACTTCACACTGGGGGGCTCAATCGCCGTCTCAGTTACCTTCCTTAGCTCGCCAATATTATCCCTGAAATCCTGAACAAAGGCATTGTATTCCACAACAAACCGGTTATAAAGGTCTATAGTTTCCTGAGGAATCTCAAACCTCTCCGCCACTTCATAGAACTGCTCTACAAGCTCATAATAATGGCTGTTTACCAGCCACATCTCATTCAAATAGGTATGCAGGCGAACACCAAACCTCCCACTGCCAATATCGCTCTCCAACCGACTGATAAAGCTATTGCACCAGGAATTAAAAATACGCTGCGATATATCACACGCCCGTGCCCAATCCCACAATTTAGGATTATCCACATTAAATAGACTATCAATGATAGCAAAGACAGATAGTGATGAATTGCCCATAAATCTACGGGTAAAATAGCCGGCCAGTTGCCTGAGCCGCAGGAACGAAAGCTCCAGTTCCCTCTCCCTGGTATCTCTCACCGCCATCACCAAACCAATGACCAGGGTAACGCCTAGCACCGGAGCAACAATCCAGATTTCCCACTCAAAAATAACACCGATAATCGCCAGTGCTACTGCTACAATAAGACTCCAGCCCCGGGTTACTATCTCTTTTAATACACGCATGCTGCCCTCCTAATGATAGCCAGCCAGCGGTACCTCCAGACCACCCAGTATCTCCGCCAGCAGTGCCTTCTGCACGTGCAGCCTGTTCTCAGCCTGGTCAAAAACTACCGACCACGGGCTATCCAAAACGCCTTCGGCTACCTCCTCGCCGTGATGAGCCGGCAGGCAGTGCATAAATACAGCGCCTTCCCCGGCTAAAGACAGGAGCTCCCTATCCACCCGGTAGTTAGCAAATATCCGGCGCCGCTCCTCAGCTTCAGCCTCCTGCCCCATACTTGCCCAGGCATCGGTATAAACCACGTCGGCCCCGCTAACCGCCAAGCGCGGCTCCTCAGTACAAAACACTTCAGCACCACTATCCGCAGCATACCCCTGAGCCAGATGCAGAATCCTGTCCTGAACCCTGTAGCCACTCGGGGAGGCGATCCTGAAATTCATCCCCGCCAGCGAAGCCGCTAATAAAAGACTGTGGGCCACATTATTACCATCACCAATAAAGGCTAAGGTCAAGCCGCCCAGTTCCCCCTTTTTCTCATAAATGGTAAAAAGGTCAGCCAGAGCTTGGCAGGGGTGTTCCAAATCAGACAGGGCATTTATTACCGGCACACTGGAATGGCCAGCCAGAACCTCCAGGGTCTGGTGGGAAAAGGTGCGGGCAGCGATAACATCAACATAACGACTGAGCACCCGGGCAACATCTGGAATCGACTCGCGCTCACCCAGGCCAACCTCAGCCGGAGATAGATAAATGGCTTGCCCTCCCAACTGCTGCATAGCTACCTCAAAGCTAACCCGGGTCCGTAATGAGGGTTTCTCAAATAAAAGGGCTAAGGTCTTCCCGCTAAGGGAGGTAAGCCAGCCGGCTGCCTTCATATCCACCGCATCCGATATGAGCAAACGAATATCTTCACCGGTGAGGCCAGATATTGAAAGCAGGTCTTTCCCTTTCAAGTCAACCCCCTTATGTTATACAGTATATCACAAAAACAACCATCAAATAGAGGGACTGTGCCCTCTCCCACTTCGCTTTACTATTAACAGGAAAGTTGCTTTAATAAATATAGTCAAGGCAAAATTATGAATCAAATAATAATGTATCCCATTGGAATAATTCACTCACCCTACAAAGAAGACAAGGATATTCCTATCCAGGGGACTTTTAAGGACAAAGTGGAAGCCTGGCTTGAGTTGAAGAAGGAATATGCCGATGGCTTAAGAGATTTAAATAAATTTAGCCACGCCATAATAATATATTATTTTCACAGGTCACAGAGAGAAGAGATTGAAGGGAGACCATTCCTTGAACAGAATAAACACGGAATATTTGCCATAAGAAGCCCCCACCGCCCTAACCATATAGGGTTCTCTATCATAAAAATTAAGCGCATAAAAGCAAACAAGTTATACTTTACCGAGTTAGATGTGCTAGATGGGACACCTCTTCTTGATATAAAGCCCTATGTTAAATATTTCGACAGCCGAGCCAATGTCATCTCCGGTTGGCTGGATAAACATTTCAGGAACGGAAATATTCCCGATAAAACAACAACCAAATGATAACGAAACAAATTGAATAAACTACCACTGACAAGAGGTCAGCCGAGAGGGATTAAAATAGGAAATGATAAGAAAATAGCCTTATAACAGCATCCTTAAAGCTATACAGGGTGCAATGTTTAGTAAATAAATGGAGGTGGAAGCTATGACCACGAAGGAGAAATTTACCATATCCGGAGACAAATTAGTTGAGAAGGTCAAGCAGCTTATCCATGAGGGCAATATCAGACGGGTGCGGGTAATCCATAAGGGAAATACTATACTTGAGATACCGCTGACGGTAGGCGCACCAGCAGCGGCAGTGGTAGCCCTGGCCGCTCCGATTCTGGCTGCCCTGGGTGCCTTCGCTGCTCTGGTAACCGAATGCACTATTGAGGTTGAGAAGGTGGAAAAATCATAACCTGGGTAAGCAGATAAACATGAAAAACTTTATGGCATTAGTGTCCTTAGTAGCGCTTGTTATCGGAGTTGCTCTGACCGGTGGTTGTGTCCGCAACGAAACCGCTACTATCGAAGATATCACCCCCCAGGAAGCGTTTGACTTAATACAAGACAACCAGAGTAATCCAGACTTCGTAATTATTGATGTGCGAACACCAGCAGAGTTCGCTGAAGAGCATATAGAAAATGCCACCAATATAAACTTCTATTCCGATACCTTCCGCGATACGCTCAACAACTTAGATAAGAATAAGACATATATCGTTTATTGCGCAGTCGGAGGCCGCAGCGGAAGTGCTTTAGATATAATGGCAGAGCTTAATTTCAGGGAGGCCTACAACATTCTGGGCGGGATTAATCAATGGAAGGTAGAAGGGCTCCCCACCGCAAAATAATACCCCCCCCTTAAAACCTGTCCACAAAGCCCCAGAGATAATCGGATTAGTAAGAATGCGGGTAGAACAGAGCAAGCTTAGCTTTACTGCTTTACCTCAATGCCGGCAATACGCTCCATAACCTTAACCAGTACCTGAGTGCCGCTCTTACCCTCTCCGGAAGACTGAAGTGCATAATACATCTGATGTATAGTGCTGGTTACCGGCAGGGGTATCTTTACCGCCTCGGCAGCACCCATAATCAGATTCAGGTCTTTCTGCAACAGGTCAACCATAAAACCGGGACTGAAATCCCGTGAAATTATGCGCGGGGCAAGGTTGGACAGCTGCCAAGAGCCGGCAGCACCGCCCTTAACGGCCTCAATCGCCTTCTCCAAATCTACACCCGATTTCTTGGCAAATATCAGCGACTCAACAACAGCATTCAGAGTACCGGAGACGAGTATCTGGTTCATCAGCTTTACCGTTTGCCCCATACCGTTAGAGCCAACGTGCGTGATAGTCTTGCCCATAGCCTCAAATATGGGGCGACAGCGCTCAAATATCCCGGTATCACCACCAACCATAATAGAAAGAGTGCCGTTGATGGCCCCCTGGTCGCCGCCGCTTACCGGAGCATCAAGCATATGAGCCCCCTTTTCTTTGATACGCTCCGCCATCTTTTGCGTCGCCTGTGGCGAAATAGTGCTCATATCAATGACCACCGCATCCTTCTCAACCCCTTCGATAACACCGTTTTCCCCCAGGATAACACTCTCAACATCGGGCGTATCGGAAACCATGGTAATTATCACTGAATTACCTTTCGCCGCTTCTTCTGGTGAAGCGGCCTTTTTTGCGCCCTCGGCAACCAGCTTATCCACCTTGGAAGCAGTCCGGTTATACACGGTAACGGAGAAACCGGCTTTCATCAGATTGCGGGCCATAGGCATACCCATAATACCAAGCCCAATAAAACCAATCTTCTTATCCATTAGATACCTCCCTTCAAAGGGAATTATACATCATTCCTTTCACCTCTGCTATAATTAAACTATGAAAGAGCCGCTCTTGGTGCTGCTTGACGGTAATAACATAGTCCACCGTGCCTTCCATGCCTTTGCTACCTCCAGGCCGCTAACGGTAAGCAAGACCGGTGAGGTGATAAGTGCCGTTTACGTCTTTGCCCTGATGCTGCTCAAGATAATAAACGAGCTGAAACCTACCTGCTATGCCATTGCTTTCGATACCAAAGCCCCCACCTTCCGGCACCGGATGTTCGACCAGTATAAGGCACACCGTCCCCCCACTCCCAGCGAACTGGTTGATCAACTGGGGCGGGTAAGACAGCTGGTCGAGACCTTCCACATCCCCATCTACGAACTTGATGGCTATGAGGCGGACGACGTCCTGGGCAGCCTCAGCCAGCAGGCGAGCCAGCGGGATATTGATACCATCATCGTTACCGGCGATGCCGATGCCATGCAACTGGTATCACCGCGGGTGAGAGTGCTCTACCCGAAACCGAAGGGAAGCTTCAGCAACACCGACCTCTATGATGAAGCCGCTGTAAACCAGAAATACGGCATCAAGCCCGAGCATATTACCGACTACAAAGCCCTGAAGGGAGACCCCTCGGATAATATTCCCGGTGTTCCCGGTATCGGCGAGAAAACCGCCGTAAAGCTCATCCGGCAGTTCGGCAATATAGACCAGATCTATACCCGTATCGACGAGGTGGCACCAGCCAAGCTGCAGACACTGCTAAAACAAAATGAAGCCACTGCCCGCCAGAGCAAGGTTCTGGCTACCATCGTTATCCAGACACCGGTTACCCTAAATATTGATGAATGCCAGATCAGCCATTATGACCGTAATCAAGTAACCGAGCTCTTCCGTGAACTTGAGTTCTTCAGTCTGCTGCCCAAATTACCCGAGGCAGAAGAAGCACCCGAAACCACCACCCAGGTTAAGACCAAGCCGCCACCTCAGGAAAATTATCGCATCATAAATACCACTCCAGACCTTGATGAACTTCTGGGCCGCCTTTCGGCAGCCAGGTCCTTCGCCTTTGACCTGGAGACGACGAGCCTGAACGCTATGTCGGCAGAGATGGTTGGTATATCTCTTTCGCCCGCCCCGGGTGAGGCCTATTACATCCCGGTGGGCCATGATGCCAGCTTGTGGCAGGTAGAGCAGCTACCCCTCAAGCAGATCATGGAAAGGCTTAAACCCCTTCTGGAAGATACCGCCCTGGCCAAGCTCGCCCACAACGGCAAGTATGACATGACGGTGCTGGCTGAACACGGGGTAGGCGTCAAAAACCTGACCTTTGATACCATGGTCGCCGCCTACCTTCTGTGCGAGAAATCCTTAGGGCTAAAAGCCCTCGCCTTCAATAAGCTGGGCATTGAGATGACACCCATCACCACCCTTATCGGCTCAGGAGCCAAGCAGATTTCCATGTCTCAGGTTGAAATAAAGACGGCGGCCGGTTACGCCTGCGCCGACGCCGATATGACCAGGCGACTGACCGGGCTACTGGAGATAGGGCTAAAAGAGCAGGGGCTGTGGCAATTATTCGCCGAGGTCGAAATGCCGCTGGTGCCGGTGCTTCTCTATATGGAGAGGAGCGGGGTTGCCCTGAATAGAGACCTGCTGAGAGATATGTCACACCGCCTCGGTAAGCAGATACTGAATCTGGAGGCCAGGGTATACAACAGCGTCGGCCACCAGTTCAACATAAACTCGCCTAAACAACTCAGCTCCGTTCTATTTCAGGAACTGGGACTGCCGCCAACACGCAAAACCAAGAGTGGACATTCCACCGGAGCAGCCGTTCTGGAAGAGCTCCGCGGGGTTCATCCCATAATAGAATCTATCCTGGAGTACCGCCAGCTAGCCAAGCTCAAGTCAACCTATATCGATGCCCTGCCCGGCTTGATAAACCCCAAAACAGGCCGGGTGCATACCAGCTTTAATCAGACAAGGACGGCCACCGGCCGGCTTTCCTCAAGTGAGCCCAACCTGCAGAATATTCCTGTCCGCGGTGAGCTGGGTAAAGAGGTCAGGCAGGCATTTATTGCCCCCCCCGGCTCCTCCCTTCTGGCTGGAGACTACTCGCAGATTGACCTTCGCGCCCTGGCCCACCTCTCTCAGGACCCAAGCCTGCTGGCGGCCTTTCATAATGACGAGGATATCCATTCGGCCACTGCTGCCCAACTCTTCAGCGTCGCCACCTCACAGGTAACGCCCGATATGCGCCGCCTGGCCAAAACGGTTAATTTCGGCGTAATCTACGGCATGAGCGACTACGGGCTGCAGCAGGCAACCGAGCTATCACGGGAAGAGGCCACCCGGTTTATTAGCGACTACTTCGATAAATACCCGGGGGTAAAGCAATACCTCGAGTCCACCAAGCAGCAGGCAAGAGAAAAAGGCTATGTCCAGACGCTGCTGGGCAGGAGACGCTCTATCCCCGAAATCGGCTCCTCCAACCGGCAGGTCAGGGAGGCCGCCGAGCGCATGGCGATAAACATGCCGGTACAGGGAACATCGGCCGATATCATAAAGGTGGCCATGATTAACCTCTACCGGGAGATGAATAAGCGCCGGTTGAAAAGCAGGATGGTGCTTCAAGTGCATGATGAGCTTATCTTTGAGGTACTCGAGGAGGAACTGAAACTAATGCGCCAGCTTGTCCCCCGGATAATGTCTACCGCTCTGGAGCTCAGCCTCCCGCTAAAGGTAGACATCAAGACCGGCAACAACTGGGGACAGATGGAATAACCAGAAATGCCTGAACTGCCTGAAGTAGAGACGATAAGGAATGAACTGCTGCCCCACATTGTCGGGCGTCAGGTCACCGGCGTTACCCTGTTCTGGGAGGGGATAGTCCGCCAGCCCTCGGTTAAAGAATTCTGCTCGCGCCTTATCGGACAGAGGCTTACCAGACTGGCCCGGCGGGGCAAATACCTCCTCTTCAGTCTCAGCAGCGGCGAAGTGCTCATTATCCACCTGAAGATGACCGGCTCGCTGCTGATAAAGCCGGCTTCAGCCGAGGTGGGTAAATTCGTCCGTGCCATAATACACCTTGATAACAACACCGAGATTCACTTTCGCGACCCGCGCAAGTTCGGTCTAATGCGACTGGTAGCCGATGCCGGTTTCATTGACGATAAACTCGGCCCCGAACCTCTGGAGGCCGGATTTACCCCTCAAGTTCTGGCTCAGTGCCTGGCTAATCGCACCGCACCGATAAAGGCACTGCTCTACGACCAGACCGTCATTGCCGGCATTGGCAACATGTATGCTGATGAAGCCCTGTTTGCCGCCAGAATCCACCCGTTGAGAGCTGGCGGAGACCTTTCATCAGCCGAGGTGAAAAAACTTCATCGGGCAATTCAGCAGGTGCTGCGGTCGGCTATCGGTAACAAGGGTGCCAGTACAGATACCTATTTTCGCCCCGATGGCACACGGGGCACCGCCCACTTCCAGTTCCAGGTCGCCCACCGCCTCGGCGGCGAGTCCTGCTCCGTCTGCGGCAGTCCCATTGAGCGCATCACCGTCCGCAACCGCGGCACATACTTCTGCCCCAAATGCCAGCTCTGAAGAGCCTCATAGTTGCTTCATACCAGTGTATAGTGCTACAATTAACTGTTATGAAAAAGAAGACCGCTACCAGTGAGAAACCACTCACAGATTTAAAGACGTTCGTCGAGAATGTAAACAAGAAAGATAAGAAGCGTAACGGCCTGAAAATCCGATTTGCCTTCGTCAACCGCAAGCGGAAAGGGTAAAAATACCTTTATCTCCGTCTGTCAGCACTCAGTGAGAAGGAGCGGCCCTCTCGTTCAAAGTCCGGTAGGTAATACTCCGCTGAACCCATTTCCTGTACCCAGCCGTTTTCCAAGCCCAGCTTATCCAGCAACTCAACAACAGCAGTGTGCTCAGAGGCCGAAATTCTCCGCGCCAACCAGGGAATCCGCGGCGCCCGGTGCATCGGTAAGTATTGAGACATCAGGCTAATCGTAACAGTGGGTGAAACCTCCCTCGCCAGCCAAGTAAGCGAGTCCTCACTGCCGGCCAGCCCGTTGGGCAGAATAAGGTGGCGCACAATCAACCCCCGCCGGGCCAGCCCGGATTCGTCCATCACCAGTCCCCCAACCTGCCGATACATCTCCTTGATAGCCTCACGCGCCCGGCCTACATAACCCGGAGCCTTCGAGAATTTTTTAGCCCACCTGTCAGAAGCATACCTCAAATCAGCCAGATAAATGTCAATTACGCCGTCAAGCTCTTTTAGCGTTTTAACCGAGTCAAAGCTGCCGGTGTTATAGACCAGTGGTATCTTCAGCCCCATAGGCACCGCCTCCAGTACCGCCCGGACTATCTGGGGCACGAAGTGCGAAGGGGAAACAAAATTGATGTTGTGGCAGCCCAGTTCATCCTGAAGATAGAGCATGCTCTCCGCCAAAGTATGGAAATCAGTCTCCTTGGATTTTTGCTTTTTCCAATTCTGGCTTATCTGGTAATTCTGGCAATAGACACACCGCATATTGCAGTTGCCCAGGAATATCGTCCCCGATCCCCTGCTTCCGGAAAGGGCCGGCTCCTCCCCCTGGTGGGCACAAACCGAAGCGACGATAGGCAAATAAGCCGAATGGCAAAACCCCAGCTCACCCTCAAGGCGGTTCACCCGACACTCCCGCGGACAGATATCACACGAAACTAGCCGTGCCTCAAGCCGCTCAGCCCGCCGCCCCAGCTCACCGGAGTGGTACAGCTCAATATATCCCGGGTTGAACAATCTGGCACCCATCCGCCGCTCACTTCAGCCTGTCCAGGGCAGCTTCAATTCGCTTCAGGCACCGCTCTTTGCCCAGCACCGCCATAGTCCAAAACAACGGTGGAGCCGCCGTCCGTCCGGTAACCGCCGTCCTCAGCGCGCCGAAGAGATGCCCCGTCTTCAAGCCCAACTCCACAGCCAGAGGCCTGAGCAGCGCCTCCAGAGACTCAGCATCAAACCTATCTAATTGTTCCAGCCGCTGTTGCGTGGTTTTCAAGGCAGCAGTGGTTGATTCCCGGCTCATACCTTTACCTATAAGCAGGTCAGGAGCATAATCAAGTTCCTCCACGAAGAAAAATTGAGCCAGCCCGGCAACCTCGGCTAACGTCTTGGCTCGCTCATGAACCAGCGGCAGGATATTTCGTACATACTCTTGCTTGCATACCACGGCTTCCCCGGCAGATTTATCCATCATCAGGTAGGGCTCCGCAGCCACATAAAACTCATCAGCACCTAAACTGCGGATATAGACCCCATTCATCCAGTTGAGCTTATCCTGATTGAAGACAGCCGCGGTACGGCTGACCCTCTCCAGGGAAAAGCTATCAATAAGCTCCTGGCGAGACAAAATCTCGGTTTTATCATCCAGGGACCAGCCAAGCAGGGCCAGGAAGTTTACCATCGCCTCAGGCAGATAGCCCTGCTCATAATACTCGGTTATAGACACGGCGCCATGCCGCTTGCTCAGTTTGCTACGGTCAGAGCCCAGGAGCATGGGCAGGTGAGCGAAGTGCGGCGGTTCAAAGCCCAGAGCCTGATACATCAATACGTGCCTGGGGGTGCTGGACAGCCACTCCTCAGCCCTAATAACGTGGCTTATCCCCATGAAATGGTCATCAACTATGTTGGCCAGGTGATAGGTGGGATAGCCATCCGACTTAAGCATGACGAAATCATCGAGAGTGCTATTTTCAAATACCACATCACCCCAGATTAAATCACTAAAGCGGGTCTGCCCCTCAAGCGGGGTCTTGAAACGGACTACCGGGGTAATACCCTCAGCTTCTTTCTTAGCTCGCTCCTCCTGGCTCAACTCACGGCAGCGGCGGTCGTAGCCCGGCGGCTGCTTACGCCTGACCTGCTCCGCCCGCATCTCCTCCAGCCGCTGTGGGGAACAGTAGCAGTAATAGGCATCCCCCTGCGCAATTAACTGCTGAGCTATCTCGTGGTATTTGTCTAAGCGCTGCGATTGGAAATAGGGGCCATACTTACCCCCCACCCCGGGCCCCTCGTCCCAGTCCAGCCCCAGCCAGCGCAGGCTACTGAGAATAGACTCCACCGCCCCCTCAACCTTCCGGGTAACATCGGTATCCTCAATGCGGACAATGAAACTGCCCCCGTTATGCCGGGCAAAGAGCCAGGCAAAGAGAGCCGTCCTGATATTACCCACGTGGGGGAAACCGGTGGGGCTGGGGGCAAACCGCGTTCGGATTTCAGTCATTTGAAAGTGTTCTCCTATTACCCGAAAATATCGTTTGTTCTTAGCTAAAAACATTTAACATTTCTTCTATCAGAGACCGTGTTTTCTGGCACGACTCTTTACAGAACGCAAGTGCATCAATTCCGTAGTCGTCAAAAGTAAAAGCAACCAACATCTCCACCTTCTCAATAACTCCAGGAGTTGGGACAATACGCTGTGTATTTGGGTTGATACGTGCACTCATAACACTGACCCCTGCTCCAAACCTAACAGAGGAAGGGTCCCAAGATACTGCGCCCCCAGGTCGGGAAACACTAATTCGATTAATCTTCTCCATGCGTTTTTGTGGTATCAAGCGAACATGTTTTGCTTCCCCTGCGATTTTTGTTAAGGTGTCCAGCCATCGGTTCTCCGTAGATGAGAAAGGCTGCTGCTTCAATAAGAAGTCGTAGAGTTTCTTGTGATTCTTATCCAAATCTGGCATTTTACCTTGTCCAAGCAGTGAGCGAAAATCTTTTAATTCGTTGGTAATCGGAAAGTAAACATAGGCACGCTTCCCTTTCTGATCATGTAAATTGGGGGCAATATTTTTCTCCCAAAATCTCCTCATTGCGTGATCAAGTGCGCTTCTTAACTTCACTAATACCTCAGTGGCTAGGTTCTTAGCACGTTCGGTTACGTTCTGAAGTTTGAGACAGTTTTTGTATTCATGCTCTAAGTCTCCAAGCAATTCATCAGCTCGGTCAAGCATGCTCTCTAACTCTGTATCCATCTGCCCCCCATTCTACCACCCACTACCTTTCTAGCCAATAGCCTTCAGCGCCTGCACTAAATCGGGCGGAAGCTCTGAGGCGAATTCCACGTACTCACCACTTGAAGGTAGCTTAAAACCCAGGCGGCAGGCGTGGAGGAACTGCCGGGATAGATGGTCTGACTTCACACCATAGGTGGCATCGCCCAACACCGGATAGCCGATAGCCGACAGGTGAACCCGTATCTGATGGGTGCGGCCGGTCTCCGTCCTGACCTCAAGCAGGGTACAGCCGCCGATATACCTGACCACACTATACCGGGTCCGAGCCTCCCTACCCTCATTCACCACCGCCATCCGCTTCCGGTTACGGGGGTCGCGCCCAATAGACGCCTCAATAATTCCTTCCTCCGGGGTAAGGTGCCCCTTAACCAGCACCTGATAGGTTTTAACCACTGAATGAACCTCAAACTGCTGCATCAGGTTCAGCCGGGCCGGCTCATTCTTAGCCACCAGCATTACCCCCGAGGTATCCTTATCCAGACGGTGCACAATGCCTGGCCGCAGTGAGTCACTGATTTCAGCCAGCCCGGGCAGGTGAGACAGAATAGCATTAACCAGGGTATGGCCCGGATGCCCCGGGGCGGGGTGGACAGCCAGTCCGGCCGGTTTGTCCACGACTAAAATGTCATCATCCTCATAAATGATATTTAGCGGAATAGCCTCCGCGGACAGGGGGCTGGGGGCGGTGGGGGGTATGACAACATTCACCCTGTCTCCGATACTAAGCTTAAAACTGGCCTTAACCGCATGGTCATTAACCGTGATACGCCCATCAGTAATAAGCCTTTGGGCATGGGTTCGGGAGAGCTCCGGGCACCTCTCGCCGACATACTTATCAAGACGAACCCCACTCTCATCAGCTATAAAGCTATATACCTTATCCATCCGAGCTTTTCCTGGCCATAGCTGAGCTGATGAGAGAGTAAGCAAGTAAAATAGAACCAACAACTATAGCCGAGTCAGCGATGTTAAATGTCGGCCAGACGTTAAAATCAATAAAGTCGGTAACATGGCCAATGTATATCCGGTCAACAAGATTACCCACTGCGCCGCCAAGAAGCAGGCCAAGAGCCACCTTTCCCAGCCTGTTATCTACAATGGGGCATTTACGATGAAAAAAGAGGGCATAAAGCAAAAGGGCAGCAACACCTACCGAAGCGATGATAGTCAGGATGAACGTTTGCCCCTGAAATAAGCCAAAGGAAGCTCCTGTATTATGGACATGGGTCACACGGAAGAAGCCCACCTCAAATAGCGATTCCCCTATGCCCAGGTTAGACCTTATCCAGAGCTTACTGAGCTGGTCGGCAACCACTATCAGCAGTGCCGTAAGGCTAAAGATAATATACCACCACTTACCCTGGAGAGAATTTGCCTTTTGCATCCTTCTCTTGCTGAGTTTTACAGCTCATACACCGCCTCGCATGAGGAAGTGCTTCTAACCGGGCCGGGTCTATAGGTTGACCGCAGCCCTCGCATAAACCATAAGTCCCTTCCTCAAACTTGCCTAAGGCATGCTCTACCCTAGC
>Ga0265594_1001641_pt1 | contig 17189 bp, 19 predicted proteins | sample saktaG_11_FD_190147 | JGI IMG/M metagenome (GOLD analysis project Ga0265594, IMG submission 190147) | Saline water microbial communities from Sakinaw Lake, British Columbia, Canada - sak_2011_5_24_80m | ecosystem: Environmental > Aquatic > Non-marine Saline and Alkaline > Saline ... | reverse complement strand
CTTTTTTCGTTTGAAACAGCAACGTATTTAGTATTGAATAAAACCGCGGCCAAAGAGCTTAAGAAAGCCAGATAAGCGGAAAAAGGCGTGTGGCCGTTCAGGAATCCTTTTTGGTTCAGCTCCATTAGATTTTTATCGATTTTCCGGTTAATGATTATCGGATTTTTTCCGCAGCCGGTTTTCATGATTTTCGCGCTGGCCTTGGTCGGATTAAGCCCCAGGCAAGTGATTTCTTTATTTGTCTTTTTTAATATTTCCAAAGTCACTATTGAATCCTTTCCTCCTCCGATAAGCGTTAAAACCTTGTTCTCTGACAAAGGCAAATTTTCCGTAGTGCGACCAGAACCTTCTTTCTTGGCGATAATTTTCAAAAAATCAGCTTGCCTGAAATCGATTTTATTTTCATAGAAAAACTGGCCCATGCCTTTAATGATCAGATTTTTCCACCAGGCAATCTGTTTTTTATCCAGATAATCGGCCTGGATTCTGATAACCGGCGAACAGGTCGCTTTCCAGTAGCTGATCGCTTCGATCAAGCCGAGATGAAAAATCAAATTATCCAACATCCTCTCCCCTATTTTTTTAATGCGGGATTGATCGACGTTTTTCACGACGATTTCCGGCTTGAAACAAATATTTGGTTCAATTTCAAAAAAGAAGGAAACTTTCAGATTCCCTTCCTTGATTTGGTAAGAATAGCTCCTGTAAATGAATTCGGGATATTTCTTTCTTAAATTGTTGAAATTCAAATTGTTTTTTTTCATCAGCCCAGTAATCTTATAGCGATTCCGACAATAGCCGTAATCGCCCCGATAATCCAGAATCTCATGGTTACTTTGTAATGCGGCCAGCCCTTGGCCTCGAAATGCTGGTGGATCGGCGCGGACAAAAAGATTCTCTCATGCCTGATTTTTTTTGAAAGAAGCTGGAGGATAACCGAACCTGATTCGATCACCAAAAGGAATCCGATGACCGGCAGAACCAAAACGGAATCAGTCAGGAAGGCGACAACGGTTAAAGCTGCGCAGAGCCCCATCATACCGCTTTCGCCCATATAAAATCTGGCCGGCGGGATGTTAAACCACAAAAAAGCCAGCAGAGCTCCTAAAATTACCGTACAAAAAGCAGCGATGTCGATCTGGCCCAAAAATAAAGCAATGCCGGCGAAAGCAGTAAAAATCAAGGCAAAAGAACCGGCTGCCAAACCGTCAAGTCCGTCAATTACTCCGCCTGAATAAACGGCCAGGGTTATCAGGACGAAAAGCGGAATATACCAGCCGTTAATCTCCAGATCTCCCAAGCCGGGAAGATGAATGGTCGTCCAATCCAGTTTAAAATAAAACCACAAAGCTCCGACTAAGCCGATTAAAGCCACCAGGAAAAGGCGTTTTTTCAAACTTAAGCCGCCGCCTATATATTTGCCTTTGCCGAAAACCTGCAGAAGGTCGTCAGCCAGGCCTAAAAGAGAGGCAGCGATCAAAGCGAAAAGAGGCAGCCAGGTTTGGCTCCGGCTTAAGAAGTTCAGCTTGTCCAGCCACCAGATATCGGTCAGCTGTGCAATCAGCCAGAATAAGAAAATTGTCAGTAGAACCGTTCCCCAGATCAGAATTCCGCCCAGCCTGGGAATATTGGTTTCCCCTTCCTGGTGGAATTTTTGGAAAACGGCAACTTCTCCCCCGTCAATCGACTTTTGCCTGACTTCTTTCCGCCAAAGCTTATACTTGTATAAAAAATGGGTCAGAAAAGGCGTCCACAAAAAAGCGATGATAAAAGCAATCGCCCCCAAGGTGAAGATTTTAATGACGTCTATGGCAGCTTCCGGCAGATACATATCGGTTATTTTTTACCACTTATAGGCCTGGTTGAGCCAGTTGATCAGTTTTTCCATTTCCTTGAATCTGTCTTCTTTGCCGTTCGAACCCAGAATTATGTTAATTATAAAGCCTTGATTCCTCGGCGCTTTCAAAACCAGAAGCAGGCAGCCGCCGGCCCGGCCCGTATAGCCGGTTTTGCCGCCGATGATTTTCTCCTGCCAGCCGGAGTCAATTGTTAAAAACTTGTTGGTGCTGATCAGTTCCGGCCCGTATTCGGCGTATTTGGGGATAGAAAGTATTTCCCAGATCAAGGGTTTTTCCAGCAGTTTTTCGACCAGTTTCGTTAAATCAGCCACAGTCGAATAATTCATTTCAGTTTTTGAATCTTCCGGATCAAGGCCTGTAGGATTGTCGAAAAAAGTCGAGGCCAGGCCGATTTTCTTCGCTTCGGAATTCATCAACCCCACGAATTTTCTTTCCGTCATTCCCGGATAATCATTGGCCAAAGCGAAAGCAGCGCCGTTGCTCGATTCCATCAGCAAAGGATAAAGGAGATATTCCGTCGGAAAAGTTCTTCCTTGTTGCAGTACTTTAATATCGCCGTATTGGCCAGCCGCCTCTTCGGAAACAATGATTTCCCGGGAAAGATCGTAGTGTTCCAGGACAACCCAGCCGGTCATCAGTTTGGTTAAACTGGCAATGGCCAATTTTTGGCTGCTTTCCTTTTCAAAAAGAATTTTTTCCCTGCCTTGGTCGTTGACGAAAATAGAGATCGCTGCTTTAGCTGTTATGACCGGTTCAGTTGTTTCTTTGTTCTTAATCGGTTTCATTTCCTGCCATTTTTGTTCCAAGGAGATTTGAGCGGCCAAAATCCGCGAATCCTGGCTGATCCGGTGCCAAAATAAAAAATCGCTCAGTTTTTCTTCGAAATTATTTATGCCCAGGCAAAAAAGAAAACTTAAAACCAGGGCAATGATGAAAATTCTTATTCTGGAAGTCATTTATTTTTTCTTTTTCGGTTTTGATTGCGATAATCTTTGGTCGATTCTTATCATATCTCTCGGGAACAAACTCGCTTCCCTGACGTTCTCCAGTCCTAAAATCTGTTTTGTCAGTCTTTCGGCGCCGATGGCAAAACCTCCTTCAGGCGGCAAGCCGTATTTGAAGGTTTGCAGATAAAACTTGAAATCTTTGGCTTTTAGCTTCCATTTTTTGATGTTTTTCAGTAAAGATTGGTAATCGTTGATTCTTTGGCCGCCGGTTATTATTTCCAAACCCCGGCAAAGGAGGTCGAAGCTCAAGGTAAATTTCGGGTCTTGAGGATCGGCAAAAGTGTAAAAAGGCCTTTTAACAGTCGGAAAATGAGTGATGAAAATCAAATCCGAACCGTATTTTTCCTTGGCGTATTGGCAGATTTCCCTTTCGTCTTCCGGCTCCAGATCGTTTTCTTTCCGGTTGTCCCTTTTCGTTCTCTGGAAAATGATTTCCTGGGCTTCTTTCAATTTCAAACGGGGAATTTTCTGGCCGGCCAGCGGCACGGTTGCTCCGAATATTTTCAGTTCTTTGGCGAATTTTTCCCCGACCGCGGAAAAAATTTCCTTGATTACCGTTTCGCAAGTGTCCATTAAATCTTCCCAGGAGTCGATAAAGCCCATTTCCGCATCCATACTGACGTATTCCGAGAGATGGCGGGTGGTCACGCTGGGTTCGGCCCGGAAAACTTTGGTAATTGTAAAGACTCTTTCAAAAACTCCGACCAGAATCTGTTTGTAAAGCTGGGGGCTTTGCGCCAGATAAGCGTTGCGGCCGTAATAATCAAGGCGGAAAACTTCTGCTCCGCCTTCGGCGTTGGCCGGAACGATTATCGGCGCCTGAAATTCGCTGAAGCCGGAATTTTTCAAAGTTTGCCTGAAAACCGAAATTATTTCTTCTTTGATGAAGAAAATGGATTTTATTTTTTTGTTTCTCAAAGTCAGAGGCCGGTAATCGAGGAGAACGGGCAAGCTTACGTTGAGATCTTTCAGATTGATGTTCGGCGCCTCAGCCTCGGCCAGGATTTCGATTTTTTCGGCTTGCAGTTCAACGCTGCCGCTGGCCAATTCCGGATTAACCATTCGGGCCGGCCGTTTTTGGACGGTTCCTTCGATCTTTAAAACGTATTCGTCTTTAACGTTTTTGGCCAGTTCAGGCGTGGCGACTATCTGTAAAAGCCCGCTTCTGTCTCTTAAATCCAAGAAAACTATGCCGCCGTGGTCGCGGCGGGAACTGACCCAGCCGCAGACCTGGACTTTTTCATCGGCGTATTTAACTGTTTCCGCGATTAATGTTCTCTGCATTATTTTTTAAGATATTTTTTAATTTTAATAACGATTTCTTTGGGAGTGTAATTTGTCTTTATTAAATAATCTTTGACTCCTAGTCTTAAGGCTTCTTTTTTGGCTGAGGGTTCGTCGTAATTGGAAAAAGCGATTATCGGAATGGCTGAAAACTTTTTTTCCTTTTTAAACCATTCCATAAAATCAAGGCCGTTGGCTTTCGGCAGCAGAATGTCGAGAAGGATTAAATTGGGTTTTTCTTTCGGGATGATTTTAATTCCTTCTTCGGCCGAATCGACCGAAATCACTTCGAAATTCTCCCGGCAAAGCTTGTCCTGGTACATTTCCCTGAGCATTTTTTCATCTTCGATGATTAAGATTTTTTTCTTTTTCATAAATTTGTGTTATTTATCGGCAGTTCTATATAAAACGTCGAACCTTTGTTTTTGCCGGCTGATTCAACCCAAATTTTGCCTTGGTGCATTTCAACGAATTTTTTGGCTATGTAAAGGCCCAAGCCGGCTCCTTCCGTCCAGAATCTCGGTCCGGCTTTGCCCCTTGAAAAGCTTTCGAAAAGTTTGGAAATTTCCTCTTTAGTCATCCCCTCTCCTGTATCAGTTATTTCAATCCTGTATTTTGCTTTTTCCGTCCGGCAGGTTACGGTTATGCCGCCCTGGTTGGTATAACGGATGGCATTGTCGATAAGATTTATAATGACCTGCCTTATTTTGTCCTTATCGGCCGTAATCTCGGGCAAGGGTTTTTTGGCTTTTTTGAATTTCAAATAAATCTTTTTTTTCTCGGCGATGATCGCCAATTCATCGATCACTTCGGCAATTGTCTTTTCTATGGAAACTTTGGCCAAATCCAGTTCTATTTTCCCTGCTTCAATCCGGGAAACGCTCAAGAGGTCGTTGACCAGTTTTATCAGCCTTTCATTGGATACATTGATGTTTTCCAGGGGCTTCTTTATTTTTCTCGACATTTGGCCGTAGCTTTTTTCCAAAATCATTGAAATATATCCTTTGATCGTCGTCAAGGGCGTTCTCAATTGATGGGAAGCGATGGAAATGAACTCCGATTTCGCCTGGTCCAATTTTTTCAATTCTTCGTAGGCCTTTCTCAGCTCCTGGATTTGCTCGTCGACTTTTTCTTGGAGGTTTTCGGATAAATCATGGACCTGGTCGTACAATTTGGCATTCTGGAGAGAAATGGAGGCCTGGTTGGCCAAGGCGGTCAGCAGGTTGATGTCCTGGGTGGAATAGGGCTCCCCGGAAATTTTGCTTCCTAAAACAATCATGCCGATGATTTTATTTTCCATCAAGAGAGGCAAACAAAGCGCTGCTTCGATTTTCTTCATATTATTCCTCAATTCTTCCAATCTTTCTTTGTCTTCACCCTGGTAAGTGTCTTTGATGATTAGGGATAATTCTTCGTAAACCACCGGCTTTTGATTTTTTTCCAAATAGGTTGTCAAAAAATTGTTTTTGACCAACGATATGCCGTTTTCTTCCTTAAAGCCGATATTTTTTTGGATTTGGTAATCGCCGTTTCCCTCTTCTTTCAAAAGTATTACTGTTCTGTCGAGTTTCATCGTTTTAATTAAAGTGTTGACGATTAAAAAAGAAAGCTTGTCCAAATCCAGGACCCGGGTTAACTTTTCGCCCAATTCCGTTAAAACCGTCTGATAAGAGTAAAAAGTGTAGAAAAAGTATCGGGAGGCTAATTTTTCAAAGAACTTGAAAGAAAGCTGGAACAATAAAATACTGAAAATTATAATCAAAGCTCCAGAGGCGCTGGCTGATAAGGGCTGGCCCGATTGTTCATTCAAACTTATTAGCCCGAGGGCCGAGGAAACAACTACAACAAAGGAAAAAAAATATATCGCTCCCCTACCCAGAACGAATCTGATATCCATCAGGCGATAACGAACAATGGCATAAGTTATAGCTCCCACATAAACCGAAACCAATATATTAGCCACTGGAGGTATTGGTATTCTATACCACAAAAAATAGTTGGTTGAGCCGCCGGCAAAACCTATAATCATTCCCATTATTACATATCTTATTTGCAATCTGATAATACCGCTTGATGTTCTATATTTTCTATATAATAAATAAGTAGAATAGATAATATAAAAAAACCAAACTGCTAAAAATAAACTATAGAGAGGTCCCGCTATCGGCCAAAATTTAAAATTTAGCAACGGTTCGAGATGGCTTACAAAATAAGGGGTAAAGTTTATTAAGAAAAAAATAAAAAATAGAAAATAGCTGAATATTATAAATCTTTTTTTTCTTTCTAGAATTTCTACCAAAGCATAAACAAACTGTAGATAAGCTACGGGAATAAAAATCGCACTGGCCATCAGAGCGCGTGACCAAAAAAGTGCTTCGGCTGCTGTTGTAGATATTTGCCAGAAATAATAACCGAGACTCCAAAAAGCTACAAAAAAACAAAAGATAAAAAAACTAAAATTTTTAGATTTTCGGCTTTTGAAGATTACGAAAATCCCTAAAGTAAAACTGGTTATAAAATTGACTAAAGCTGAAATCGCGTAAAAATTCATATCTTGGATAAAATTAAGCCCGAGGTTCTACTATTTTTTATTATAGCATTTTCTCGGGCTTTATGCATTATTCTTCTGAGCAATTACCAGTCCGTGGATATTGAGTGGCTCATAAATGAGCCTATAATCATTGAAACCGGCTCCGGTAATTATTTCCGTTACTTCGTCGGCAGTGCGATAAATCATCGACCAGTTAATTACCCAACGGAGAAAATGCATTTCCAAGTTAGGAGCGATATTGCAAGTTAGAAAAATCCCTTTGTCTGTAAGAGATTCCCTGATTTTTCTGACAAGCTTTATCGCCATGTTCTGCGGAATATAGTCTAACAGACCAACCATCTCAATAATTTGCGGTTGGAAATCTTTGGAAACCCTGTTGACTTGAGCAATACTCATTTTGACCGTCTTGATTTGATCACTAACATCATGAGACTTTGCCAATTGTTCAGCATAGTTCAAGGCGGTTTGGTCAATATCGAGTAGTAACGCTCTCACCAAGATTCCTTTCATTTTCAACTCAGCCATCACTTCGATAACACTTTGGGCAGAACCGGCAGCCAATGAAAGGATTCTGACTTCTTGACAATCGCTGAATCGCAGAATCGCTTGTTCGATTTCCTGCTTTGCGAGTTTTAAGCGATTTCTAACCGCTTGGGCATTTATCATGCCAATCCAGAAATCGTCGATAATACCGCATAATCCTTTTTCAAGACCAAAGGAATAATTGTAGATAATATTCAATGCTTGCCAAGATGTTGCACCTTCTTTGATCTTTCGGCAAGAGGAACCTAATCCATCAAACCAAAAAGTATTGGTTTGAGGATTTATTTGACCAAACCACTGGTAAACGGTTTTTTTCGCCATCACCCAGATAGTTAAAAGCCAAGAAATCGGCATAGTTAAAATGTACTGCCATCGTTTCTTTTCAAACCCTGCAGTTATAATTTCCAATTCTGAAGTTCCAAACTTAGAATTGTCTGTAACTTTCACCTTCGGCCAATCGATCTTTTTTTTCTCCGCTCCAATACTTCTAATTCCCTCAATAGAGGGAATCGTTGTCGACTCGGCATATCTGCTGACTTCGCTCATCGGACTCCCTCCCTCCAATTTTTCAGAAGATTAAATTTTCAAAATCAGAGACTATCTCTGATGTACTGTCTTAATAATATCTCAAAAATATCATTCAGTCAATAAAATTCATCGACTGGCCGGAATTGCTTCATTTTCCAAAATGAAAATTAATTTTTCGTTTATAAATTGAAGACCGGAAAAACTTGAAAACAAAAAAGCGCCTCTGGGGCGCTTTTTGAAAATTAGACTTTTGAGGCAGTGATTCTTATTTTTTCTTTTTGACGAGATACCAGACGACTCCGACCACCACGACTGCCACGATTATCCAAATCCAAGTGTTCATGATAAAAATTTTAAAGTTAGATTATAAATTATTCGACCTTGAAAGGGTTTCTTATCATATTTTCTTTTCCTTCCCCTTTTTTTTCAAGCTGGCAACTGAATTTAGAAAAAAGCGCCATAAAGGCGCTTTTTAAGAATCAGATTTTACATAGCCGGTGTTGTCGGCGTAGTCGGCCCTTCAGGTTTTTGAGGCAGGGATCCTCCTTTTTTCTTTTTGGTCATAAGATACCAGATGACTCCGACCACCACGACTGCCACGATTATCCAAGTCAAAGTGTTCATAATTAAAAATTTAAAGTTAGATTATAAATTATTCGACCTTGAAAGAGTTTCTTATTATATTTTCTTTTTATTTCTCTTTTTTGTCAAGCCGGCAAGAGAATCTGCCAGCCGGTAAATGTCTCCGGCGCCCATAATTATCAAAACATCGAAGCTGTCCAGGTTTTTTTCAAGGTGATCCAGGATTTGTCCGGTCGGCAGATAAACAGTTTTTTCGTTTTTGACGGCCGCCGCCAATTTTTCGGCATTAACTTTATTTTTTATGTTTTTTTCTTCCCGGCCGGCCACGTCGTAAATGTCGGTGATTATTGTTTTATCCAGCGGCACCTGGTTGAAAACTTTGACGAAATCTTTGAACAAATAATAAGTTCTCTGATACTGGTGGGGCTGGTAAACGCACCAGATTTTCTTTTTCGGATATTTTTCCCGGGCCGCCTTTAGAGTCGCTTTTACCTCGGTCGGATGATGGCCGTAATCGCTGATAATCGTCAGCCGCCTGGCTGAACCGATCCTCAGCTGTTTTGTTTCGAATCTGCGCCAGGATCCTTGATAAGCGGCCAGGGCTTGGAAAGAAACTTTATCAGGAATCTTGAGGATTCTGGCCGTGGTCAGAGCCGCCAAAGCATTGGCGACATTATGCTCGCCCGGGATTTTCAGGATTTTTTTAAGTTTGGCCGCTTCTTTCTGTTTTAGCTGATACCAGTATTTTTTAAAAGGGGTGCTTTCCCGGCCGGCTAATATCCGGCAGGTATTTTTGTCGTCTTTATTGGCTACTATTACTCCGTTCTTCGGCAGGCGTTTTAGATATTTTTGGAAAGTTTTAAGGATGTTCTTGAGATTTTTGTAATAGTCCAGATGGTCGGCTTCAATACTGGTCAGCACGATGATTTTCGGCCAATAGTTCAAAAAAGAAGCGAAATGCTCGTCTGCTTCAATAACCAGATATTGGCTGCCGCCCGGCCGGCAGTTGCTGTTCCCGAATTCTTTGAGCTTGGTTCCGACGATAACCGTTGGATTCAGGCCGGCTTTGGCCAGCAAAAGACCGAGCATCGAAGCAGTCGTGCTTTTTCCGTGGGTGCCGGAAACGGCAATGGTGAAATATTGCTTGGTGAGTTCTCCCAGCGCTTGGGGGTAGCTTTGGAGTTTTATGCCCCTTTTTCCGGCTTCTTTGAATTCGGGATTATCCGCTGTCACAGCCGGACTGTATATCGCCAAATCAGCCTTTTCCGGCATATTTTTCCCCTGATGCCGGCCGATGAAAAGTTTTACTCCTTTTTCTTTCAAGCTGTCGGTGATTTCCGAAGGAAACAAATCAGAGCCGCTGACTTCATAGCCTTTGGATAGATAGTAGCGGGCCAGGGCTGAAACTCCTATGCCGCCGATGCCGATAAAATGAATCTTCATTGTTTTTATTTGGAAATTAAATTTCAGAATTTCAGCGGTATCGATTCCAGCACCGTGTATTTCGGCCCGCCCCTTTTCAGCTGGCTTTCCATTATTTCTATCGAATTCACTTCAAAAGTGAAATCAACATCTTCATTAACCTCCGGCCTTTCTGTTGGTTCGATTTTCCTGAATTCCCAGGCCTTAATTCTAGCCAGAGTGAGATGGGGCAGAAAAGGCCGGTTTTCCGTTTTACCTCTGTCAGCGCTTTGGCCGGCGGAAGATAAAAGCGAATCTGTCAGATTCTTCTGCAGTTTTCCCAATGCTTCCGATTTTTTCCCTTCCACCCAGACCAGCCGCGGCGGAACTTTGCCCGGCGGGCCGTAGCAGATTTTTTTCAAACTTACTGAAACCGGAGAATTTTTTGAAACGATTCCTTCAGTAATTCTGCAGATTTCAGGCAATTCTTCGTCCGGCAGATAACCCAGGAATATCAGGGTGATGTGGAGGTTTTCTTTTCTCGTCCACCTGGCCGGCAAATCCGGCCATTTGTCCTGGTATTCGGAAAGTCTCTTTTTGACGTTTTCCGGCAGATTTATGGCGATGAAAATTCGATGTCGCATGTTTTCCATTATATCATCTTTTTTTCTTTTCTTGAATAAATGATAGAATAAAAATATGCAGGAGGCTTATTTGTATCAAAAGCTGCCGGGAAATAAGGTAAAATGCCGGAATTGCGCCCATTATTGCCTGGTTGAACCAGGAAAAAGAGGGATTTGCGGAGTCAGGGAGAATATTGCCGGTAATCTTTTCGCCTTGAATTATCAAAAGATGGCAGCCATCAATATCGATCCTATCGAGAAAAAGCCGTTTTTCCATTTTTTACCCGGAACTCATTCTTTATCCGTAGCTGCCGCCGGCTGTAATTTCAGCTGCAAAAATTGCCAGAATTACGATATTTCCCAAGAATTTAAGAATACCGGAGAAATTCTGGGAGAAGATTTATCGCCCGAGCAGGTCGTTATAATAGCTTTAAAGAACAATCTGCCTTCGATTTCATACACTTACGTGGAGCCGACCGTTTTTCTGGAGTATGCTTTGGAAACAATGAAAATAGCCCGGCAAAAAGGGCTGAAGAACGCCTGGGTTTCCAACGGCTTCATGAGTCCGGAAGCAGCGGATCTAATCATTCCCTATCTTGATGCCGTTAATATCGACATCAAAAGCTTTTCCGAAGAATTTTACCGAAGCGTTTGCGGGGCGCGGCTGCAGCCTGTTTTAGAGACTGCGGCATTGATGAAAAAATCAGGAGTCTGGCTGGAGATCACCACTTTGGCCATTCCGACACTGAGCGATTCAAAAGAAACATTCCAAGATATTGCTGCTTTCGTCAAAAACAAACTGGGAGAGGAAACGCCTTGGCATATTTCCCGTTTTTCCGGCGCCATTTCCTGGCAGCTGCAGGATTTGCCCGATACGCCGGCTGAAACTTTGAAAACTGCCTGGCAGATCGGCAAACAAGCAGGTTTAAAGTACGTTTATACCGGCAATCTGCCAGGTTTGCCTTACGAAGACACTTTCTGCCCTAGCTGCCGCGCTTTGGCGATTGACAGGACGGGTTATCTTATTTTTCGCCACGACAAATCCGGCAAGTGCCCGAAGTGCGGAGAAAATTTAAACTTAATCGAATAAAGCATTATGCCGATCGTTTTTGCCTGCTTGGCTCCCCATCCTCCGATAATTCTGCCGAAAATCGGCTCTCCGGAAGACAGGATGCAAGCCCAAAAAACCATTAAAGCCCTGGAAAAATTAGCTGAAAGATTGAAAGATGAAAATCCGGAGAAGATCGTCATTTCCGCTCCACATAGCGATTGGGGTTTTGACGTGCCTTTGTTTTTTCTGGCCAAAGATTTCCGTGGCCAAATTGAAAAAATCCTGATTGGAACTGCCGAACCGCAATTTTATTTCGAAGAAGGCAAAAATTTCCATCAAAAAAATTGCGGCGGCCGGAGTTCCGCCAGATTGGCAATTATTGCCAGCGGCGATTTATCCCATTGTTTGAAAGAAGAAGGCCCTTACGGATTTCATCCCGACGGCACGAAATTCGACCGGACTTTCATTAAAGCGCTGGAAAAGAAAGATATTGAAACAATTCTAAAATTAGATAAAATATATCCTGAAGCCGGCGAATGCGGCTTGCGCTCTTTTTCTTTCATTTTGGGAATTCTGGAAGCGGCCAATATCGATTATCATCCCGAGATTCTTTCTTATCAAGGTCCTTTCGGCGTCGGTTACCTAGCCGCCGATTTTAAAGTTAAGCGTTGATTCATGAAAATAGCCGTTATTTCGGACAGTCATGACAATTTGGCCAATATCGTCAAAGCCGCTGATATTTTAAAAAAAGAGAAAATCAAAACGGTTTTGCATTGCGGGGATATTTGTTCGCCGGCCACTTTGTCGGAAATTTTAAAAATATTTCTGGGAAGAATTCAAATCGTTTTCGGCAATGTCGACGGCGATCGTCTCGGCCTGGCGAAAATCGAATCGAAAAACCCCGGCCGGCTGAAAATCCACGGGGAATCGGCCGATATCAAAATCAGCGGCAAAAAAATCGCTTTCTGTCATTCTCCGGAATTCGCCCGCGGTCTGGCGGCCCGCCAAAAATACGATTTTGTTTTCTATGGCCACAATCACAAGCCGTGGGAAGAGAAAATCGGCCGGACGAGATTGGTCAATCCAGGCAACCTGGCCGGCCTCTTCTATCGCGCGACTCTGGCTGTCTGCGATTTAAAAACCGGCAAATTAGAATTAAAAATTTTAAAATAATGCATCCTTTAATCAATCTAGCAAAATCAGCCGTGGAGAATTTCGTCAAAAACGGTAAAATTATGGAAGCTGTTGATCTGCCGGCCGAATTGACCAAGAGAAATGCCGGGGTTTTCGTTACCATTGAAAAGAAAGGCGATCTCCGCGGCTGCATAGGAACTTATCTGCCTACCAGAATTAATATAGCCGAAGAGACCATCCGCAATGCCGTGGCTGCGGCTGTTGAAGACGACCGCTTCGGAAAAATCGAAGAGGACGAACTCCCCCATCTTTCTTACAAGGTTTACGTTTTAAGCTATCCCGAACCGGTGAAAAACCTGAAAGAACTGGATCCTGAAAAATTCGGCGTCGTCATCAGGACCGGACCTCTGGCTTTTCCCAATGAAAAAAACGTGGTTTTTGACGGCGTTCTCCCTTATAAAACAGGACTCTTGCTGCCCGGTTTGGAAACAGTCAAGACCGTTGAAGAACAGATTGCCATTGCCTGCCAGAAAGGAGGCATCGATCCCCTTAAAGAGAGGATTTTCATTTACAAATTCACGGTGGAGAAATATGAGCAATAAAGCGCAAAAATCCGCTTCAGCGGCTGAAAAAACGGAGAAGCGCAAAATAAAAAGACAGGTTGAAGAAACGGCTATTCAAGAGATAGTCAATCATTATTTTTACAGTAAGGGCCTGAATCTGGAAAGAATCAAAGAAGACGCCAAAAAGAAAAAGATAATTTATTCAAGATTCACCAAGCCGGCCAAACAGCTTCTGGAACTGGCCGGTTCGGTGAAAAAAGCCAAAAAAGCCATTGATCAAGTCGCCCTATGGGCCAATTCCCGCGGCTTGGACTACGCCATTGAAACCGTTTTCAAGAAATGGCTGGAATTGGACCGGCTCAAACCCAAGGAAATCGTCAAAAAGCCCTATTATCTGGGGAATCCCATGGTCTGGTCAGAAAGCAAGAGAAAATGGTATGTTATTGATGAACACGGCATTTGGCTGGAATTTGCCGACAAAGAGGAAAAAATCGAATGGCGGATAATCAAATAAATTTAAAATGAAAAAATCAAAAACCAAGCTTCCAAAAGAAGCGAAGGTAAAGATGAGAACGCATTTCTCATCGCCAATAAAAATCGTTTTTATGGGGACGCCGGAATTCGGCGCCGTTATTTTGGAAAAGCTTTGCCGGAGCGAGTACAAGCCGGTTTTGGCGGTAACTGCTCCGGACAAGCCGGTCGGCAGAAAATTAATCCTTACTCCCCCGCCGGTGAAAATCATGGCGCAAAAATACGGCATTCCGGTTTGCCAGCCGGAAAAAAATTCCAGCCTCAAGCCAGAAATCTTCGACCTTAAGCCGGACCTGATTATCGTCGCTTCTTTCGGCCGGATTCTGCCCAAGCAAATATTAGAACTGCCCAAATACGGCTGCCTTAACCTTCATCCTTCCCTGCTACCGCAATACCGGGGCGCTACGCCCATCCAATCAGCTGTTTTGGACGGTTGCGAGAAAACAGGCGCAACTGTGATATTGATGGACGAAAAAATGGACCACGGCCTCATTGTCGCCCAGAAAACCTTGGTCATGGAAAAACAGGAAACAGCCGCTGCTCTCTTCGGCAAGCTGGCTGAATTGTCGGCAGACCTGCTTTTGGAAACCATTCCCAAGTGGCTTGGCAATAAGATAAAAGCCAGGGAACAGGACGAGAGCCGGGCGACTTTCACTAAAATTTTAATCAAAGAAGACGGCCGGATAGATTGGCTCCGGCCGGCCGAAGAAATCGAAAGAAAGATAAGGGCCTTCAACCCCTGGCCCGGGACCTATTGTTTTGCCGCCGGTAAAATCGTTAAAATTTTGAAAGCCGACGTTTTGAAACAGACGGAAGACGGGCCTTTCGGCTCTGCCGGGAAAACTTATCTGGCCAGCAATGACAAAATCGCGGTGCAGACCGGTCAAGATTTCCTGATTATCAAAAAGCTCCAGCTGGCCGGTAAAAAAGAAACTGTTGTCGCGGATTTTTTAAAAGGTCATTTAAACTTCATAGGTACGGTGCTTGAATAATATGTTGTCGCACAACGATTTAAAAAAAGGCGTGGAATTCATTTTGGACGGCCAGCCCTGCGAAGTTTTGGACTCGTCTTTGTCTTTTAAAGGAAGAGGCAGCTCCGTGGTCCAGACCAAAGTGAAGAATCTGATCAGCGGCGCCATTTTTTCAAAAACTTTCCATACCGGAGAAAATTTCCAAGAAGCTGAAATCGAAAAAATCAAAGCCAAATTTCTCTATTTCCATCGGGACAGATTTTCTTTCTGCCGCGAAAATAACCCTTCAATCAGATTCGATTTGCCGAAAGAGGTTATCGGAGACAGCGCCGCTTACCTCAAAGCCAACGAGATAATCGAGGGGGTTGAATTTCAGGGCAGGATAATCAATATTTTCCTGCCGATAAAAGTCCGTTTGAAAGTCAGCGAAGCGCCGCCGGGCATTAAAGGCGACAGAGCCCAGGGCGGTACGAAAACAGTGACTTTGGAAACCGGCGCTAAAATAAACGTCCCCTTGTTCATTAAAACCGGGGACCTTATTGAAATCAACACTGAAAAAGGCGAATACGTCAAAAGGGTTTAAAAGCAACCGTCAGTTGTTTTTTATCAGAGTTCCTTTGAATTTTTTATCGTTTAAAATTCTTTCCAGGTTTTTCAGATCAGTGCCTTTGGCTATTATCACTTTGAGGTTTGATTTCTCGGCTTCTCTGGCTGCCACCGGGTCAAAAGGAAAAGAAGCACCCGGGTTCCATTTATCCCCTACTATTTTTCGGTAACCGGCCCAGTCAACAGCCGGTATTTTTTTCGCCCCTTTATAAATTTTTATATCTTTGTCGTATAAAAAAGAAATATTGCTGGCGTTAATAACAGTATCGGCTTTGAACTTCTTGGCCAGTAAAACAGCCATATAGTCGGTTGACCGGCCCGGTTTCCAGCCGGCTGCGATGATAACCGGTTTTTTCAGCAATTTTGTTGCAGTATTTTTATTTGGGTTATCCAGGACGTCCGGCCAAGCTTTTTCATTGAAAATTGTTTTCAAAAGATAAGCGTTCAGTCTGGTGGCTTGGATTCCCAGCCAATCCAGTTCTTCCGGGGAAATTTCGTTTATTTTCAAAGCGCTCTGCTGGTAAAGCCGGCAGGTTTTCCCTCCGCCGACAACAATGACGAATCTCCATCCTTTTTTGACGAATTTCAAAACCATCTGCCGGAATTTCTTTAAAAACAGAAAATCTATTTTGCCCGGTTCCGGGACAACAATGGAGCCGCCGAGCGAGATGACGAAGGTTTTTTTCATAAGCTGGTTTTAAAGCAGGATGAAAAGATAATAACAGCCGAGAGAAAAAAGCAGAAGGGAGGCGAATAAATTAAGAATAAGTGAGAATTTCGGCGAAGCGACCCAGATTTTCATGGTTGAAACGGCAATCAAAAGAATAACGACTTCGTCCAGCATATAGAAGAAAACGTAAATGCCAATATAGAGCAGGGACAAGGAAAAAGGAATATTGGCTTCGGCCAAGATGCCGGTGAAGAGAACCGGGAAAAAAGCGGTGCAGGGAAATTCAATAATTGTGACGACTGCGGCGAATAAAAGAATAGCTCCGGCCAGGGCCAGAATATTTGCTTTTTTGACGAATACTTTCTGGATTCTTTCGGACATTTTGTCGGAAATCCCGCCGAATTTGCAGACAGCTTTGCCTTTTCTGGCCTTGAGGAATTCTTTAAAAAAATAAACCGCGCTGGCCAAAGCCAGAAGACCTATCAACAGCTCCATTTTCCTTATTTGAGGAGCTAAATAAACGAAAAGTTGATGCCAAAGAAGCACTAGAAGGCCGTAAACGATTATGGTGGTCAGAACGAAAATTCCCCCGAAAAGCAGAATTTCTTTTCTTGATTTCAAAGCCAGTACCAGTCCCAAAATCAGAACCAGCGCTCCCAAAGAACAGATGTTGAAACCGTCCAAGGTTCCCAAAACAACGGCCAGAACAGGCAGGGAAAATTCCTCGATTTTAATTCCGCCGAGAAGCGGAACTTCGATTTCCCGGTCAGCGGCTTCACTTTTTCCTATCAGGCATTCTTCCGTGCATTTTTCGATTTCCTGGCCGATCTGTTTATTAAACCCGACGAAATAGCTTTTGCCGGTGAAAGTTATCGGCACCAAGCCCTGTTCGCGGGAAGGAACCTGGTAATTCTCATAAAATTCTTTGACCAGTTCGACGTTTTTGGAAAACTCATGCTGCCTGATTTCAATCTGGGGATATTCCCCCGCCAAATCTTCCAAAAATGACTTTTCGGCTTGGCAGTGGGAACAGCCGGCGCTCCAGAAAAAATCAATGGTTGCGTTTTTATCAGTTTGTCCGGTAGCGGACAAAGCGGGCATCAGCAAGAGCAGGGAGAATAAAATTAGCGGTAGTTTTTTTAGTTTTACCATGTTTTAATGAGATTTTAATTGTTTTAGCGCAGAACGGCTTTGAGTTCTTTTTCGGTTTTTTCCCGGATTTTTTCCTGGATTTCGTTGATCTCTTGGCTCTCCAGCGTTCTTTCTGGCGACCGGTAAGTTATCC
>Ga0265594_1001640_pt1 | contig 17195 bp, 15 predicted proteins | sample saktaG_11_FD_190147 | JGI IMG/M metagenome (GOLD analysis project Ga0265594, IMG submission 190147) | Saline water microbial communities from Sakinaw Lake, British Columbia, Canada - sak_2011_5_24_80m | ecosystem: Environmental > Aquatic > Non-marine Saline and Alkaline > Saline ... | reverse complement strand
CAGGCTCATGGCAAAGGCAAGACAGGTAGGCACTCCACATTCCCCGCAGTTTGTCTTGGGTAGCAATTTAAATATTTCTATACCGGTAAGTGGCATGTCCTTATACTCCTTTCTTAGTCCAGTATTGGCTCCATAGTAAGGGCCGGGTGCCCCTTCTCCTGCAGGAAGGGGAGAATCTGCTCCTCACTTACGCCGATGGTCTCGTCAGCAATCATATCAGGGAGGTTAGGGACACCAAGCTCCTCAGCTCTGGCCTTGAGCCGGTCAGCAATCTCCTCCTTAAGCATCTTGGGCATCCACACCATTCTTAACAGGCCGCCATCACCGAGGATGAATTTTCTCTGGCAGATGTTATACTTGCCGTGGCCAACGAAACCGGGGGTACTCAAACCACCACCGATAGTTCCGGCCAGCGTGGTGAACCTCATGCCACAGGGGGTATCTCCGGTGTACTCACGGTTTACTGTCATTACCCCGTTACACAGGGGAAGTATCGCCGCAATGCACTCGCAGCAACCGCAGGTGGTCATCGGGTCATGCACTATACTGTAGGAGTTATAATGGTCTATCTTCTGGCGGGAGGCTTTATAGATAAACTCGTTTACCCCTTTCCACTGACCCAGCCTGGCATCAATAGTTTCCCCTTTCTCTATCGGTTGATTAGGCCCGGTAGGATTAATCTCAAAGGCTGCTTTACAGTCCATCCAGTTATATGAGCCACAAAGCCCGGTTCTCTCGGGGCTAATCGTGCAAACATGAGATGGGGCAAAGGACTGGCACAGGGTGCATGAGTAGTATGTATCGGTGGTTTCGTCGGTCATACCTTCAATTCGGGCATCTCTAACTCCATATACGGCTCTTGCTTTTCCCACCATCTCATTTGCTTTATCTTCTTCGGTATAGAGTTTAACCTGTAATTTATCAAATATCCGGCCAAAATCCTGATGTAGCTTGGCATGGAGGAGGGCGCCGATATGGTGAAGCTTGAAGCCCTTCCCCACCGCCTGCTTACTGACTCGTAGCCAGGCAATATCCCTCTGGCCGATATGCATTACCCCCTGTGCGTAGTTTATCAGGTGGTGGATCTGCCGCTCCAGGATAGGTTCATAGTCTTCCTGCATCTCCCTGCCGGCGACCTCAACGACTATGGCCAGGGGTAACCTGGAGCCGGCGGTAACGTCGCTTAGTTCGGGGCCAATCACCTCGATCCTTCCATCCTCTACCTTGTCCATTCGCTGGCTGGTGACCCACTCTACCATTGGAGTTTTACCACCGCCGCATTCCAGGTAAATATCTTCACCCCGAACCCTTTCCCCCTCAAAGGCAGCACCAAAAGCCACCGGGATGGGCACCTCAGTTAGAGCCACCTTCAGCCCTCTTACCTCTATCGCTCTAGCTACTAACTTATCGTGAGGAACATTAGAGACGACATGCTCATAGGTACAGATTCCGGTAGGCAGTATCTCGGGTATCGGGGTATCAGCTATGGTAGGGAAGCCGTAGTTAATTGCTCCGGCAGCATTGGCATACCATTCATCGGTAACATGACCCAGGGGTAGGGCAAAGGCAAAGACACGGTCTTTATTATAGATTAGCACCTTTCTGAAGTCACCGGGTTCAATGCCGCCGAAGGAGAGAGCGGCTCTGGTGGCAAAGCCGGCAGCGAATACTGTTGCTGAAACGTCAGGCCCAAACGAGACCAAACGAGTTGGCCAGCCAATCTGTACTCCTGCTTCTGTGAGCTGTTCGGAGAACCTCTTGCCGTTATAGTCAGCTGACATAAAGACATAGAGGTTCTTCTGCTGAAGTTCCTGAGCGATACTGGCGGCTATTTCTCTGGTGGGTGCGGCACCAAGGACGGCGGCAAAACCAGGGGCAGTGCCGTCAACAAACTCAACCCCCCTCTTCCTCAGGACTACATCATCGGCGGCGCCCAGCCATATGTTATTATCGGTAGGGTCTTCCTGTTTGGTATAGAAGTCTGGCTGTTCTAGATACCTTATTGCCTCAATGATTTCTTCAGCGAAGAAGGTTATCATGCCAGCATCAAGGGCTGGTCCCAGATAGGGTAGGGGGTGAGTTTCCCTTACCAGTGGCGGCAGCATGGCCTGGCACTTTTTTAATATTCCCTCCATATCACCCAGCTTCTCTACCTTGAGACCCATGATGCCGTAGATTACCGGCAAGTAGTAGGCGGTGTTGGGGAAGCCGACGGGTTCACTGGCCCCCCATTTATCCATCGCCTGCTGCCACTTCTTATCAGCCTGGTCTACAATCTTATGTGCCCCTCTGATTACCGCTGAGGCGATTATTTTAGACATATCTTAAGCCCCCTCTCTATTTAGCCTTGGCTTAAACTGCATCCAGCTCTCGTCTCATTTCCATATCGTAGAGCACCCTCTCTCTGGCCTTGTCAATACCCAAGGCTTTACGCTTCTTGTCAATATGCCCGATCATAAGATGGGCGGCTTTAATCGGGTCCGGCTCAAAAGCCCACATTCCACCATACATATCCTCAAAATCCTCAAACAGGAACTCGGTTACTTTATCGCTTCCCAGAGTAGGCCAGGTTACACCGAATACAGTAAATACCCCCGAGCCGACGAAGTATTGCCCGATGGAGATTGCCTTCTCGCTCATCCACTCGGGTGCCGCCCCGGCTACAGGCAGGTCGCTGATGTCATCACCCAGACCGCCATCCTTCACCATGGCAGTAGCCGCTATCAGGATTCGGCTGTTATCAACACAGGAACCCATGTGCAGTACCGGCGGGATACCTACCGTTTCACATACTGAAGCCAGCCCCTCGCCGGCATATTTGGCAGCGGCTTCGGGGACCATCAGTCCAGCTTCGGCACAGGCGATGGCATTACAACCAGTCGTAATTACCAGTACATCATTTTTAATTAGTTCCTTAACCATAGTAACATGGGCCTCGTTGTGTTTAACCCGGGCATTATTGCAGCCAACAACACCAGCTACTCCCCTGATTCGGCCATTAATGATATTGTCATTCAGCGGTCGGTAGGAGGCACGGAACATACCCCCCAAGAGGTAGTTGATGGTTTCATGGCTGAATCCAGCCACCAGGTTATTTTGCTCTTCGGGTATTTCGATATTACTCCCCCGGTTGGGGAAGTTCTCAATGGCTGTCTTGACTATAGCCCGGGCTGATGCCAGGGCATTGTGCTCGTCAAACTCAATATGTGTGGCGCTAGGAATCTTAGCCTTGGGTGAGGTAGTGATAATCTTGGTATGATAGCACTCAGCTACTGTGGCAATAGATTGCATAATACACTGGATATCTACCACCATCACATCCACAGCCCCGGTTACTATAGCCAGTTCCTGTTGCAGGAAGTTCCCGGCTATGGGTACCCCGTGTCGCATCAGTATTTCGTTAGCCGTGCAGCACATACCAGCCAGGTTTATCCCTTTGGCGCCTTTCGACTCGGCTAGCTTTACCATCTCCGGCTCTTGAGCGGCAGCCACAATCATCTCGGAGAGCAGAGGCTCATGGCCGTGAATGATAATGTTTACCTCATCCTTTTCGAGCACACCCAGGTTTACCTTACCTAATATTGGAGCCGGAGTACCAAACAGGATATCCTGCAGCTCGGTGGCAATCATACTGCCACCCCAGCCATCACCTATAGATGCCCTTACCCCTTGGCGGAGCAGGCTCTTATAATCCTGGTCAACCCCGATATGGGTGCGGTGCATTATCTCAACGATTTCTCTATCTATGCCCCGGGGTGAAACTCCTTGCTGCCGCCATAGCTCCTGGCGCTTTAGCGGTGCCTTTCTTAAGGTTATAAGTTCACCCTCCTGCTTCCCAAACTCAGCCAGAGCCATTTGACCGACATCAATGGCTATTTCATTGTTGCTGCGGTCTCCAATCTCAATGCCCCAATCCAGGGCCAGTTGCAGTAGCTTCTGCTCGTCCTTAATTTCATAGCCAGGTGCTTCTCCCTTGGCTACTGCTAGGAAGAGTTCAGCTACCCCCCGACCGTGGTCAGAATGAGCAGCCGCTCCTCCGGCTACCATCCGAATAAAATTACGAGCCGCAATAGTCTCCGCGGTGGCTCCGCAAATACCTCTCCTCTTCTGCTTCTCCTCCGGCGTTTCCTCCTTGCCTTTAGGTAACGGCACCCGGCATGGCCCCATTCCACAATGCTTGCAGCAACTGCCCACTGAGCCTATAGGGCAGGGCTTCATCGTTTCCGCTCTATCAAAGGCGGTATTGACGCCGTCACTGGCCGCCTTCTCAATCATCTTGATAGTGGCTTTATCAATACTCTTGGTTTCTGCATCTGCCATCTTATTATTCTCCTCTGGTTCTTTATCCTACGGGGCTGTCAGTTCAGCCATCATCTCGCGCACTAATTTTATTGCCAAAGGGTGTCTCATAATTAACACATCACCCCCAGCTAGAAGCAAGACCATGGCTGACATTGCCTCCATCAAAATACCTCTCTTCTTGGCGTCTCCCATGTTGAGTTCATCATTTGCCATATGCGCTTCCTTGGTCTTCCAGGTCTCTTTAGATATATTGCAAATGAGGGGGAATTGGAGTTTTTCATCTTGCTGGGTTAGTCCTGCCATCCTGATTCTCTCCATTACCGAGTAGCAGTATTCAATGCCATAACCTATACCGCTGACGGTAGGGTCCATCAGGATAAGCTCGTCGGGAACGCCGAGGTTACCTAACAGGATATTAAGCTGTTTAGCCAGGTTTATGTCTATAGGTGTTGACGAAATTACAGTATGGTGATAACCAATAGCAGCCGCACCAATCCTTTTATGGTCCCCTTCCTCTATTGGTCCGATAATCAAATTTTTTCCTTGACAAACCTCAGCCACCTTCCTTAATACTTCGGTATCTTTCTCATGGTTAGCCGTGCCCCATGCAATTAAGGGAACGTCAATAGCCTCAGCCACTTTTTTGACAACCTCGGCAGCTTCATCAGCCCCCCGGTCAAGCCCATTAGGGTCGGTGCTTATCAGCTGGAGGACAATCATCTCTGCCCCATAATCGTCAATACATTTCTTTGCCCAGGCAACGGGGTCACTGGTTACCCCGGCAAATGGTTCTAGGGCTGCCTCGGCCCACTCCTCAGGCGGACAATCCCAGACCTCCATGGCTATCTTGGGCAGGTTCGGGGCCTCACCCTCAAAGAGATAGAATGGATAGGATGTCTCCCCGCCAATAGTTACAACCTTACCCCCTTTACCCAGTTTTATCTCTCTAATTTTGCCAGTGTATAATGTTTTGGGAATCTCAAGCGTCATTCTTCACCTTCCTTAGCTTAAGCCGGGTTCTTCCTCTTTTCGCTGCCGTACCAGTCTTCAGAATACCAGTATCTCTCGGCGGTTTGCAGATATTTCATTTTTTCCTGTCGGCTGGCCAGTTTCTGTCTCCATTTTCCCAGCTCCTCACCCTCAGGCTTGCCCTTCTCAAAGGTTGCTTCCGGCACCTCTGTCTTTTTTCTGGCGGGTGTCTTCTTTTTCTTAACCTTATCTTCCATTTGCCTCCCCCCTTTCTAGGCTAGGCCGGCAGCTAGTTTGGCTGCCCTTAGTGTGTTTAGCATGAGCATGGTTATCGTCATCGGTCCTACCCCACCGGGTACGGGGGTAATTGCTTTCGCTTTTTCCTTAACCGCGTCAAAGTCGACATCTCCACACAAAATCCTTTTACCCGATTCGGTTTTTCCTATTTGGTGAACGCCGACATCAATCACCACCACCTCTTCTTTCACCATATCCGCCGTGATTACCTTGGGCTTCCCGGCGGCTACAATCAGTATATCTGCCCTTCTGGTATGAGAAGCCAAGTCCTTGGTTCGGGTATGGCATATAGTTACGGTGGCGTTAGCCCCGTCTTTCTTCTGGAGGAGGATGTTGGCTATAGGCTTGCCCACAATGTTGCTTCTACCTACAATCACTACCTCGGCCCCTTCAGTCTTAACCCCGGACCTGATTAGAAGCTGCTGGATTCCGTGAGGGGTGCAGGGCAGGTAATCCGGCTCGCCAATCATTAATTTCCCCAGATTTACCGGGTGAAAGCCATCAACATCCTTTTTGGGGTCAATGGCATAAAGGACCCTTGTTTCATTGATATGCTTGGGCAGGGGGAGTTGGACTAGGATTCCGTGAATCTTTGAGTTTTTATTTAGCTTGTCAATCAGGGTGAGCAGTTCTTCCTCACTGGTGTCGGCCGGCAGGTCATGCCTTTCTGAATAAATGCCTAAGGCTAAAGATGTTTTCTCTTTCTGCCCGACATAAACCTGGGATGCCGGATCCTCACCCACTAGGACAGTAGCCAGCCCCGGTATTAGATTGTGTTTATCTTTAAGTTCAGCGATTTCCTGTTTTAGCTCCTCGCGAATTTGTTTGGCTGTCTCGGTACCACTAATAATCTGTGCTGTCATTTTCCCCCTGCCTTAAATTTTATTCACAAATTCTGCCTTCTATGTTTATGAATTAGCCCGCACTAGAAACGGGTGAAAAGCCCTTCGAGGGCAGGAAAAACCAGGAGAAGTAAAACGAGAATAACAATTATAGTAACCAGCCAATACCACCTTATTTGCCCGCCCATTTTTTTTAGAACTAGATAAATACCGAATACTATCTGCGATGCCCCTAGCACAAGAACTATTATCAGATTAATAGCAAAATGTATCCTAGAGAACCAAAAGAAGAGAAAGACAGGAGGGTAAAACGGGAAAAAGGCTCCAAGAATACATATTATGCCGTGAGCCACCAAAAGCCAGCCTAGTATCTTTTTTATCATCCTCTCCCCGCCTCATATAAAAACTTAGCCATCAAATCATTAACTGCTCTCACTGCCTTAGAGGTATCGGGCAGGCCAAGTAGCGATTTTAACCTGAGGTCATATTCATATACCTCATCGTCCCGGGGGATGGTAGCTGTAGGCTCGATTTCCAGTCTGGTCAGTTCCTCAGCGACGATGGGGTCAAGCTTGCTAGGGGCGGTGTTAATTATTACCATTTGCCTCTTCACCACCAGCTTTAGATCAGAGGCTAAGTCCTTTATCCGGGCTACGGTTCGTATACCTTTGACGGAATGGTTGGAGATGATGAACAGCCCGTCAACATTCTGGGTGGTTCGGCGGGATAGATGCTCCATCCCGGCTTCATTGTCCATAACCGTGTAGGTGTAGTTTTCCGCCAGGCTATCGGCAAATTTCCTCAGGATAAGATTGGGATAGCAGTAGCATTCTGGGCCTTCTCCTCTTCCCATTGTTATCAGGTCAAGCCCTTTACTTTCCACGATAATTTCGTTTAATTTATAGTCCAGATAAGCCTCCTTGGTCATTCCTGGCGGGATATTTATTTTGTCCTTTTGAAAGGTGTCAAGCACGGAGCCAACGGTCTGTTCTACCCTAAGCCCTAGGCTCTCACCTAAATTGGCATTAGGGTCGGCATCAATGGCCAGAACTGGTCCTGAGCCGTTCTTCATCAGGTAGCGAATGACGAGGCTGGCTACGGATGTCTTTCCGGTACCGCCCTTCCCGGCTACAGCAATATTGAGACTCAAGCGCTCATTCTCCGTTCTGGTTTACTTTTTGGCAGCTTGGCCAGTGTTTTACTTACTGATGGGAACTCTCTCGAATTGGTGTGAGGTAAGAACATGGCCGCTGTATAATTATACATGAAATCAGCATTCTCACTCAACTCAAAATTAGTCATCATGTTGGCTACTCTTCTCGCATCATCAAGTATATCAGTAGAGAAGGAGGTTAGTCTGGCTCCCAGGAGGGAACCGTTACCAATAAAAATGAACCTATCCACGGGCAGGTCAGGAAGAAGCCCGATGGTGATAGCCTTTTTAATATCAAGGTTACTACCGAAGGCACCGGCGATAATTACCTGCTCTAAATCAGTGCAGGTAAGCCCGACACTTTTGACTAATGTCTGACATCCAGCGTACATAGCTGCTTTAGCTCGGATGAGATTATCAATGTCCACCTCGGTGATAACAATATCCTGGCCGATTTGAGTTTCCGGTGCCCAGGACAGGACATACTCGTAGCCACTTGTACCCCTTCTGATTCTCTTGGTGAGGAGGTCAGCGTTAAACTTTCCATTCTGAGCGATAACCCCGGCTTCAAGTAGCCCGGCGGTAATGTTTATCAGCCCTGAGCCACAGATTCCCTTTGGTTTTATCTTGCCGATAGTATTAATCACCGGCTCAAAGTTAGACGGATTAATATCAAAGCCTTCAATGGCCCCTTCAGTGGCAACTATACCATGCTTTATGCCACCACCTTCAAAGGCAGGGCCGGCCGAGCCAGAGGCAGTTACCATCCAGTCCGAGTTCCCGATCACAAGCTCGCCATTTGTGCCTATATCCATATATAGGGTTAGATTTTTCTTCTGGTGCACCCCTGCGCCCACAATCCCCGAAACAATATCGCCGCCAACATAGCTGGCTACGGCGGGAAAGGTGAAGAGGTGAACCTGCTTTTCAACATTGATACCCAGTGACTTTGCTTCCACCGGAGGGAAGAGGTTGGCTACCGGGGTATAGGGGGTCAATCTGATGTATTTGGGGTCCAGCCCGAGGAGAAGTTGGGTCATTGTTGTATTGCCGGCAGCGATAATGTGCCCGATATGCTTTACGTCAACCTGGCTTTGGGCTGCTAGCTCTGTGATAATCTCGTTAATGGTGGCCACAACCGCCTGTTGTAATTTGTTAAGGCCGCCTCGTTTCCGGCAGTAGGCGATACGGGTAATAACATCTGCCCCGTAGCTCCTCTGTCCGTTGTAATCGATGCTTTCCGCTATAGCCTTCCCCCGGTTTAAATCGAGTAACTGCCCGCAGACGGTGGTTGTACCAATATCAAAGGCCAGTGAGTAGTATTTACCTCTGGTATCTCCGGGCTCTATATTTATCACTCTCGGCCCGCGCCTGTCTCTGGCTCGGGGTTTGACTGCGGTGATGAGGGTGGTAACCGTAGCTTTCCAATCACCGTCCCGTAGAACCTTGGCTAACTTCTTGACTACAGTGAAGTCTACAGTCATGTTGCTAAGGTTGTATTGTTGCTTTAAGTCTCTGAGCAGTCGGGATAGGTCACTGGTGTTATCTTCTAATGTCGGTGATGGCAATTCAACAAAGAACTTGCTGAGTGGTGGCTTAAATCTCCAGCCAGTAGCCAGGGCTTCGGATACCCTCTTGCTTTCGCGGGATAGGATTGCTTTCTCAAGCCTTGATTCTACCGGTACATAAACGGTGAGGTCGGTGATTATCCGGCTCTGGCAGGCTTGTCTGAGGCCTTGCTCGTACTCCTCCTGAGAGAGCTTCTCACTCCTGGTGCTTTCCACCTCACCGGCTTTAATCAGGACCTTGCAGGTGCCGCAAACGCCGGCACCGCCGCAGGAAGCATTAATATGCACCCCGGCAGCAATGGCTGTCTCCAGAAGATTAGCTCCCTCTTCGACGGTGATATCAACATTATCAGGGTCAAAGTGGACTTTTTTTCTTTTATCTGTGAAACCCTTTGCCATCTAACCTCCTGTGGCATTTGGTGGCATGGGAGAACCGCTAAAATAGACCGCTGACCTTTCCCGTTTTTACATCTACGTCAATTTTTCTGAAAGCGGGGTTAGAAGAGGTTCCCGGCATCAGGCTGATGGCTCCGGCGCAGGGACAGAGGAATTTCGCCCCGGAATAGATTAATACGTCACGGATGGGCAGAGTCCATCCCTTGGGTACACCTTTAATTGCCGGGTCATGGGTGAGGGAAAGATGGGTCTTTACCATCATAGTAGCGTAGTTATCATATTTTGAATCACCCTCTAAACTCTTGGCTTTAGCCTCAGCCTCGGGAGCCCAGCTGGCACCGTCAGCCCCGTAGACCGTTTTGGCGATTGTGTCCACCCTTTCCCTCAGCTTCATTTCCAGAGGATACAGGAAATTGAAATCGGTCTTATCTTCACAGGCTTCCTTGACCGTATCAGCCAGCTCCAGGGCACCGTCGCCGCCGTCAGCCCAATGGCTGGACAGGGCACAGCGGGCTCCAGCTGCCTCGGCTGCCTTTCTGACCATGGCAATCTCGGCCTTGGTATCAGTGTGGAAGGAATTGATGCACACTACCGGATTAATGCCAGATTTTCTAATGATGTTGATGTGGTGTACCATGTTGGGGATACCCTTCTCCAGGAGCCCCAGGTCTTCCTTGATATAGGTATCAGGTAGGGGCAGACCGGCCACTACCCTGGGCCCGCCACCATGCATCTTCAGTGCCCGTATGGTGGTGGTAAGTACGGACACGTGTGGTTTGAGACCACTCAGGCGGCTCTTGACATTCCAGAACTTCTCAAAGCCGATGTCGGCGCCGAAGCCGCTCTCGGTAACATGGTAGTCAAACAGCTTCAACCCAACGCGGTCGCCAATGATGGAAGACTGCCCTACAGCAATATTGGCAAATGGCCCAGCATGCACTAGGCAGGGCTGATACTCCACGGTGGACATCAGGGTGGGGTTAATGGCGTTGCGCATCCAGGCAGTCATGGCACCACCCACCTCCAAATCACCGGTGGTAACGGGGTTGCCCTTCTTATCAAAGGCAACCGTAATATTATCCATTCTTTCCCGCAGGTCGGCTAAATCCCTGACAATCGATAGCATAGCCATAAGCTCAGAACTCACGGCAATGCCGAACTTGGACTGCATCATATAGCCGTCCATACGTCTGCCGATGCCTATGATAATGTTCCTGAGGCTCTGAGCGCAAAAGTCCATAATCCACCCCATCTCCACATGGGTGGGGTCAACATTCAGGCGGCGCATCCTGGTGCGCTTAGCCAGTTGTTCATCATCGTAGTTACGCTCGTGCTGCATTCTGGCGGTAAGGGCAACCATAGCTAGGTTGTGGGCGTTCATGATGTCATTGATGTCGCCGGTAAGCCCCATAGAAAATTCGGTCATGGGAATAAGTAGCGCGTTGCCACCGCCGGCGGCGGTCCCCTTGATATTCATGGTGGGACCACCTGAGGGCTGGCGGATACAGCCGCCTACATTTAGCCCCCGTTTCCCCATACCTTCAAGGATGCCCATTGTGGTCGTAGTTTTCCCTTCACCCAGTGGTGTGGGGGTTATAGCTGTCACCTCAATGTACTTGCCGTCTGGCTTATCCTTGAGACGCTCCATTATCTTCAGGAAATCGAGCTTGGCTATTCTTCCGTAGGCAAGCACCTCATCCTTTTGGAGATTGAGCCTTTCCCGCCACTCATCGGGGGTTGGCATGTTTACTTCGGCAGCCTCGGCAATCTGCCAGTCCTTCATTTTTACCGCATCGTAAGCCATAGAGAGTCTCCTTATTTTATTATTTTTTAGGGGGGCTCTATTCAGACCTTCCTGTTTGGGTGATGGATACCAGAGCCTGGTGGATATTTCTGACCTCAGTAATAATCGGCTGGCTGGCCTTAGGAAGAGGAAGATTGGCTATGTCAGCTTCTACCACTGCCTGGTCATAGGGGATAAAGCCGAGGAATTCGAAACCGGGCAGGCTGGAAATTAAAAATTCCCTCTCCGCTTGGCTTCGGACCTTGTTGCCGACTACGGCGATATTTCCTAGGCTGATATCCTTGGCCAGTTTAGTGATTCTGTAGGCGGTTTCGACGCTTCGCCTGCCTGGTTCAACTACTATGATTAGCTTGTCTACTGCCCCGGCTGTACCACGGCCTAGATGTTCTATCCCGGCCTCCATGTCCAGAATTACCACTTCATCCCTGGCTACGAGTAAGTGGACAAGCAGGGCACGCAGCAGGGCACTTTCCGGACAGTAGCAACCGCTACCACCCTTTTTAACTCGCCCCATCACCATTAATTTAATCCCGTTATGTTTTAGAGAATACTTTTCCGGCAGGTCATCAACCTTGGGGTTTAGCTTGAAATAAGGCGCAGCCTGACCGGGTTGTACTCCTGTCCTTTCTTCAATAAGGGCGCTCATCTCAGATATGGGGGTTATCTTCTCAGGATGGGGAAAACCGAGGGTGGCCGCCAGATTGGAATCGGGGTCGGCGTCTATGGCAATAACAGAATAGCCATGTTCAACGAATGCTCTGGAAAGTAGAGAAGCCAATAAAGTTTTACCTACTCCGCCTTTACCACTGATAGCAATCTTCATCAGCTCTCTATTTGACTACTAAGACCATCCCGCCAATAAGTTCTAAACTACGGGTAATATATCTGATACTGAATGAAAAGTCAAGTGAGTATGAGGCTTGTAGTAGTCAGACCATTTTAGTCTTTGCCTGGCTTTAGCCCTGGCTGTAGGCTATAATTACCAAGCATCAATCTCTTATATGGAGAGAGAGTGGAATAATGCCTTGGTTCTATTATGTCGCCAGCGTAGTTGTAAGAGTAGTGCTAAAATTCCTGACCCGTTGCCAGGTCAGGGGCATGGAGCATATCCCTAGCCAGGGGCCTCTGCTAATAGTAGCCAATCATCTTAGTCTGGCTGACCCGCCTCTGCTTAGTGTTAGTCTTAACCGTAAAAAAGTAATATTTATGGCTAAAGAGGAGTTATTTCGCTCCAGAGTGATTGGTTACTTTATAAGTAGTTTTGGCGCATTTCCGGTACACCGGGGGAAGTTAGATAGGCAGGCAGTGCGCCAGGCATACCAGGTACTTGCTGAGGGCTCAGCTTTAGTTATGTTCCCCGAAGGAACGAGGAGCCCCAACAGCCAGTTGCGACGTGCCCTCCCCGGCTCGGCGCTGGTAGCCTTGCGCAGTGGTGCGCCTGTCCTGCCGGTGGGCATTTTTGGAACGGAAAAGATTAGGGGGAAAACCTGGTTTTTACATCGTCCCCGGATAACGGTTAATGTCGGTCATCATTTTTATCCACCACCAGCTAGTAGCAGATTGTCTAAGGCAGAGCTTGCTGAGGTTAGCGATTCTATAATGGAGCATATAGCTGAGCTCTTGCCCTTAGAATATCGCGGTGATTACGGGGGTAAGGAGACCAGATGACATTGAGGATTGAAAAAGCGGCGGGAACAGGGTTTTGCTTTGGGGTTAAGCGGGCCATCAATATCTTAGAGAAGGTTGCCCGTGAGCATGGTGGGGTGGAGACATTGAGAGCGGTGGTACACAACCAACCGGTGCTACAGAGACTGGCTGATATTGGCGTTAGAGTAGCTAGGAACATTGATGATATACGGGGTAACATGGTGGCGATTAGTTCTCACGGAGTGAGTCCGCAACTAGAAGCGGAGATTAGGGCTCGGCATATTGACATAGTTGATACTACTTGCCCTTTTGTTCGCCGGGCCCAGGTCGCAGCTCGGCGATTAGCTGATTCCGGTTTTTTTACTATTGTTTATGGTGATGCTGACCACCCTGAGGTTAAAGGCATCCTCGGCTGGGCTGAGGGTGAGGGAATGGCTACGCTGGATGACAGGTCTATAGCCGATTTTAGTAATATGCCTCGTCGTCTAGGTGTTCTATCCCAGACGACTCAAATACCGGCTCTTTTTACTGAATTTGTGAAGAAGCTTATTGGTTCCGCTCTGGCTAAGGACTCTGAACTGCGTATCATTGATACCATATGTCATGATATCAGGCAGAGGCAGGCCGCTGCCCTCAAGCTGGCCAGTAGGGTAGATCTGATGCTCGTTATCGGCGGTCATACCAGTGCTAATACTAATCATCTTGTCGACTTATGTTCTACAGCCACGAAGACATATCTGGTGGAGACTGCGGAAGAAATTCGGCCCTTCTGGTTTCAGGGTCGGCGCCATATAGGTATAACCTCTGGGGCTTCTACTGATGAGCAGACTATAGATGAAGTGTTGGCAAGGCTAAAGACCATGACTCAGGAGTGAGGCGGAAAGCTATTTTCCTCCCGCCACTCTGGCAATGTTCAGGTGGCTCATATTGCTAAGCAGGTCACCGTTCTGGAGATGCCGGCGATAGGATGGATTTTAGTGGTGACTAAGTCGCCGATGTCATTAAGGGTTTCTCCTTCTATTATGGCGATAACATCATAGGGCCCGGTTACAATATCAACCGTGGCTACCCCTTCTAGCTTCTTGAGAGTGGTAACAACCTCCTTATTTCTACCCACTACTGTTTCAATTAGAATGAAAGCCTTAGCTGCCATTAAGCTCACCCCCCTTTTATACTTAAATAGTAGTTTGGTGGTAGACCTAGTTTAATTATAAGTTATCCCGTTTCTAGAGTCAAAACTGGCTATCGGCTTGACAGCAGGTATATGGCTCTACTTATAATAGGTTGATTCCGATTTGGAATTTGATAACTTTTGTGGTGTCTTTCGGAGTAACTATCAAGAAGACCGGTTGCTAAATTTAGCCACGAGCCATTTGTATATGTTTTTCTATTCAAGCATTGATAATCAATAGGCTAATGAAAGGGGGAGGCTTTGGAATATTTCTTAAATGAACTACAAAAAACAGTCAGGGAGATGGCAAGAACGATTGCCGAGGAAAAAATACTACCGGTGCGGGCAGAGCTTGATGAAAAGGAGGAGTTCCCCTGGGCTATAATGAAAGAACTCGCCGATACCGATATGTTCCGTGTCTTTATTCCTGAGGAATATGATGGTCTGGGTGGGGGCAGCCTGGAACTATGTCTGGTTGTTGAGGAGTTGAGCCGGGCCTGTCCCGGGGTAGCTGTTAGCTATGCCGGTAGCTTGCTGGGGTGCTTTGACCTACTGAAGTACGGGAGTGAAGAGCAGAAACGGAAATACCTGCCTGACCTTGCCAGCGGGAAAAGACTGGCTGCCTTTGCCGTAACTGAGGCTGAAGCTGGCAGTGATATCAGTAACATAAAAACAACAGCTACCCGAACGGATGAAGGCTATGTAATTAATGGCACCAAGCAGTTTATTACCAACGGTGGCGAGGCCGATTTATATACGGTTATCGTCTCAACCGACAAGACCAGGGGTGCTCGCGGTGCCAGTGCCCTCCTGGTGGAGAAGGACACCCCCGGCTTCTCTTTCGGCAGAAAAGAGAAAAAGATGGGTATTCGTACCTCGGCAACAAGGGAGCTGGTCTTCGAAGATTGTCTCGTTCCCGCAGAGAATATTATTGGCCGAGAGGGAATGGGGTTCATTATGACGTTGAAGCTCTTTGATTACACCCGTCCGGGAATAGCCGCTCAAGCGGTTGGGGTGGCACAGGGGGCTTTAGATGCAGCAACAGAATACGCTCGTGAGCGTATTCAATTCGGTCACCCTATTATTTCTTTTCAGGCGGTTCAGCATATGCTGGCTGACATGGCTATTGATGTGGAGGCAGCCAGAGCACTGCTTTATTCCGTAGCTAGGGCTATTGACAGTGGGGGAAAGACCTTTAGCAAGGAATCAGCCATGGCCAAGGTATTTGCCTCAGACACGGCGATGAGGGTTACTACCGATGCCGTGCAGATATTTGGTGGTGTTGGCTATATGCGTGATTACCCGGTGGAGAAGATGATGAGGGATGCTAAAATCATGCAGATATATGAAGGCACCAACCAGGTCTTGAGAAATGTCATTGCCCTTGGACTGCGGAAGAAAAAGGTGGGGTAGTGCTGGGTTGACATAATATCAATACTGGATGTATGGCACAGTTTATATTATAATAGACTAACCCGCAGGAGTGGGTGGGGTGTAATGCGGATAAATGTATCTCAGCAGCTTAAGTCATCTATAGGGTCGGTACGAGAATATGAGGTAAGTGAGATTGTTAATGTCGCTGATGGCAGGAGTATGGTTAAAGGGGAGATTGAACTGGTACGTACTGACCGGGGTATCTTGGCTAAGGGCAGATTACACACTGAGGTTGAGGTTACCTGCAGCCGCTGTTTGAGTTTGTTTAGCTGTCCTTTAACCATAGATATTGAAGAGGAGTATTTCCCTATCACAGATATAGTTAGTGGTGCTTCGTTGCCATTGCCTGAAGAGCCAGGCAGTTTCACTATTGATGAGCATCATGTTATTGATTTAACCGAGGCGATACGTCAATATGCGCTACTGGCTGTCCCTATGAAGCCACTTTGCCGTGAGGATTGTGCCGGGTTATGCCTCGATTGTGGGCACAACCTTAACCAGGGGCCTTGTGACTGTTCACCATCAGAACCAGACCCCCGCTGGGCTGAGTTGAAGAGTTGACTTTAGCTAGTGGCGCCATGGTAAATAAGCAGAAAGGAAGAGAATAGATTATGGGAGCGTTACCCAAGCGAAAATATGCTAAGGCGCGTCAGGGTAAGAGACGTGGCCATTTGGGGGTGTCCCCCCCTTCTCTGGAGTATTGTCCCCAATGTCACAGCCCAAAACTGCCGCACCATGCCTGTCCTACCTGTGGTACTTATGGTGGCAGGGAGGTCATTGAGATTAAGAGCCCTAAACCGAAGGCTAGTTAGGGTTATGGCTGAAGGAATAATAGCTAGCCCTCAAACCCTCCGCAGAGAAATCAACTATGGCTAAGTCGATGAAGGCGGCCTATGTTTTCCCCGGGCAGGCTTCTCAAAAGGTGGGCATGGGGCGTGACCTCTATGATAATTTTGACTCGGCTAAAGCCGTCTTTGACCAGGCCGATGCGACCCTGGGATTTTCTCTGTCCCGATTATGCTTTGAAGGTCCGGAAGATGAGCTTCACCAGACTATCAATACCCAGCCAGCGCTGGTAACCGTCAGTTTTGCCTGCTTGAAGGCCGCCCAGGATATAGGCGGTAGTGGGTTGCCGGCTCCTTCTTTCGTGGCTGGTCACAGCCTGGGGGAATATACCGCACTGGCTGCCGCCGGGGTGCTTGATTTTACCACGGCTGTTTATCTGGCCCGGGAAAGGGGGAGGTTGATGTATGAAGCCGGGCTGAAGAACCCCGGGGGGATGGTAGCCGTAATCGGGTTTGATGAGGCCTTGTTGGCTGAGGTATGTGCTGAGACTGATACCCTAATTGCCAATATTAACTGCCCGGGCCAGCTGGTAATCAGTGGCGCCAGGGAGAACCTGGCCAGAGCGGCGGATTTAGCTAAAGCCAGAGGGGCTCATCGTGTCGTTCCCCTGTCGGTGAGTGGTGCCTTTCATACGCCACTGATGCAGCCGGCAGTTGATGGTATGTCTGAGGTCATACCTCCCCTTGATTTTCATGAGCCGCTTATTCCCATTGTAGCTAATACCACGGCTCAGCCAGTAACCATTGCTGAGCAGGTGAAGGCAGAG
>Ga0265594_1001638_pt1 | contig 17218 bp, 19 predicted proteins | sample saktaG_11_FD_190147 | JGI IMG/M metagenome (GOLD analysis project Ga0265594, IMG submission 190147) | Saline water microbial communities from Sakinaw Lake, British Columbia, Canada - sak_2011_5_24_80m | ecosystem: Environmental > Aquatic > Non-marine Saline and Alkaline > Saline ... | reverse complement strand
GAGCCAGCAAATGGTCAAACATTCTAATGCCGGTATTTATCTCCCATTTACCACTACCATTGATATTAAGCTCCAAGCTAATATTCGTTTCTTTGGTTTCCCGTTTGACAGTAGCTTGTCTATTAGCCATTTATCTCCTCCCCTAATTCTTGTAGTGTTTTAATTAAGATATCTGTATCTCTTGGTTTACCCACGCTAATGCGGATGGAATCTTGCAAGAGTGGCTGGTTAAAGTAACGAACAAGTATACCCTTATCCTGCAATCTTTGCTGAAGCTGGCTCGCCTTGCCATTTAGCACCGAGCAAAGAATAAAGTTAGCTTGAGAAGGGAAGGGTTTCAACCATTTCAGCTTCTTTAACTCACCAAACAACCGTTCCCTTTCAGCAATTATAGCCTTTACCCTGCTTAACAAATAATCAATATCCTTTAGCGACTCTTGCACGGCAACCAGAGCAACTACATTTACATTATACGGGTGCTTAATTCTCAACAGGTAATCAGCGATTTTAAGCGGGAAGATACCATAACCAATTCTCAAACCAGCCAGTCCTGCCCACTTACTGAAGGTTCGTAGCACCATCAAATTTTTATACCGACTAACCAGTGGAGCAACTGTTTCTCGGCTAAATTCATAGTAGGCTTCATCAACTAATACTGGTAGTCCCGTATCCAGTATCTCCAGAATATCTTGCTGGGGCATAATCGTCCCCGTTGGATTATTAGGATTAGCCAGATATATTATTTTGGTTTTTTTACCTATGGCTGTTTTTACTGCATCCACATTGACGGCAAAATTTTCATCCCTAAGCACCTCAACCAAAGCACCACCACACATTTCTGTAGCAAAGCGAATCATAGCAAAGGTAGGTATGCAACTTATCACCTCATCACCAGAGCCAACAAATAAGCGCAAAACAAGGTCTATAAGCTCATCGCTACCACTACCAGCTACAATATGTTCAGCACCAACACCGGTATATTCCTGCAACAGTTTTCTGAGCTGTGTTTGCCCGGCATCAGGGTAGATATTTAAATAGGGATAGTTAGCCAGAGCCTGGTTTACTCCTAGTGAACAGCCATAGGGATTCTCGTTGGCGTCCAGCTTGATAATATTTTCTACAGGAACTTCAACCTTCCCCTCCAGGGTCTCGGGGGACTTACCAGCCGAATAACCACCAAAGGTAATTAAATCAGGTCGTATAAATCTCTCTATTCCCTCAGAAGAAGCCACTAATAAATACCTCCCTATCATAAAATCAATTAAGTGTTGGCACATTTTAGCATTGATTTATGCCAAAGGACAATCTATTAAAGATTTTTTGGTAACCTATCCCCCTGACCCCCTTCCCTTAATAAGGGAAGGGGGAGTGTTGGTAAGAGAGGGGCTTCGCCCCTCTCTAAAGTCTCTTCCCCCCTCTCCTTCGAAGGAGAGGGGGATAAAGGGGGTGAGGTCAATAAACAATCTCAATCTATTATGATAAGAGTTAGGGGCAAAGGGTCATTAAGCAAACTTAACCTGCCTTAAGCCGTTTTTCTACTGCTCTGGCGTGGGCATCAAATCCCTCAGCCCTAGCAATGGTTGCTGCTGCTTGACCCAGCTGTTTTAAATCAGCCTTACTAATATTAACTGAATTTATGAATTTAATAAAATCGGTTATATTAAGCGGTGAGCTAAAGCGGGCAGTGCCTCCGGTAGGTAAAACATGGCTTGGTCCAGCGACATAATCGCCCAGAACCACAGTTGAGTTGTCGCCTATGAATACACAGCCGGCGCTGGAGACCTTATTAATGTAGGAAGCAGCCCGGTCTACCATCAGGCAAAGGTGTTCCGGGGCATAAAGGTTAGCTAATTCTATTGCCTCATCTACACTAGTAACCACTACCATCTTTCCCCTGTTTTCTAAAGATTCGGCGGCTATAGCTTTACGGGGCAAATTCTTCAACTGCCGGTCAATTTCACGGTTAACTTTGTCTGCCAAGGGGCGTGAGGTAGTTATCAAAATAGCTGAGGCTAAGGGGTCGTGCTCTGCCTGAGCTAAAAGGTCGGCAGCACAATATTCGGGGTTAGCCGTTTGGTCAGCAATAATTAACACCTCACTTGGTCCCTGCAAGCCATCAATATCAACCACCCCATATACAAGCTTCTTAGCTAAAACGACAAAGATATTACCTGGGCCACAAATCTTGTCCACCCCAGGGATAGACTCGGTGCCAAAGGCTAAGGCAGCGATTGCCTGAGCACCGCCCACACTAAAAATGCGGTCAACGCCAGCAATGTCAGCAGCGACTAATGTAGGCGGGGGGACTGTCCCCGACTCTCCTGGGGGGGTAACCAAAATAACCTCACTAACTCCAGCGACCCTAGCCGGGATGGCTGTCATCAACACCGTTGACGGGTAACAGGCAGTACCACCAGGAACATAGATACCAACGCGCTCCAGCGGGCGTATTAGCTGAGGTGAGTTCAGTCCAGCAATCCCGCTCCAAATAGCATCTTTTTGCTCAAGGTGAAAGGAAAGTATTCGTTCTGCGGCCAGGTTGAGTGCTGATACAAGCTCAGCATTTACCTTCCGGCAGGCGTTATTTATCTGTTGCTTACTTACCTCCAGTGAGGTAAGCACGACACCATCAATCTTCAGGGTGTAATCAAGAAGGGCGGCATCCCCTCTCTGGCGCACCTCATCAATAATCTGCCTAACCGCTTGCTCCGGGTTTTCAGTGGCAAACAGCTCCTTGAGCCTCTGCCTCAGTGCTGGCGAAACGGGGTAAGGGTCAGCCACGGCCTGTCTTGATAGTGCAGATTTTGCGGGCTTAAAGCCTTCAATGATTTTCAAGCCAAATATCCTCCAAAAAAATAGGAAAACAATTCCTATCTGATTAGCTTTGAATTGTTTTTCATGTTATGTCAACTACTGCGGTGCGCAGGGTTTGAATAATACTCCTTATCCTTTCACCCTTGGTGGAGCTGACCAGGCTATCGTTATTGCCAATGAGGCAAGCGGTGGACTCAAAAAGGGTATCAATAATCTTGAGGTTATGCCCAGCTATGGTTCGTCCCGTCTGGGCGTTCTCAATTAGCAGGTCAGCATCCTCGGGTAAAAAGGCTTCACTGGCTCCCCAGGTAGGAATCACCTGATACATTCCGAGGTGATTATCTCTGGCATAGTTATCGGCGATATTTACATACTCCGAAGCCAGCCTAAATGGCACCGAGCGCTCAGCGTTAAGCTGCCTCAAGCCATAGACATCATCTACAGATAGAGTCCGACTCACCACAGCTACTATTTTTACCCTGCCGAGCTTGAGGTCCAGAAGGTCGGCTATCGGGCTGGATGGGAACTGGTAAAGATGTTCGGTAAGCCAATCCTTACCGGTGATAGCCAAGTCAAAGTTTCCATTAGCCACCTGCAACGGCATATCCTGAGGTCTGATTACCTTGAGCATAACGCCGGGCAAGCTGGTGGCTGGTCGGCGATTACCGACGGGTGATGGGTAATCGTCAATGTGAATACCAGCCTTATTTAATAGCTGAAGGGTAGGCAACTGCTGATGACCATCGGGTAAGGCTAAGCGGACTGTATCCCCGGCTATCCTGGTAGAAGGATAGTGAACGGTTATCTGTGGTATCGGCGCTGTAGCAGAGGGGGGCTTTTCGCCTGCAGGCAGTTGAGCTCCAATAGAAGCCAACACCTCATCCATGTTCTTTGATTGCCAGCTATTTCGGTTAGCGATGAGAAAGGCACTGAAAGTAAGGGCTTTGCTTACCGGCACCAGGTCATAATCAAAGGCTTTCGCCCCTACCCTACCCGGGATTAATACCAAATCGGCACTTTCCGGGGGATAAACCTCAGCCGCTCCCCACAGGGGGAAGATACTGAACCGTCTCAATCGCTGGTTGGCGGCAAAGGACTCAGCCAGGTTAGGATACTCGGTAGCAATGCGGATAATGTCCGACTTGGCCGATAGCTCGTCCAGGGTAACTGTTGTCTCAGACCGTCCAGCAGCCATATATAAAGCACCCCTTCCGTATCCCAGGTTTTTTACCTTAACTAAAGCACTGCTGGGGTATTTAATCAAAAGCTCCTCCACCCAATCCAGCCCACAAATGCCCAAATCATAGTTGCCGACGGCGACCTGAATAGGGATATCCTTCTCGTGAAACATCCTGACGGAGAGGTTGGGGAAGCTTCGGGATTTAAGGTGATATAGACGAGTGGTCTCATGGTAGCCAGTCAGTCCCCAGCCAGCCTGGTGGAGGATGGTGGCGGTGTCAGCTAAAAGGCGACCTTTAGGTAAGGCTATTTTTAGTTGTTGAGCTATTTGAGTATTCGTTTAGAATCCACCCCCTTTATCCCCCTCCCTTATTAAGGGAGGGGGAATGGGTTTTTAAGAGGGGCTTCGCCCCTGTAAGACTCTCCTGATTAATTAAACTAATGCTTATTCGTCCTTTTCTTATCAGTTTTACGAGCTAACTGACGAGCCTTTTCAAACCCCTTAGAAGTCAACCTGAATAGAATTCCGTCATCGTGTCTAATATAAGCACGTTTACACAGGCTCTCGAATGCATCGTGATACCTTTCAGCAATTGCGGGGTCGCCTGTAATGTCGTCAGGGAAATCCTTTCCTCCTGCTCTTATAAAGTCCGGGGCCTCATTGACACGGATAATCAGAAATTCACCATCTTCAGCAGCGGCAATCAGAAGCTCCTTTTCAGTTTCAGAAAGCTTCTTTTTCTTGTATTCTTCTAGCAGTTTATTTCCGCCCTCAATGGCTAACTTGCATGATGCTGCCAGAGCAATAGTGTCAATCATAATACAGCATCCTCCTCCGACTACTTTGGTCGTTGCTCTCTGCCATATTGTCATTGCGAGGGCGGAGCCCGAAGCAATCTCGCTGATACCGGTGCGTTGCTCTGGGATTGCTTCGCTACGCTCGCAATGACAGGAGCGCTTAGCGCTTATTATACTACTCCATCGCTAGTTGCTCCCCTTCCTTCTCAGATATCTTCTGAGCTTTGGCGAAGGTTACGTTGGTCTGGGTCTGGGGAGGCATATCAACTGTCTTACCTTGTAAAAGCTCGTCTATGGTTAAGAGTTGTATTTTGGGGTAGTCCTTCTTACTATTAAATGGCGGGTCTAGGTAGATAAGGTCAATGCACTCGTCAGGGAAATATTCGTGGTTTCGCAGGATTTCCAGATTGTCGCCAAAATAAAGGACATTGGTCTTTAATTCATCCAAAATCCACCCCCTTTATCCCCCTCCCTTATTAAGGGAGGGGGAATGGGTTTTTAAGAGGGGCTTCGCCCCTCTAAGACTCTCCTTTAGAAGGGGTATTTTTGAGAGGGCTTCGCCCCTGTAAGACTCTCCTTTAGCGGCTTAGCAATACCAAGACCTCATCAGTAGTTTGTGCTTCAAACTTCTGGTGGCTAATGTGGTCGGTTAAAATAAATTGGGGGGCTTCAGGGTGGACATCAAGTGTCCACCTCAGGTTGGCTGGTTGGTTGGTGCCGAGGTGAAGTTGAGCCACATACCCAGCATCACGGAGGCAACCAGCAAGAGCAAAGCCCTGTTTTATTGCCTGTGGCTCAGCCCTGATGAGGATTTTTTGAGCCAGGGGTTTAGCCAAAGCCTCTGGCTTTACCAGATTCATCAGGCGATTGAGGTAAAGGGCAAAACCTGAGGCTGGGGTATCCCTGCCCCCCATCAGAGGAATAAGGGCATCATATCTGCCACCGCCGCCAATATTCTCCTCGCCGATAAAGAGTCGGAAAATCACACCGGTATAGTATTCAAAGCCCCTGCCCGAAGCCAGGTCAATCTGGTAGTCACAGCCCAGGGAGTGGAGGAGGTCAGCGATATTTATGAAGTCATCAAGGGGCGGCTCAAGCTCGGGTAAATTCTGGGTAAGTAGAGTCTTGAGGTTTTTCAGAAAGGCGGATGATTCCCCTTTGAGGTTAAGCAAGGGAGTCAAAAGCTTGCCAAGCTCAGGGGTTACCGGCTTTATTTTAGCCAGGGCGGCTACATCCCCATCCAGAATCCGGTCAAAGAGCCTAGCCTGCTCCGCAGGACCTAGGCCGAGCCTGGCCAGTAATGCCTTTATCAAGCCAGCGTGGGAGAGCTTCAACTGTATGCCTTCAATCTTTAGTTTTTTTAAAACCTCTAAAGCCAGAGCTATCAATTCCACATCAGCCAGTGTTGAAGCGGCACCAATAAGCTCAGCCCCACACTGCCAATTCTCCCTGGTTTTCTTCCCCGTCGGTTCAAAAATAAAGACATTAGCCACATAGAAGAGCTTAGCCAAGTCTGTGTCTTCCATAGTATCAATATAAAGCCGGGCAACAGGGATAGTGCCATCAGGTCTCAGCACCACCCTCTGTCCGCTCCAGCCGTCCCAATCAAGGAAGGAATACACCTTGCTTAGCATACCAGGGGTAAGGGTTCCGGTTGAGGTGAAGAGATGGAGATACTCAAGGGTTGGTGTCTTGACCTCCTCATAGCCCCATTTAAGGCAGCAGTCTCTAAAGGCTGTCTCAATGAGGCGAAATCGTGTCATTTCCTCAGGGGATAAGTCTTTAGTGCCCTTGCATCTTTGGACTCTCATGCCACATCCTTTTATGAATAGCTAGTAAATTCTACACTACTTTGGTTAGCTATTCAATGGTACGAATTTTTTGATTATCAACCCTATCCCCCTTTATCCCCCTTCCCCGGTCATTGCGAGCCGAAGGCGTGGCAATCCCCGGGTGTTCCTGGAGATTGCTTCGGCACTTTGTGCCTCGCAATGACAATAGAAAGAGGCCCCTCACAACAATAGGAAGGGGCTTCTCACAATGAAACGAACAACCAGGGCTTGTTCCCAACCTCAAGTGGAGAATACTCTCATACTTTGAACTGCCACTCATCTATCCGAACGAGAGTAGGGTAGGTATTTTTTGATTATCAACCCTATCCCCCTTTATCCCCCTTCCCCTTGGTAAGGGGAAGGGGGAGGTGGATTTTTTAGAGGAGCTACGCCCGTGTTAAACCCCCTAGGCACTATTGCAGGGTAAGGGGAGGGGTAAAGAGGGAAAAGCAAGGGGGTAATAAATAATCTCACCGTTTTACTTGCAATAAAAGTGATAATCAGTATATACTTCGTAGTATAGAACCGTTAAAAGGTTGATTTATGCCCAAAAATTATAGGTATTGGGCTAGTGATGGAGAGTAAATGATTAAAAGTATGTTTAGAGCCTTCCGTCTTGCTTTGCTGATAGGCTTAGTGGCTGGGGGTTTAGCATCGGCTAGGGTAAGTGCTAATAATCAGTCAATTGAAGTCCTGCAGGTTGAGGGGGCTATTGTGCCGGTAGTGGCTGATTATATTGACCGAGGCATTGGCGAGGCTGAAGATAAGAATGCCACTGTCTGCATTATTGAGTTAGATACGCCGGGGGGGCTGCTAGATTCAACAGGGGAGATAGTCCAGAGGATTATGAATGCTGAGGTGCCGATTGTAGTTTATGTTTCTCCAATGGGGGCCTGGGCGGCTTCAGCAGGGACTTTTATTACTTTATCTGCCCATATTGCAGCGATGACACCAGGCACCACTATTGGTGCGGCTCACCCGGTAAGCGGTGGTGGGGAGGAGATACCAGAGGAACAGATGAAGAAGATAACCGAGTTCTCAGCCAAGTGGATGAAGACCATTGCCCAGGAGCGCGGTCGTAATTTTGAAGAAGCCGAGCTGGCAGTAACCGAGAGTAAATCCTTCACCGATGTTGACGCTTTAAATTACAACCTTATAGACCTCAGAGCCGATAATTTAAAGAGCCTGATTTCCCAAATCAATGGGTGGGAGGTTACTTTAGCCAATGGTATGGAGGTCAGCATTGACACCACCGGCCTCGAGGCAACCAGAAATGAAATGAGCATCATTGAGCGCTTCCTGCATGCTATTAGCGACCCAAACATTGCCTATATACTGCTAAGTGTGGGGAGCATAGGCATTATTGCTGAGATTTACAGTCCGGGGACATTCTTTCCGGGCATTATAGGTGCTATTAGCCTGCTGATGGCTTTCTACTCCCTAGGTGTGCTTAATGCCTACTGGGGGGGGATATTGCTTATCCTGCTTGCTTTTGGTCTATTTATTGGTGAGGCGCTCACTGCTACCTTTGGTTTGTTCACCGCCGGGGGGGTAACTTCGCTTGTTCTTGGCTCGTTACTTCTATTTCCTAAGGGAGAAGGGGTATGGTTTCAAGTAGACCCATGGCTGATTGCGGTGGTGGCAATTGGAATTACTGCCTTCTTTGCTTTCGCAATTAGCAAGATAATTAGCGCTCACCGACGCCAAGCCAAAACGGGGAAGGAGGACCTGATAGGGAAGACAGCCAAGGTTCAGGCAGCCCTTGAACCTGAAGGGATAGTCCTTCTTAGAGGGGAACGCTGGACAGCGGTATTAGATAAGGGACGGGTGAAACCAGGGGAGGAAGTGATTGTAACCAAGGTTGACGGGTTAAAACTATATGTAACCAAGAAAAATAAGGAGGTAAACAAATGAGCCCAATTGCTATCGGTATAATTGCTTTATCCGGGCTTAGCATTATTCCGAAATCCTATTTAGTAGGGGGTGACCGTTGTTTGACATAGACCCAAGCTGGTTTCACATAGACACATGGTTTATTGTCCTAGTGGCAGTTGCTTTGGTCGCTTTTCTTGCCATTTCAATTATTTGGGGAATACGAGCCCATCGTCCCCAGGCATCAGCCGGGAGGGAGGACCTGGTAGGAAAGACGGCTGAAGTAAAGATAGCCCTAGGACCCAAAGGAATAGTCTTCATTCAGGGAGAACGCTGGACGGCAGTATCAGAGAAGGGTCGGGTGGAACCCGGGGAGGAGGTGATTGTAACCAAGGTTGACGGCTTAAAGCTATATGTAACCAAGAACCAATAAAGGAGGTAAACAAATGAGCCCAATTGCTATCGGTATAATTGCTTTAGTTCTACTTATACTTCTTCCGATGTCGGTCAAAATTGTCCCTGAGTATGAACGGGGGGTTCTTTTCCGCCTGGGGCGATTGGTGGGGCAGAGGGGACCCGGCTTCTTTCTCATTATTCCCTTTGTTGACCGGATGGTGAAGGTAGACCTGCGGGTGGTAACTATGGATGTGCCATCGCAGGAGGTAATCACCAAGGATAATGTTACCGTCAGGGTAAACGCAGTGGTATTCTTCAGGGTGGTTGACCCTGAGGCATCGGTGGTCAGGGTTTTAGACCACATCAGAGCCACCTCGCAGATATCCCAGACAACGCTGCGGAATGTACTGGGGCAATCTGAGCTAGATGAACTATTAACTGCCAGGGAAAAGCTGAATCAGATGCTACAGAAGATAATTGACGAACACACCGACCCGTGGGGAGTAAAGGTCAGCACGGTAGAGATTAAGGAGGTTGAGCTGGCTGAGACGATGAAGCGGATGATGTCGGCTCAGGCTGAGGCAGAAAGGGAGAGGCGAGCCAAAATCATCCATGCCGATGGTGAGTTTCAGGCTTCGGAGAGGCTGGCTCAAGCCGGGGCGATTATTGCCAGAGAGCCAACTGCACTACAGCTTCGTTACCTGCAAACACTAACCGAGATAGCCTCAGAGAAAAATAGCACCATAATCTTCCCTCTGCCCATAAACATTTTTGAAGCCTTTTCCCGCACAGGTGGTAATAGACATCTAGAAGAAGAAGAGACCAAGAAATAGTTAGAGTCCGATATATATTATATGATACTAGGTGAAACCCAGAGCCTGCTCTAGATAGTGGGCTCTGGAGGAATTATGCCTGGTGGCGCAGGGTAACATCTCCAGCTACAATCTTAGTTAAGGTGCCATCCAAGCAGCGGAGTAGAAGGCTACCATCTGTGGCTACAGATTCGGCTATGCCTTCATAAGTAGTTTTACCTGACTGCACACGAACTTGTTTGCCCAGTGTTTCCAAACTGTCCCGCCACTCCTGGTAAATAGACTCGGGCGCTGGCAAAGCCAGGTAGAGCCTTTCTATTTCAACTAATAGTCGCTGTATTATATCTAATGGGGATACATCCCTGCCCAGCTCATCAGAGAGGCTGGTGGCAGTTGATAAAATCTCAGGGAAATTGGAAAGTCTAAGATTAACATTTATCCCGATGCCGATAATAGCATAGTTCACAATGTTTCCCCGCAGACTATTTTCAATTAGAATCCCGCACACCTTCTTGCCACCAACCAGAACATCGTTGGGCCACTTAATCTGAGGGCGTAAGCCGGTGACTGCCTCAATAGTATGAACCACAGCTAGAGAAGCCAGCATAATGAGGTAAGGCAGATAGGTGAGGCTGGGGTAGAGAATAATAGACAAGGCAAGGCTGCCTCCAGGCGACAGCCAAGGGCGTTTCTTTCGCCCTCTCCCCGCAGTTTGCTCCTCAGCAATGACAATTGTTCCTTCCACTGCTCCCTGTTGAGCCTCTCGCTTTGCTATCTCCATTGTTGAAGTCAGGGTAGGATAGTAAATGACTCTTTGCCCAACAAAATGAGTGTCTAAATTAGTGGTAATAGAAGCTGGCGATAGGTTATTGTCTATCATCTCTACGCACCTTGAATTAAGCCAATGATAGTTAAATATGCGGCATGATTCAAGCGCCAGTATTGACCACCTGTCTCAGGGAAGGCTAAGTTCAAAGGGGATATTTTCAGGGCTATAGTGGTTGCATGGAGGCTCAAGATTTGCTAAACTAACCTAGTATATGGGCCGTTAGCTCAGTTGGCAGAGCACCTGACTTTTAATCAGGTGGTCAGAGGTTCGAGACCTCTACGGCTCACCACAAAGCTGGGCGATTAACTGACTAGGTCGAGATGACAAAGCTGGGGCAAATCTAGCAGTGATTAACTGACTAGGCAAAAAATAACAAATTATGGGCCGACCGCAATGAAAGGTGAAACACAATGACACAAGAATGGGGCTACGGGATGCTGTGGATGGGTTCCTATTTTCCCTTAGGGCTGAGGGAAGGGCTAGCAGAACCATCGAGTACTACGATGACTTGCTCAGGTGCTCTCTCCGATATGCTGAGAACAACAGATGGCCAGACAACATTCAAGCTGTAGATGCTGGACGGCTCAGACAATTTCTCTCTTGGGTGGGCAGTCGAACCTTTGAGCACAATGCTGGTAACGGGAGCCACCTGGTAAGGAAAGCAAAATCTTCCACCGCTTGGCCATACTACAAGGCGTTAAGACGCCTCTTTAACTGGTTAGTCGAGGAAGGGCTGATAGAGTCGAGCCCGGTGAGCACTATCCACTTCAAAACTCCACCACCTCCACCTATAGAGCCATTTACTGCTGAGGAAGTTAAGAGACTAATGGCTGTATGCGATTTAGATATTAGGACTGGTGCTCGATTTACCGGTCTCCGCAACAGGGCTATGACTTTGCTTTTCGTAGACAGTGCCTTGAGACGGAAAGAAATGGTTAACCTAAAGATGGCCGATTTGGACTTAGAAAATAGACATGTTCGTGTGCTAGGCAAAGGCAACAAGGTAGGCATTGTACCCTTCTCCCCCAAGACAGCAAAGGCAATCTGGATATACCTTGTAGAGAGAAAATCGCGAGCTAAGTCAGATAGACTTTTCCTAACGGAAGAAGGGACACTCTTCTCCATTAATGGAATAAATAGTTGGTTTGTCAGGCTGAAGAAACGTGCTGGGGTCAATGGCCCTGGCGGTGTTCATCGTCTTCGCCACACCAGCGCTCTCCAATACCTTAGAGGAGCCAAAGACTCATTCCTGCTCCAGCTGTTTTTGAGGCATGAGAGCCTGGAAATGAGCCGACGCTACACTCAAGGCTTAAAACAGGAAGAGGCTATTGAGGCACATCGGAACGGGGCTAGCCCGGTTGAAGGTCTTGGGCTGGGCTAGTCTTAAAGCTTGTTCAAAAATGTGAGCTGAATAAGCGGAGAAACAAAATGAACTTAAACGAGTTTACAGACTATTGCAAGCTCAGCATAAGTTCTGAGAAGAGTGGACTTCGGCAACCCTCTGTCGAGGACATAAAACACTGGACGGAGCTCGGACTCTTCAAACATGCTCTCCCATACTATCACGAGGATATTAGCATAGCCATGGGCATTTTGCGACACGAGAAAGACATCCGAGAACACCTTGTCGCGCCGGAACGGAAGGTGAAACCTACCGCTAGCTCGTTAGCTAGTTTGGTTCAAGTCATAACATGTATTGGAGCAACACCAACTGAGGAAGGCTTAATTGTAGACCAGCTGAAAGAGACCGGGCATATCTCGTTTGCTGGTTGGATAGGAATAAATTGTCATCCCATCTCATGGCGACCAATGGAAAAGCCCGGGGGTGACCTTTTGCTTATTACGACAAAAACCGACCCTGGGGTTCCCCCGCCAAAAGGTGTACTCACTCCATGGGGGCATCGTTTGTTATTCGACAAAACTGATAAGAATAACAAGGTGATTACGTTAGTAAGTTCACCTGGTGAGAAAGCTTTCCGAGTGATGCCCCCACGGAGTCTATCTTTGCCTTTAGAAAAAGGTGGCGCCGAGGCTTCATCCTCACAAGCAGAGACGAAGGAATATGTGACTATACCCATTATGGTTCCTGCCATAAAGGTCGAGGGGATGGGATTAGCATTGGTCCATCTCTCATACCTTACCCAAGACAATCGTCGAATACCGGCACTTGTGGATAGGGAAAAGTTTCCAGACCGGCTGTATGCCGAGTTCCTGAATGTTGATAGTAGTTCTCCCACCGCAATCACTACATTTTTAATCAAATACGGCATTAGCCTTCGCTTTGAGAAAAAGGAGGATAGTTTAACCGACACATTTCTCTCAACGAAGGAACAATTCAGGCAAATAATGGAGATGTCTCAAAGTAACAGACTAGATGCCAAAACTTTAGAACAGCTCGCTTCACCACATGAGGTTGCTTCCATCGACGCTGAGTTGGTTTCGCAGCTAGCATCCTCAAATGAGTACGCCGACTTTGCCTGGCACTGTTGGCAATGGTCCCAAAAGAGTCAAGGCACTAAACAATCACTTATACCAGTAACCAGGTTTCATAGCTGGGAGAACTACCTTCGTTGGGAAATACTTAACGACATAATCAAGGGAAGGCTCCCCAGAATGTGCAAAAGTTGTGGCAATTTGTTGCTAACGACTGAAACAGGGCGAGGTAGACCTCTCGAGTATTGTGAACGGTGCCGCAGCCTTAGTTACAGAGCTAAAGACCGGGAACGTGTTCGCAGATACCGAGAAGGGAAAAAGGCAACCAGAATGTAACGCAAAATGTAACGCAAAAATCATCTGATATATTTAAGCCTGAACCATATGTGGTTCAGGCTTTTTCTTTTCATGGAGCAAGCAGAAATGGACGGAGGTATATGCACTAGTGGGTAAGCAAATACAAGCTACCGATGGTGAGAGGAATCAGTTGACAGTTGCTGAGGCAGGCAGGAAAGGTGGTCAATCGACTCTTGAGCATCGAGGAATCAGTTTCTTTCAAGAGATAGGACGCAAAGGTGGCAAAAGAACCGCTGAGCTTTACCGTGACCTATTGAAGGAGTTTGGAAGGCGCGGCGGTCGTCCCCACCGCCCCAATTTGCTGGATACGGGAGAGGAGCACCCTGATAGGGAAGGAGGAAGCGGTCGGCCCTAGGGTAGTCCTCTCCCCACCAGATTTTATCATTCAATGTATGTGGATAGCTAGAGAAGCATATGCTAAAGAGTAAGAAAAAGAGAACGCCTTCTAGGATTAGGTATGAGCAGAAGCACCCAACAGTTAGTTTCAGGGTTTCCAAAGAGCTTTATGACAGATTGCAGACGGTCAAGGACGCAGAGGGCAAAAGCGCCGCTGATGTATTGAAAGTAGGTCTTGGTCTTCTTGAGGTCAAAGTAGTTAAGGGAAAAGAGGCCAGGAGACAGGGTTACGAAGAGGGTTTTGAAAAAGGCTATGAAGAGGCAGAGAGCCTTTATAAGGTGACTTACCCCTGTAAGATATGCAGGAAGACGATAGAAGTGATGAGCGTGAAGGAAAAAGAAGCCATCAAAGGGTACATGCTGGAGCACGGTTGGGGCCATGCTGATTGTGTTAACCGCAGGTATTAGTTCAATATTCAGTTTCCCAATTAAGGGCACGAATGATGACCAGAGCCTACTTGGAAGCTAATGAGGTCTGGACCTTAGAGAAGGCAACAACTAACATGCGGGACAAGTTGCTTATTAGGCTTCCATTTCACCTCGGCTGCCGCATCAGTGAAGCTCTAGCTTTAGAAGTAAAAGATATTAACTTTGAACAGGGCACAGTAACCATTGAGCACCTGAAGGCACGCACCAAACTCTCCTGTCCGAAGTGTGGCACCAGACTGGGGAAAAGCCACTCTTTCTGTCCCAAGTGTGGTGTAAAGGTAGATAAGGCAGTAGCCCAGGAGCAGCAGCACCGCAGGATGAGGACACTACCTCTGGATAGCGATACTTTAGAAATGTTGAAGGATTACATCAAACGTGGTGGGCCGGTAAAGCAAAGGGGGAAGAGGCTTCTTTTTGGCATTAACCGGCACCGCGCTTGGCAGATTGTTAAGGAATGTGCCGAAAAAGCAGGTTTGCCCAGGCTGGTCAATCCTGAAACTGGGAAGGTACACAACGTCAGTCCGCATAGGTTACGGGATGCCTTCGCTGTGCATGCTATGAAACGTGACGACTCTGGTGATGGACTGAGGCTCCTCCAGGAGCAACTAGGACATGCGAGTTTCAAACACCACCGCAAAATATCGAAAGGTGGCCGGTGAGGAACTGAAGGCCTGGTATGACAGGCTGTGGCGGGAAGAGGGGGAGACCAATGGACCTTAGACCCAATCGAGGTGGTTTCCTCAGACCCTTCGGCTGCGGCTGGTTCATAAGGGAGTTTCTACTTGGCCATGGTCCTGAAGGCTCGCTAAAGATTGACCCTAATGTTGGCGCCTGCCAAGAGGATATGTTCTACCATTACAAGCTCAGTTTGCATAAAGCCTATGCTGAGGATGCCACCGCCTGGGAGAATGACCGGCGCATTAAATCGGGCCGTGAGCTATATACTGAGCTGGAATACGCTGAAAGGGTTGATTGGCATTTACGAAGCATACCTTACAAGCTGGTGAAGTGCCGGTACCACAGCTTCCAGAGATATTTCCACTGGCTGAAGCAGCTTGGATGGGTGGAGGTTACTGGCAGGGAGGAAAGGTCAAGCGTGCAAGAGGCTGTTGAGAAATCCCGCTCCGGAGCTGGCCTACCACCCTACGCCGCGCCACCCAGGAAATACTACCGCCTTACCAACAAAGGCATTGAAGCTCCAAACTATGAGTGGTCAAATCCTCTTATTACCTGCCACCCCGAAATTGCCGGGACGCCGGCACGCGAATACTTTCAAGAGAAGAGAAAACTCCGCCGGTATGTCAAGAAATCCCCCACCAAAAGCCGCAGAACCCGAGGCTGAGGTCTAAATAAGCCCGGGCAATACAAACCTTTCAGTTGTTTCCCCTGCCTATTTTTGCATCCTAGTGCGTCATGCGTTGACCGACTTTCCTGTTAGGTTTTCTTTTTCCTCTTAAATGCCTTTGTCCCTTGGGGGGGAAAGGATTTTCGTGCTAGTTTATCAACTATATCAAAAAGTTGTTTTGTGAGATGATATTATTGTAAAGTCAAATTGAACCTTAACAAAAACCACTTACCGCAAACCTAGCGGGTGATGGTCATAGGTGAATAGATAATGTAGGTCAAAGCCTACAAAGTTGAAAGCCGTTGATTTAGTGGTCATACAGAATAGTTCAGCCGTAGTGTTAGTGTGGCTATGCTCAATAAGTAAAAAGTGAGGTATTGAGCATAATGGAAAGTCCTAGCTACATCAAAAATCTACTTATCCCCAGTATCCGAAAGCCACAAGGTCGGAGAGTGTGGTCTATTGATTTAGAGCAAGTTTGGCTTCCGTTTTTTACAGCCACTAACACGCAGGGTGATACCGCTATACCAGTTGACGCTTTGGGTTGCCCGTTGCGTCTAGGCTACGACAAGGCTGGTGCGGTGCGATTTACGCAAGCTGGTCGCCCTGTTGTTAGAGTAGCCAAAGAGATAGGCGACAGCGTTAGGCTAGTTCGTGATAACTTTACCGCTAACCTCTTAAACTATGCGGGAAGCGTTATCAAAGACAATGGCGAAGGCTATAAGACGCAAGTCGCACTAGCCAAAAAAGCTGGTGAGCCTATTATCCAGCACGATAGGCAACAGCTTCACCTAGCTTTGGAAGCCAAAGCCAAAGCGGAAGCAATAGCACAAGCGGAAGCGGTAGCCAAAGCGGAAGCGGAAGCGGTAGCACAAGGGGAAGCGGAAGCGGTCAACCCCAAAGGTCGCAAAGTGCGGGAGTTAGTAACCGCCTAACACAAAACGGGCATAGCCACACTACCACTACGGTTGAGCAGAAGGGGGTAAAATATGGCTACTTATCCAAAGTGGTCAACCCCTAATCGTCAAGTGTTGCTAGTCAAGCTATTCGTTGACAGCGGTGGCTTTTGTATCTTCGGGCATAGGAATTGCCCTATTCCAGAGCATCACTATGAAGTCTATATTGAAAGGCTTATTGATGACTGGAAGGCAGAGGACAGAGAACAAGCTATCCTAGACTGGGAAGCGGAAAGCAAAGCTCTACACTCTTTAGGTGAGCGTAGATACCCGATAAGAGGTAGATTTAGCAATATCGCAAAGGATATATTCTTTGATACGCAACCGCTTTACTACTTTGAAGCTCTAGGAATGAGCGGGCTTAAACTTCAACCCTTTGCCAAAGTCAAGATAGCTTCCAGCTACTTTCACCTATACATAGATTTAGGCGATAGCTTAAAAGCCACTAGCAAAAACAGAAGGCGTAAAGCTATAAGATACGGAAAGCCACTACCACTAGAGGTTGAAGCTAGAGTATCAAAGCTGATAACACTTGCGGTTAAGGACTATCTAAACCACTAAAAGCAGAAAACGCTTCTAGTTTACTAGGGGCGTTTTTTGCTTTCTAATCGGTTGTTTTCGGGGTGTTACGCTTGCGTAGCACCCTCTCTTTTTGCCTTCTTCTAAGAACGGCTCAATCGCACCCCTTTTAAGCCCCCAAAGCTTGGGGGCTTTTTACTTTGGGGAGGAACTATAAGGATAGGCTGATACTATCGTTACCATGAAGCAAG
>Ga0265594_1001637_pt1 | contig 17219 bp, 11 predicted proteins | sample saktaG_11_FD_190147 | JGI IMG/M metagenome (GOLD analysis project Ga0265594, IMG submission 190147) | Saline water microbial communities from Sakinaw Lake, British Columbia, Canada - sak_2011_5_24_80m | ecosystem: Environmental > Aquatic > Non-marine Saline and Alkaline > Saline ... | reverse complement strand
CTAAGGTCTAAAATCTTTAAAATAAGGTTTTTAAAACCTTATCATAAAAAAATAACCTTAGTAGAAATATTGAATACGCTATAAAAATAACCTTATTACCTTATTTAGTATATACAAAATTTGCAGAAAATTTTTTGGCGAATTATCCTGCAAAATAAAGATAACAGTATAAAATTTTCAAAAAGTTGTCGTTATGAAATTAATTGATTAGTAGAATATACGGAAGCCAACCGTTAATATTTTTTATAAAACCCAATAATAAATTATGCTAAATACTATATTAGAACATCGTTCAATTAGAAAATATAAAGACAAACCTGTTGAAGATAAAATTTTAAATCAAATTCTTGAAGCAGGGTTTCGTGCTTCTACAACCGGCAATATGCAGGTATATAGCATAATTGTTACTAAAGATAAAAAAAGAAAAGAAAAATTATGCGAACTGTATTTTAATCAGGAAATGGTTAAAGAAGCACCTGTTTTGTTAACTTTTTGTGCTGATTTTAATCGTTTTAACAAATGGTGCAGGCAACGTAATGCCGAACCTTGTTATGATAATGCTCTTTCATTTTTTACAGGCGCTATTGATGCTTTGCTCGTTGCCCAAAATGTTGCTATTGCAGCTGAATCATTTGGACTTGGTATATGCTATCTTGGAACAACTATTTATCAGGCAGATAAACTGATAGATTTTTTTAACTGCCCCAAAGGTGTTGTGCCAATAACCACATTAGTTGTCGGCTATCCTGATGAAAATCCTGACTTAGTTGACAGATTACCTTATGATGGAATTATACATAAAGAAGTTTATAAAGATTATACTTCAGAAAAAATAAATAATATTTATAAAGAGAAAGAATCTTTGCCTGAAACCAAAGAGATTATAAAAGAAAATAAACTTGATAATCTTGCACAGGTATTTACACAAAAAAGATATACTAAAAAAGATAATATATATTTTTCAAAAATATTTCTAAAAAGTATAGAGAGTCAGGGGTTTATGAATAATGAAGAATAAAATATTGGTTCTTCGGTAAAATGTGTGGAAAAAATGTTATAAGGAAATAAGTATATAAAGGAAATAGGGGAAATAAGGGATATAAAAAAAGTAATCGTTCATAGTTTATTATTTTATAACTGTTTGTATCATTAAAATATATTAATTAATTGACCTAATTTCTAATTGACCTAATTGACCTAAAAAATGACCAATGCCCCCCAATTTAGACATTGGAAATTAGGGCTTGTTTAGGTCAATTAGAGTAATTAGAGCAATTAGAAATTTATATTATAGACAACAATGTTGGTAAAGTTTTTTTTAAGCGACTAAATCTAATTATAAAAAATAGAATGTGAACGGATATAAAAAAATAAGTTATCCAATTTATACCCTTATACCTTTGTGCCTTATATCTTATATACATATACACCTAACATATTTCTTTATCCATAAAAAATACCGAAGAGCCAATATATTTTAATGTAAGTTAGAATTAATAAGGTTAAGAAATTCTGCACGTGTTTTACTACTTTTCATAAAGGCACCTGTAAAATCTGAAGTTATAGCAACAGAATTTTGTTTTTGCACACCTCTCATTTGCATACAAAGATGTTGAGCTTCAATTACCACAGCTACACCTAACGGATTTAATGTATCCTGAATACAATTTTTTATCTGTGTTGTCAACCGCTCCTGTATTTGTAGTCGTCTTGCAAAAACATCAACAATTCTTGGTATCTTACTTATTCCTACAATATATTTATTTGGAATATAAGCAACATGTGCTTTGCCAAACATAGGTAGTAGATGGTGCTCGCATAAAGAATATATTTCAATATCTTTAACTATGACCATTTGTTTATAATCTTCTTCAAATCTTGCTGAGAGCAATATTTCTTTAGGATTTTGATGATAACCCTGTGTTAAAAATTGTATGGCTTTAGCTACTCTTTCAGGCGTTTTTATCAGACCTTCGCGTGAAGGTTCTTCGCCAATGAGTTCTAGTATTTTAGTATATAAAATTTCTAATTCTTTAGTGATTTTAGGACTATATTCATCAATTTTTTTATATCCGGTCATAATATTTTTTTAAGAGTTTAAATTTTACAACATATAACAGTAAACAAATTTATGAATTTTTATACAAAAAATCTTCAGCTTTTTTAAAGGCATTAGTTAGCCCATCAACATTTTTGCCTCCTGCTGTTGCATAAAATTCTTGTCCTCCGCCACTGCCATTAATTTCTTTTGCAAATTCTTTTATGATATTTGCTGCATTAAAATTTTTGCTTTTAATAAGCTCTTCAGAAATTATAACAGTCAAATATGCTTTTTTATTATTTTCTGTGCCAAGAACTAAAAATAAATTGTCAACAGAATTTTTAATGTCAAAAGCAAGATTTTTAATGGCTGACATATCAAGATTTACTTTTGCTGCAATAAAATTTATGTTATTGATTTGTTTTATTTTATTAATTAATTCTGTTTTTATATTTTTTGTCTTTTCTTTGTTAAGTTCAATAATTTGTTTTTGTAAATTATTATTATCCTCTAACAGATTATTAACGGACTTAACAATGTCTCCCGAACTTTTTAGTATATCTTTTAAGTTTTCAATAATTTCTATTTGCGAGTTAAAATAATTTTCAGCATTTTTTGATGTTATAGCTTCTATTCTACGGATGCCGGATGCGATAGCAGATTCTGATATGATTTTGAACATACCTATTTGTCCTGTTGTTTTAATGTGTGTTCCTCCGCATAGTTCAACAGAAAATTTTTTGTCAAAAGTAATAACTCTTACAAAATCTCCGTATTTTTCACCAAATAATGCAATAGCTCCCATTTGTTTAGTTTTTTCTATAGGAACATTTATTTGTTCATCCAAAATAATATTTTCGCGTATTTTTTTGTTTACAATGGCTTCTACTTTTAATATTTCTTGTTTTGTCATTTTTGCAAAGTGGGAAAAGTCAAATCGCAGGTGATTTTCATCAACCAGAGATCCCCTTTGTTCAATATGATTTCCCAAGACCTGTTTTAATGCTGCTTGCATCAAGTGTGTAGCAGAATGATTACAAGCTATTGCTTCTCTTCTTTCTTTGTCAACTGTAGCAATAAAAGTTTTAAAAAGGTCGGTTGGAATTTTTTTGGTAATATGGACTGTTAGTTCATTTTCTTTTTTTGTATCCAGTATAAATATTTTCTCATCTTCAAATTCTAAATATCCTTTATCTCCAGCTTGTCCTCCTTTTTCAGCGTAGAAAGGTGTCTTATCCAAAATAATTTGAAAAAATTCTTTGTTTTTTGCTTTTACTTTGCGATATTTAATAATTTTTGCCTCGGTAGTAAGTGTCTCATATCCTACAAATTCTGTTTCCTGCTCATTTTTTAATACAATCCAATCATCAGTATTGACTTCAGCATCTTTACGTGAACGATTTTTTTGCTGTTCCATATTTTTATTAAAATTATCCATATCAACAGTAAATTTTTGTTCTTTTGCCATTAAGTTTGTCAAATCAATAGGAAAACCATAAGTATCAAACAATTCAAAAGCAAATTTACCATCAATATATTTTTTATTTTTAGAGATATAGGTCTCAAATTTTTGAATTCCAAAACATAATGTCTTTAAAAATGAAATTTCTTCCTTTGTTATCACTTTTCTTATAAATTCCTGTTGTTGTTTTATTTCAGGGAAAACATCACCCATTTGTTGAGTAAGCAAAGGAACAAGTTCATTGATAAATGGCTCTTTAATATTAAGAAAAGTATAACCATATCTTACGGATCTTCTTAATATTCGTCTTATCACATAGCCGGCTTTATTATTAGATGGCAGTTGTCCGTCGGCAACAGCAAATGTTACAGCTCTGAGATGGTCGGCTATAACTCGCATAGCTATATCAGTTTTTTGATTTTTGCCATATTCTTTACCACTTATTTTAGCAATTTGTTGTATTATTGGCTGAAACAAATCAGTATCATAATTTGATTTTACTCCCTGCAATACCATACACAATCGTTCTAAACCCATTCCTGTATCAACATGTTTTGCCGGAAGAGAGACAAGTTTTCCATTAGCGAGACGATTAAATTCAATAAATACAAGGTTCCAAAGTTCAATTACCGATGGATTATTTTTATTTATTAAAGTTTTTCCATCAATTTTTTTTCGTGCTTGCTCATCACGAATATCTATATGGATTTCTGAGCATGGACCACAAGGACCAATATCTCCCATTTCCCAAAAATTATCTTTTTTTGAGCCAAATAAAATTTTATCTTCCGATACAATTTGTTTCCAAAAATTATAAGATTCCTGGTCTTTTTGTAATCCTTGTTGATCATTGCCTTTAAAAACAGTAACATACAAGCGGTTTTTATCTATTTTATATACTTGTGTAAGTAATTCCCAAGCCCATTCTATTGCCTGTTTTTTAAAATAATCATTAAATGACCAGTTTCCAAGCATTTCAAACATTGTATGGTGGTATGTATCTTGTCCTACTTCCTCTAAATCATTATGTTTGCCTGATACCCTTAAACATTTTTGAGTATCTGCCACACGCTGATATTTAGATATAGCATTGCCTAAAAATACATCTTTAAATTGATTCATTCCTGCGTTTGTAAACATCAATGTTGGGTCATCTTTTACTACCATTGGTGCAGAAGAAACAATTTTGTGTTGTTTTGATATAAAAAAATCAAAAAATTTTTTTCTTACTAACAGAGAATTCATAATCGTTAATTTTATTTTTATAAGGACGTAAACGCCCTAACTCTAATATTTATCAATTATTTAAAATCCCAGATAAACGTCAATGTCGTTTAGTTAAGGAATAATGTTTTAAAAATCAAATTAGCACCACAATTTATTGTGGTGGTTAAAATTCAAATATAGTTCTCTAAAAGTCGGCTTAAAGCCGACTTCCAAAATAATTTACTGATTTTAATATACCATTCTAAAGAATGGTGCTAATCTGATATGCTCTTAATTAAATAACATTGACGTAAACATCCGGGCTATTGATTGATTTTAAAAAAATCCAAATTTAAAAAAAAACTATTAAAAATTGGTATAAATAAAAAAAGCAGGTAAATATTTTTTACCTGCTTTTTTTAAAAGAGTTTGATTGTCAAATTACTGAATAACAATCTTTTTTATTTGAATATCATTTTCATTAACAAGTTTAATGAAATATATTCCTTTTGAATAGTCAGAAAGGTCAAATTGTTTAGTATAATTAGAACTTGTGTTTATCAGTTTTTCTTTATAAACAATTTGTCCCTGAACATTAAGTATATACAAGTCCGTAGTGCTATTTAATCCTTTTGCATAGATATTAAATGTTCCATCACAAGGATTTGGATATATACTTATATTTGAATTATCAGTAACATCATTGATATCAGTACAGATTTCAAATGTAACAACAACAGAATCTGTTGCATGAAGTCCTGTAATCGTATCAGTAACAGTAACAATGTATGTTGCAGAACCTAATCCTGTGCCGGCAGAATCAACAGATATTGTTTGTGAATAAGCTATAGTATCTGTTAATGGTGCTTTTTGCCATATATAAGTATAACTTGCACCTGCACCTGCATCTAATATTATGCTGTTATTAGCACAGACAGTTGTATCCGGACCTAAATCAACATTAGGAATTTCTGAGACAATTACGTTATCAAAGTCAACATAAAAACCATCAAAATCTGATGTCTCTGAAGTAGAAAGGAACTGTATAAATATATCATCACCATCATACGAAGCTAATGGAAACTGCATAGTTGTCATTGTAGCACTTGGTGTATGATTTAATGAATCAATAGTATATAATGGATTAAAAGTTGCTCCGCAGTCAACAGATACCATAATATGTATTGAATCAGTAGAAGCAATATGCATTGCATTATAAGGCGAACTATATTCAACAATTCTGTAATCAAATGTTAAATAAGTATTTGGAGTTACTGTGCCTATTTTAGGAGTAACGGCATAAGTTGACTGATTTGATGACCATAAATTATAAGTTAATACATTGGAAGTACTGCCATGAGCAAAATCTACATACATAGAAGTGTTCCAGTTTGATAATGGCGTAATTTCAAAATCTTCTACATAAGGAATTGATTCCGGTATTGTAATTATAAATGAACTTATTAAAGTATCATTATAATGGGCATTATCAGTTGATAATGAAGTATATGCCTTTACATTGTAAATTCCTGCCTGTGTAGTATTGATTGTTCCAACAAGAAGAGTATCAAATTCATTATAATTTAAAGTTGTAAACAATGTATCATTTACGGTTACAGGACCTGAAGGTGTCTCAATATCTACAATAACAGGAATAGTATCCTGAGAGGAATATCCGAAATTAGTTACAATAACCATGACAGAATCATTAGCTATACCACACAAAGCATCCAGAGGTTTTATAGCTGTAATTCCTGCATCATTTGAAACAGGTTCATACAGATTGATATTATCAACAAATACATAGTCATCATTATATTTACAGGAAGATTGTAAAGTTAAAGTAAATACTGTACCTGCATAAGCTGATAAGTTAAATGTTTTTGTTTCAAAAGGATCCGAAGATGTAGCAGGATTGAAATTATAAACTCCATTTATGTCACTAACTTGGGTAGTACCATTTATCAATACTCTGAACCAGCTATATTTTGTTCCATAACTTGAGTATTGTTTTAAATCAAGTTTAAGTATTAAGTTGCTAAGTGCTGAAGCATCAACATTACAAGTAACAGCAGTAGCATGATGCGAAACATTATCAACCCAGGCATTTGTTGAGTCAGTATCAGTAGAGCCACCTGTCCATCCTGATGTGCTATTTCCAATAAAATGTAAACCAAAAGAACTTGCATTTGCAGAATTTGGGTCAACAAATATATTAGCTTCTGCGTTTGATTTTAAATCAAAATAAAAAGTTTCTCCTGATTCAAGGTTTTCAGTGAATGGGAATAGAGAAATATCACCCAAACTTGTTATTTCAAAGAATAAACTATCATTAGTATTGTCCTGATCAGTAGGTAAAGCTGTTACTACGGCACCATAATAAATACCAGGAGATGATAAATCAACAGGTGCAGAGAATATAAAAATAGTTGTATCTCCCGGATTTATGGTATCACATATAGTATCCATAGTTATTGTCATTCCCTGGTCAAAAGAATAGGCAATAAGGATAGAATCTACCGGTAGTAAACCAAAATTAGCTACTTTAACAGATACTATTTCAGAACCGGTTAATCCACAACCTGTTTGAGGTGTCAGAAGTTCTACAGGAGCAACATCATAAGCATAAGCATCATGAATTTCAAAATCATCAATAGCAATGCCTTCATAATTACCAGAACCATCAGAGCCAAATCTAAAACGTAGTTTTACGTTAGATTGTCCTGCAAGAGCTGTTAAGCTAGTATTGTATTTTGCCCATACACCAACTTGTCCGCTCCATTTTGGAGGAGCAACTGGTCCTGAAGTACTATAATTATTATAAAAAAGAGAGTCGCCAACTTTATTCCAAACAGTTCCTCCATCTGTTGAAGCTTCAAGAATCATTGCATCCCAATTATTTTCAGTATAAATATTTAGCCAGACAGAGAGTTGAGGGTCTAATAAAGAAGTAAAGTTAAAACAAGGTGATAATACATAACAATCATCATTACTATTATAATCTCCTGATAAATTTGTAACCCATGCATTTAAGCCGCTATGAGTTGTATTAATATTTGTTGTTGCTGGCATACCGAGTTCCCAGTCATTATTACCTGAAACAGCATCACTTGTCCATCCTGTGAAAGGTGCTTCAAAGTCCTGTGTATAAGGAAATGCTGATATAACAGGTATATTAGTTACTTCAAAGAATAAGTTGTCATTAGTATTATCCTGATCATTAGATAACATTGTTACTACTCCGCTTTCATAAGTGCCTGGAACTGAGAGATCTGCAGGTACAGAGAATATAAACATAGTTGTATCTCCCGGATTAATATTGCTGTAGATAGTATCCATAGTTATTGTCATTCCCTGGTCAAAAGAATAGGCAATAGGAATAGAATCTACAGGTAATAAACCAAAATTAGCTACTTTAACAGATACAATTTCAGAATTGGTTAATCCACATCCTGTTTGAGGTGTCAGAATTTCTATGGGAGCAACATCAAAATTTGCCGGTTCATAAAGTTTTATATTATCAACAGCCCAATACCAAGCCCAATTAGCATCATAATAATGAAAACGAACTTTTAGATTAGCATTAATAAAAGCAGAAATATCTATTGTTTGATGGTCAGGAGCGCCCCAGTTACCAACATCAACACCGGAAACACTATAAACATTTTGCCATACAGAACCATCCCATACATCTACATCACCAATTTCTGAACCACTATAATAGAAAAAATGGTCAAATTCAAGAATTAAAGAGCTGGCTGCTGATGCATCAATTTCAGGAGTGAGCAGTTGTTCGTCCATATCAATAGATCCAGCTTCATCACTATTAACAAAAGCAAAAGGTGTTCCGTCAAGGTCATCACCATAATAATCTGTTTCGCCATACCATGTCCATCCGTCAGATAAACCATCAACAATAGTCCAGTAAGCAGGAATACCGGTATTAAAGTTTTCAGAAAAAGGCAAAGTATATATTGTTTTAACATTAAAGTTATCTACAAGCATACTTGTTGTGCCTGAAGTAAAGCCGGTTTGAATATAAACCCTGAAATTAACTCTTAGTTTCACAGCATTAGCAGGGGCAGTGATAGGATTTCCTACTATTGTATGTTCAGTCCAGTTATCAAGTGTTATAGGGTTATAAGTGCCGTCATCAATATCTATTCCTACTTGAGTATCTGTTGCATCAAACCATCTGACATCCCAGTAGCGGATTTGTATCAGGTCGTCATTGGACCTTACAAAGGCAGAAACACTGTAAGTATTTCCGGGAACAATATCTGTTACAGTATTTTCAAATTCGCCATCATAGCCAGCTGGATTGGCGTTTGCAACAATTTTTAAGGCATCTCCTGTAACGCCTTGAGCCACACCTTGAGAAAAGGTTATATCAGTGCCATTTGGAGTTAATATCCAGCCATCAGGATTAGGTCCTGTCCATGATTCAAAATCACCATTTATAACTGTTTGTCCATAGACAAAACTTACTGCTATTAAAGCAATTAATAAAGTAAATAATTTTTTCATAATGTTTAAAAAGTTTTAGTTAATAATTAAATAAATTGAGTAAAGAATTTGCAAAGATAAAAATAAAAATTAGAATAAAAATTTTTTTATAAAAAAAATAAAGTTACAAGAGACATAAAAAATTTTGAAGATTTGTCAAAAAAAATAGATATTTACATTATTGGAATCACATAATCTTTTGGAGGTATAAAATCCAATACTGTGCATTTGCCTTGTTCTACCATTCTGTCAAGATATACTATTCCATAAAGGTGGTCTATTTCGTGTTGGAATATATGTGCTGTATATTCCTGAGTTATTTTTTCTGTAACATGTGTTCCATCCAGCAAATCATACTCAACATCAACCCAGATAGCTCTGTATGAATTTTCATATTCATGATTTGGGTCTGGAATTGATAAACATCCATCTTGTCTTTGTTTGACAGTATCTGAATAAGCTGTAATTTTTGCATTTAGGTAAAATTCAAAAGGATGATTAAGACCACCTTTATCATAACGTTGAACAAAACAAGCTTTTCTGTTTATAGCAACCTGAGGAGCAGCAAGACCTACGCCAGGATGGCTAGGGTCTGTAACAGTTGAATACATTCTGGATTTAAGAATTTTTAACATTGCCGAATCTTTAATATCTACATCTTTATCCTCAGCACGTAATATAAGAGAATCCTCATATATCCAAAAATTTGTTATATACATTGAAGAATCTTCACCATTACTGGTAATTAAGTTTATCTCATCTTGGGTAAGTGATAAATCCTCAGCAATTGGGTCTTCGGTAGCAATATTTTCTTCTGTATCTTTCTTGCATTGAGATATTATACATAGAAAAAATAATAATGGAATTAAGTATAACAGGTAATTAATTTTAAATTTCATAATTTATATTATTTTAATTAATTTATTTACAAAGATACACATTTTATCTTATTTTGATTTTTTATAAAAGAATTCTTAAAAAAAATGGTTCTTTCTTATTTTGAGTGGATAAATAAATTTACAAATTTTACAGAAGAACTAAAAATATTTTTTTTTTCTTTATTTCGATTTTAGGTTATTAAAATTTTGTAATTTAGCGGCAATTTTTTTTATAGATATGAAAAAAAATATTTTTGTTTATTTATTATGTATTATTGTTGTATTTTTGGCTTCTTGTATTTCTAACGATAAAGATAATAATGAGATATCTACTAAATTAGTTGATAATCCCAATACGGCAAATGCTAATACAAACTCTGATATATTACCAAAAATAAAATTTGAAGAAAAGATACATGATTTTGGAAAACTTATTCAGGGAGAAAAGGACTCATACTCTTTTAAATTTAAAAATACAGGCAATTCTGATTTATTGATTTCTTATGTTAGCCCAAGCTGTAGCTGTGTAAAAGTTAGTTATTCCAAAATGCCTATTCATCCAGGGAAACAAGGAATTATTAAAGTAACTTTTGATAGCCAAGGGGAAGAAGGATTTCAGGAAAAAACTATTACATTAATTTCTAATACGCAGCCAAACAAAGAAAAATTAACAATAAAAGCAAATGTGTTTATACCATAAAATATTAAATTAAATAAAATAAAGTATTAATTAAAAAAAATCAAATCTTATGACAAATCTATTGAGTATTATTTTAATGGTGGGACAAAAGGGCGATAAAGGCAGCGGCTATCAATCGCTTATTATGTTGATTCTTATTGTAGTTATTTTTTATCTGTTTTTTATAAGACCACAGATGAAAAAGACCAAAGAGCAGAAAAAATTTAGAGAAGCTCTTAAAAAAGGTGATAAAATTGTTACTATTGGTGGAATACATGGTAAAATACTTGAAGAAAGAACCAATAGTTTTATCATTGAAGTAGAAGGAGGAAATCACTTAAAAATTGAAAGATCGGCTATTGCAATGGAAGGTGCAAAAGAAAATCTTAGTGAAAAAAAATAATGACATTGTTAATTTAAGTATGGCAAATTATTTATTAATAATAGATGAACTGATATATCAGTTCCGATAAATACGGAATTTGTAATCGGGTGCCTGACCGATAATTATTAACACTTTGTTGAAATAATTGAAAAGATTATGGCTAAGAAATTAGATGTTGAATTGTCGCAATAAATTGTTAATCAGGCAATTGCCTGATACCTGAAGAGTTTTAAAAAGAAAAAATATTTTTTACAATTTTTACAATCTTTCAACAATAATAAACCATACTCAATCAGCAATATCAAAAAAATAACTAATAATATCATTTTTTGATGCTTAATTTTATTAAGTTTATAAAAAAAATAAAGATTTTAAAAGATAGAAAATCCAGACAAAATTTTTATGCATTTTTAATATGTGTTGTCATTTCTGCTTTTATATGGACTTTAATAAAAACATCAAAAGGATATGTAAAAACTGTTAATTATCCAATAACTTATATTAATATTCCTAAAGATAAGATACTAATCAATAAATTGGATACAGTATGTTCAGTATCTGTCAGATTTAATAATATTAGTTTTTTTACCAAACGAAAACCTATTATTGTTGACCTTGAAAATTTAAAACTAAATAAAAAAAGAGATATTTATGAGGCATTCATTCTAACATCAAGAATAATTAAAAAAAAATCAAAACAATTATATCCGTCAGCACATATTTTATCTGTTTCACCTGATACTCTGATTTTTAGATATGAAGATGTCGTTTATAAAGAAGTTCCTGTAAAACTTAATATATCTGCAAGTTTTGAAAAACAATATCAATTATATGATTCTATAAAATATAATCCTAAAAATATTATTTTAAAAGGATCAAAATCAGAACTAGATAAAATATCTTCTCTTGAAACGGAAAAAAAGGACTTTTATAATCTTACTAAAAACCAAAATTTTTATATCCCAATTTTAAATCCATATAAAGATGGTAATCTGAAAATTTTTCCTGATAAAATTAAAGTATTTATCCCTGTTGAAAAATATACAGAAGCAAGTATTACTTTGCCTTTAAATAAAATAAATATTTCAGAAGATTATGATATAAAAATTTTTCCTGATAAAGTCAATATCACTTATTTAATAGCATTAAAAGATTATAAAAAAGTTAGCCCTGATATGTTTATTGCTTCTGTAAACTGTTCAAAGATAGATAAACTAAATAATAAAAATTTGAAAGTAGAAATCTCTGACTATCCTGATTTTGTAAGAATCACTAAAATTAAACCTGATAAAGTTGAATATATAATTCTAAAATAAATTTATTCCGTTTTATTTGAATAATTAATGTATCGTCTCAATAATTACTGGTAAATTATACAATATAAAATTTAAAATGCCTAAAATCCAATCAGGCAGTTGCCTGATGATTTTTTTTTATTTGGGATTTATTTTGAAGTTGAAATTTTGAACTTGGGATTTATTTTAATTAATACCATTACTTTTTGAGAGGATACAAATTAATATTAATAAATTTAAAATTATTTATAATAAATCCTATAAATTGACAATATAAGCTATGCTAAAAGTAGCAATTACAGGCAGTATTGGAAGTGGTAAAACTATTGTAGCTAATATTTTTAGTGTTTTGGGAATACCTGTATATAATGCTGATAAACAAGCTAAAAAATTCCTGTATTATGACCATATAAAATCTGAAATAAAACACTATTTTGGTAATACGGTTTTTGATAAATCTAATGAAATTGATAAAAAAGCACTTGCAAATATCGTCTTTAATGATAAAAAAACATTAAATATACTAAACTCAATAATACATCCTGCTATAAAAGCGGACTTTAATAAATGGATTGAAAAATATAATGACAAAAATTATATTATTCACGAAGCTGCAATATTATTTGAATCAGAATTTTATAAGGACTTTGATAAAATTATTACAGTAACAGCACCACAAAATATCTGCATAAAAAGAGTTATGCTTAGAGATAGTATCTCAGAAGATAAAATATTACAAAGGATGAAAAATCAATTACCGGAGCAAGAAAAAATAAAAATGTCTGACTTTGTTATTTATAATGATGAAAAACAATTACTTATACCACAAGTATTATATATACATAAAAAAATACTCAAGATTAAAAGATTGAAATAATTGAAACGATTTTAACAATTTGTAACGATTTGTAATAAAAAATTAAACAATTAATAAATAAGATATTATGGAAAAAGAAATAAGTAAATTAAGACCTGAAAGAATATGGCACTATTTTTTGGAGATATGTAAAATTCCCCGTGCTTCAAAAAAAGAAAAAGAGATTGCTGAATATATTATAAAATTTGGTAAAAAACATAATTTAGAGACCTTTCAAGATGGGACAGGCAATGTTTTAATAAGAAAACCCGGAACAAAGGGAAAAGAAAATATTAAGTCCGTATGCTTGCAAAGCCATATTGATATGGTGTGTGAAAAAAATAATGATGTAATACATAATTTTGATAAAGACCCTATTAATGCTTATATTGATAACGGATGGGTAAAAGCAAAAGGCACAACACTTGGCGCTGACGATGGAATAGGCGTTGCTACTGAATTAGCTATTCTTGAAGCAACAAATATTAAACACGGAACCTTGGAATGTCTCTTTACTGTTGATGAAGAAACAGGTCTGACAGGAGCTTTTGGTCTTAAACCCAATATCCTGAAAAGTAACATTTTAATAAATCTGGATTCCGAAGACCATGGACAAATTTTTATAGGTTGTGCAGGAGGGAAAGGCACAACAGTAAGTATTAATTATTATAAAGAAAATGTGCCTGAAAACTCTGTTGCTTTTAAACTCACGATTAAAGGACTAAAAGGTGGACATTCAGGAGATGATATTAACAAAGGACTTGGTAATGCTAATAAACTGATGAACAGATTATTATGGAATGCAGCTGATAAACATAACCTTAGATTGGCAAAGTTTGATGGCGGTAATCTTAGAAATGCCATAGCAAGAGAGTCATATGCAATAGTTACCATATTAAAATCAAAGAAAGAGCAATTTATCAATTATGTTAAAGAATATAATAAAATTGTTAAAAAAGAACTAAAAACTACTGAACCTAACTTAGAAGTTAGCTTTAAACAAACAGATATACCAGAATATTTAATTGATATTAAAACCCAAAATGATTTATTAAATGCTTTATATGCTTGTCCTCATGGAGTAATTGAAATGTCTCGTGATATACCAAATTTTGTTGAAACATCTACTAATCTTGCTTCAATCAGGACACGTGATAATGATATTTTTATTACAACAAGCCAAAGGAGTTCTGTTGAATCAGCATTAGACGATGCTGTTAATATGGTATCAAGCACTTTTAAACTAATAGAAGCAAAGATAGAGCATTCCTCAGGATATCCGGGATGGACTCCTAACCCTGATTCTGAGATAGTTGAAATAACTAAAAATGCTTTTAAAAAATTATTTAATAAAAAACCTTTGGTATTAGCTGTTCATGCAGGATTGGAATGTGGATTAATTGGTAAAAAATATCCAAAAATGGATATGATTTCTTATGGACCAACAATAAAAGCCGTACATTCTCCTGACGAAAAAATAAATATTAATACTGTTGAACAATTTTGGAAACTAACAATAGAAGTTTTGAAAAATATTCCTGAACAAAAATAAAAGTTATATTTCTTTTTGTTTTTAATATTATTTATATATTTGCACAATTATTCCACATTATACTCTCGTAATATTTCAGATTATAGTTTAAAGCCAACAAGAAATCAAGTCAAAGCTTATACTTTCGTAATATATTAATATGCCTTTTTAATAAATAGAAATGTATATTATATTTATTATAAAAATGTTATAATATGTAAATATGAGTATATTATATAAAAGTAAAAATAAAAATATATCCTAAATTCAAGTAATTAATGCAACTTTTAGGACGATTTTTATAAATAAATCATTTGAATGTTATATTTCTTTCCTTTTTAGTTAATTTACTAAATAATATATTAGAATATTAACAAGTAAGAAACATTTTATTTATTTTTTTAATTAAATTACTATATAAATATGTATGATATTATTGAACTTAACAACAAATTAATGTCTGAGCTAAAAGAAATTGCCAAAGGACTTAATGTTCCTAAATATGAAAGTTTTAAGAAGCAGGATTTGATTTACAAAATTTTAGACCATCAGGCATTAAATCATTCTGAAAAAATTTTGGTTACAAAAAAAACAGCAGAAAAAGAAGTAAAGGACTCAACAGATTTAAAAGTTTTAAAAAGACCAAAAAGAATTGTTCACAACGAGAATCCAAAGATATTACATCCTTTAGAAAATAAAGAAAATACAGAAATTAAAACTGCTGATAAGATACCTTTAAATGATAATTCCACTTCTGATTTAAAAGTAAAAAAAGACATTGGGAATATTAATCGTTCTTATGATATAACAACATCATCTGCAAATAAAGATAACCATAGCAGAAATCAAAAACAGCAATCATACCATAGTAGAAATAAACATAAAGAAGAATATTCTTTTGAATATGATGGAATGGTTGTAAGTGAAGGCGTTTTAGAAGTAATGCCTGACGGATATGGATTTTTACGCTCATCAGATTACAATTATCTTAATTCTCCTGATGACATTTATGTATCTCAATCACAAATAAAATTATTTGGACTAAAGACAGGTGATACAGTACAAGGTAGTATAAGACCGCCAAAAAACGGAGAAAAATATTTTCCATTGATAAAAGTAGAAAAAATAAATGGTAAAACACCTGAAGAAGTTCGTGATAGAATCCCTTTTGATTTTCTTACTCCGCTTTTTCCTGACGAAAAATTTAATATAACAGGTCATTCAAAAGCTACAATATCAACACGTATCATTGATTTGTTTTCACCTATTGGTAAAGGACAAAGAGGACTTATTGTTGCTCAGCCAAAGACCGGTAAAACAGTTCTATTAAAGGAAATTGCAAATGCAATATCATATAATCATCCTGAAGTTTATCTGATAATTTTACTTATTGACGAACGTCCTGAAGAAGTAACAGATATGGAAAGAAGTGTCAGAGCAGAAGTTATTTCTTCTACATTTGACAGATCAGCTGAGAGACATGTAAAAATAGCAAATATTGTCCTTGAAAAAGCAAAATGTATGGTTGAATGCGGATATGATGTTGTAATATTATTGGACTCAATTACCCGTTTGGCAAGAGCATATAACACTATTTCACCTTCTTCGGGAAAAGTCCTTTCCGGTGGCGTTGAGGCTAATGCTTTGCATAAACCCAAACGCTTCTTTGGAGCAGCAAGAAATATAGAAAATGGTGGCTCTTTAACAATCATCTCAACAGCACTTATTGACACCGGCTCAAAAATGGACGAAGTGATATTTGAAGAGTTTAAAGGAACAGGAAATATGGAATTACAGCTTGACAGAAAACTCTCTGATAAAAGAATATTCCCTTCTATTGATATCGTAACTTCCGGCACCCGCAGAGAAGAATTATTATTAGATAAAGAAATATTACAAAGAATATGGATATTACGCAAGCACCTTTCTGATATGAATCCAACCGAAGCTATGGAATTTATTAAAGATAAAATGAAATTTACAAAAAATAATGAAGAATTTCTGATATCTATGAATGGATAACAGGTCTTGGAATTTTGGTCTATATATTATGCTTTTACTAAAAACCTCGGCTTTATATTAAATTTTAGGTAATATAAAAATTTGTCCTGTTAAAAGCAAAGCAAACAACAAAGTTGATTATTTAACAAGGTAAATCTAAAATTTTTATTAAAAATCCCATTGTTATTTTTTACTTTCCCTCTATATAAATCCTTATATTTTTTTAATTTTAGGCATTTTAATTTTAGGCATTTTAAGGGGACTTCTATTAATTCATTTCTTTCAAGAAACAAATATAATGAATAAGATGCGAGACATAAATATTTCTTAATAGCCATAGCTATTAAGAAATATTTTGTCGAAGTCAGATTGTTTATTA